>Ga0114923_10002067_pt1 | contig 13696 bp, 10 predicted proteins | sample SumtaG_FD_89578 | JGI IMG/M metagenome (GOLD analysis project Ga0114923, IMG submission 89578) | Deep subsurface microbial communities from Indian Ocean to uncover new lineages of life (NeLLi) - Sumatra_00157 metaG | ecosystem: Environmental > Aquatic > Marine > Oceanic > Sediment | place: near... | reverse complement strand
GATGCATCGAGTTTCAAACTATCAGAGGTTGGAGGCAAGGCATACAATTTGTCTACACTGATGCTAAATGGTTTTAGAGTACCCGATGGTTACGTTATTAGATTAGATCTACAAAAATTTTCGCATTTAGAGCAGAGGCTATCAAATCAAAAAAAATACTCAGTTCGATCTAGTGCAAATATTGAGGACGGAACTAAGAATGCGTTTGCTGGGCAATTTAAAACGCTTTTGAATGTGGAGAAGAATAATATAAAAAAGGCAATTGAAGATGTTCGAAAATCAGCAAACAACAAGGAAGTACGAGCTCTTGCAAAAAGCCTAGGGTTAAAAAATATCAAGATGGCTGTGATAATTCAGGAAATGGTAGATTCAAAGATATCTGGCGTTATCTTTGGAGCAAACATTGAAACCAGGGATAAATCTCAAATAGTTATTGAACTTGTACATGGGCTTGCTGACAAGGTTGTAGATAATAAATCAAGGGTTCGAAGAATTGTTCTTGATAAGTACAGTGGAAAGGTTATTTCTGATAATAAACTAATGCCTAAAATCACAAAAAAGCAATTAAAAATTCTTTATTCAATGTATTTGAGCATTGAGGAATTTTTTGATTCGCCTCAAGATATTGAGTGGACTATAGATAATAAAGGAGAGCTATTTATATTGCAGTCTAGAAACTTGATAGTTTGAATTGTTTTCTGTTATTATGCTGCTAAGCGAGCTTGGGGATTAGTGGAAGCCTGAGCAAAAAATTTGGCAAAAAATTAAATACGCCCAAAAAGAGTTCGTGTCATAGTGGCGCGAAAAACAAGGTGGAACCGCTCTTATTTTAGAGTCCTGATAAATAATTGTCTATGCAATTATTTATTGGGACTTTTTCTATTTACTTAATCCTTTAGCGAAATTTTATGAACAAACAAGCAACACTAGAAAGGATCTCCTCATGGGCAAAGAGGCGCGGATTTATCTATCCATCTTCTGATATTTATGGAGGCCTTGCCAATACTTGGGATTGGGGACCATATGGGACTGAGCTTAAGAATAATATTCGAGATTTTTGGTGGAAGCGCTTTATTCATGATCGTGAGGATATGGTGGGAATCGATTCCAGCATCATTTTGAATTCAAAGGTCTGGGAGGCTTCAGGACATACTGAAAACTTTGCAGATGCCCTAGTGGATTGCAAAAATTGTCAAAATCGGACAAGGGCGGATCACTTGATTGAGGACAACTTGGATGATGTGAAAGTCGAAGGTTTGCCTGTGGAAGAGCTAAGTAAAATCATCAAAGATAATAAACTCAAATGCCCAACTTGCGGAAAATCCGACTGGACAGATGCACGGGCCTTTAACCAGCTATTTGAGACTCATATTGGTATTGTGCCAGAAGGTAAATCTCTTGCGTATTTGAGAGGTGAGATCGCACAAGGGTTATTTTTAAATTTCAAGAATGTGCTGGACTCTATGCGAGTGAAATTGCCGTTTGGAATTGCTCAATATGGTAAAGCATTTAGAAATGAAATCACAAAGGGACAGCTTGTGCATCGCACTCTTGAGTTTGATTTGATGGAATTCGAATATTTCATAAAAGAAGAGGACTGGGAGAAAACCTATAAATACTGGGAAAAAGAAATGTGGCAATTCGCTCTTGATCTTGGGATAGATAAGAAGAATATTAAATGGCGAGAGCATGAAGAATTTGAAAGATCACATTATTCCACACTTACAAAAGATATCGAATATGAGTATCCCTTTGGATGGAAGGAAATATTCGGGCTGGCTTACCGCACTGATTTTGATCTGAAAAATCATATGGAGCAAACTGGAGTAGATCTCCAATACCGCGACCCACAGACAAATGAAAAATTCATTCCACATGTAGTTGAGCCTACTTTTGGTCTATCAAGACTTGTTGGGGTGGTAATCTTTGACGCCTATCACGAGGAGGAAGTGAATGGGAAACAAAGAATAGTCATGAAATTCAAGCCAGAGATTGCGCCAATAAAGGTGGCAATTTTTCCTCTGCAAAAAGATGAAAAATTGCGAAAGATGGCGCGAAAGATTTATGATGATCTAAAACAAAAATTTGTGTGTGAATTTGATGACGTTGGCAATATTGGGAAAATGTATCGAAGGCAGGATGAGATTGGGACTCCTTGGTGCGTTACAGTTGATTATGATTCACTAAAGGATAATTCTGTGACAATTAGAGACAGGGATACTCTCAAACAGGAAAGAATTGAAATTAAAGAGCTTGCTAAGTGGGTAGAGGACAAGTTAAAATCATAAAGGTCCATATTACTTTGTCTAATATTTTTATGTCAGACACTAAAGAGCTTTTTAAGCTCATTAAAGATGCCAAGAAAATTATGATAACTACACATCAAACACCTGATTTTGATGCTATTGGTTCATCTATTGGTCTTTTCTGGATTCTTAAAAGTCTAGGAAAGAAAAATGTCGATATTATCATTGAGGATGAACAGCCCTTTGACGTTGATTTTCTTGAGGGTTTATCAAGAGTTCAAAATAAGAAGTTGCCCGAAGCTATTAAAGAATTTGATCTACTATTTTTTTTAGATGCCAATACAATAACAAGATTTGCAAGTAGACAAATCGAATTTGAAAACCATCAAAAAGTGATTCGAATAGATCATCATGCAAGCGAAAGCGATATAGACACAACACTAGATTTTGTTGAGGAAGATACTGCTTCAACCGCGGAGATAGTTTATAAACTTTTCAAAAAGCAGGCGGATATCAGCCAGGCAGCAGCAAAGGCATTGTTTGCGGGAATATATGATGATACTAGAGCTTTTTCTTTGAATGGAACAAACAAGTCAACATTACTAATTGCTGCGGATTTAGTAGAGAAGGGCGTAAAAGTTGCTGAAGTGGCGGAATATATTTTTTCCTATGATGAATCAATTCTCAATACTGTGAAGGTAATTATAAATAATCTCAAATTTGATAAAAAGCTCAAATATTCATACACCTATATCTCTAGAGAACTATATGACTTTTTGAAGATGGATGGCACTAAGATGGATGTAGTAATCGACCTATGCATAAATATTATGCTTGGAAGAAAGGGATATAATTGGGGATTCCTAGTTCGTCCGAAATCAGACACAAGCACAAAGATCTCTTTTCGCTCCCGCACAGACGTGCAAAATGTTCGAAAGCTTGCTGAAGAACTTGGCGGTGGCGGCCATGATGAGGCAGCAGGTGCGACCCTAGAGGATGTTACAGATCCTTACGAAGCTATCGCAATAATTCGAAAAAAGATTGAGCAATATTTGAAAAACTAGCTTACAACCTCTCCCTCCTCAGCATCTTGTCCTGAGCTCGCCGAAGGGTCCTTTGGTTTGCTCTTCTCCTTACCACTATCATCTTCCTCCTTCTTTTCCCCATCATGTTTCTTCTTTTTTTCATCCTTATTAACTTCCTTAGCTGCCTCCTGGTACATCTTTGCTCCTTTATCTTGCAAGGATTTTGAAAGCTCCTCTGTTTTTGTTTTGAGAACCTCAGGGTCGACTTCTTCCTTTTTCATTTCCTCTTTTAATTCCTCAACTTTTTTCTCTAATTCCTCTTTGTCATCTTTGCTGATCTTATCTTCCATCTCACTAATGAACTTCTCCACTTGAAATACTAGAGTTTCGGCATTATTTTTAACTTCAACTTGCTCCTTTTTCTTTTTGTCCTCTGCAGCGTGCTTACTCGCTTCCTCCACCATTTTATCGATTTCACTGTCGTCCATTTGGGTGGACGCCGTGATAGTAATGCTCTGTTCCTTGCCAGTTGCCTTGTCTTTTGCAGACACATTTAAAATTCCGTTAGCATCAATTTTGAATGCAACTTCAACCTGCGGAATCCCACGTGGGGCTGGTGCAATACCATCAAGCATAAATTTCCCAAGAGTTTTATTGTCTGCTGCCATCTCTCTTTCGCCTTGCAGCACATGAATTTCTACTGCAGGCTGATTGTCAGCTGCTGTTGAAAAAACCTGGGATTTATCTGCTGGAATTGTAGTATTTCTAGGAATCAAAGGCGTTCTGACACCTCCTAAAGTCTCAAGGCCAAGAGTAAGTGGGGTGACATCTAGCAAAGTAACATCCTTCACACTCTCATCCCCAGAAAGAACAGCTCCTTGAATTGCAGCTCCAACAGCCACAACCTCATCAGGATTTACACTCTCATTTGGCTTTTTGCCAAAAAATTTCTCAACTGTTTTCTTGACCAAAGGCATTCTAGTCATTCCACCTACAAGAATCACTTCATCAATATCTTTTGCGGAGATACCAGCGTCTTTTAGTGCCTTGTTGCAAGGCTCTATAGTAGCATCAACTAGATCAGAAACCATTTTCTCAAGATCCGCTCTTGTCAAATCTTTTCTAAAATGTTTTGGACCATCCTTATCAGCAGTAATATATGGAAGATTTATTTCAGTCTTTTCAGCACTTGAAAGAGTAATTTTTGCTTTTTCAGCTGCTTCCTTTAGCCTTTGTAGGGCCGCAGGATCATTTTTCAGATCAATTCCTTGCTCTTTTTTGAATTCAGAAGCCAAATCATCAATCATCTTTTGATCAAAATCATCTCCACCAAGGTGGGTATCACCATTTGTAGATTTTACCTCAAATACACCGTCACCAATCTCAAGAATCGAAATATCAAAAGTTCCACCACCTAGATCATAAACAGCGATTGTTTGATCCTTTTTTTCATCAAGCCCATAAGCTAAAGCTGCAGCAGTAGGCTCATTAATAATTCTTTTGACATTCAGGCCGGCAATTTTACCAGCATTTTTCGTAGCTTGCCTTTGAGAATCATCAAAATATGCCGGCACAGTAATCACAGCGTCTTTCACATCCTCGCCAAGAAACGCCTCAGCATCAGCCTTTAACTTGGCTAAAACCTTAGCGCTAATTGCTTCAGGAGCAAGCCATTTGTCCCCAAACTTAATCTCAATTCCACCTTTTGAGCTCTCTTTCAATTCAAAAGGCAATAACTCCTTATCTTTCTTAACAGCAGAATCACTCCACCTTCTACCAATCAACCTCTTTATAGAATAAAAAGTCTGAGCAGGATTTGTGACCACTTGATTTTTGGCAGGAATCCCAACAATGATCTCATCCACAGCGTCAGAGCCAATGGCGACAACAGAAGGAGTGGTTCGACCACCTTCTTTATTTGAGACAATCTCAGGCTTTCCGCCAGTTACAAAAGCTATCACAGAATTTGTAGTTCCAAGGTCAATTCCAATTATTTTCGACATAATTTGAAAAACTAAAATATTAATTATATGTTTTGGGCATCAAAATTTGCAGACTATTCAGCTTTAGAAACAACTACCTTGGCCATTCTTAGCACATGTCCTGTTTCAGCATGCCTATAGCCATTGAGTAGTATTTCTTGCACTGAATTGTCTTGTTTTTGGTCTGGAGTCGGGACAGTAGAAATAGCCTCCATAGTATTTGGATCGAACTTATCTCCTACCTGTACTTCAATTTTTGCAAAACCCTCGTCCTTAATCAAATTAGTCAGCTTCTCATAAATACTCTCAACTCCTTGATCTTTCCCTTGTCCAATGGCTCTTTCGAAATCATCAACAATTTCTACAAGCCTTTCCACAATTCTCTGACCAGATAACTGCTGCATCTTTGCCATTCGTTCTTCTGTTGACTTGCGGTAATTATCAAAGTCGGCCATCAGTTTTACTCGCGCCTGTTTTTCTTGTATATCCGAATCACCCTTTAGCTCACTCCCAGTATCATTATCAGCCTTAGCTATGCTCCTATTTCTAAACTGAACCCTGTTCTCTAGAGGCGCATAATAACAAAATTTAGCATCAGCTACTGCGCGGACCTTATTCAATTTATTATCTTCACTGCACTCGCTTTCTAGGAACTTATCATAATCATCAACTATATATGATACGTACTCCCATTCAGTTTTCTCTAGCTCCTTATTTGGCTTTGGCTCAGATAGTTCCACAAAAGATAAACCAAAATAAGTTTCCAAGAGATCCTCCGGAACTTGAAAGACCACAATTTTTCTACCTGCATGTGATAATTCCAAGAGAAACTTCAACCCTTCTTGCTCAAATACCTTCAAATATTTTTTAAAGTCCTCTTTGGATTTAGTTTGAAAATTAGCGCTATCTAGCTCCATGTTCCAGTCGTTGCATTTTTTATCAAGCTGCTGCTTACTCTCTAGAACAATTCTTTTTAGTCGGTCTAGTTGTGTCATAAATTCAAATTAATATTTAAAGTTGCCAATTGACTAATGACGTTCTTATTCTTTCTACAATATAATTCACTGCTGGAATTACTTTCTTGTAATTCATTCTATTTGGGCCAAATACAGCAATATAGCCTGATCTCTCTGAATAAGTAGGTATTGTATCAAAAACAATAGCGCTTTGTCCTAAAATACTGTGGCCAGTTTCCTCGCCAATTAGAACCCGAACTTGATCAGAACCTCGATGCCTTGTCAAAATGGCAGTCATATCAGCATAACTTTCTAAAATTAACAGAATTTCTTTTAGCTTACTTACATCCTGGAACTCAGGATCACTGAGAAGTGCACTGAGTCCGGCGTGATAAATTTTGTCTTCAATAAGTGCAATGGCAGTATATTTTGTAATGTCATTTAGGGCACGGACTGCGCTCATGAGCAGCTGATCTATATTAAATCTTTTCTGAAATATATCCTCGCCAAGTATTGCCTGTTCTCTGATATCAAGCTCCTCTAGCTCGTTCAAAATATCTTGAAGAAAGTACTTGAAAGCTAATGTAGTTGGGACCCTTCCAGATGACGCATGTGGCTTTTGCAAATACCCCATCTCAACAAGCCTGGCCATCTCATTTCTGATTGTGGCAGGGCTCACCCTCAACTCATACTTATCCGGCAAACCAATTGATCCCACAGCCGCAGCTGTTTGCATAAATTCACTGATTATTGCCTCAAGAAGATCTCTTTGTCTAGCAGTTAGCATAAATTAGCAATTAACAAGTTCAACTGCCAATAAGTCTATCATTAGCAAACAAAATTTTCAAGTGCTACCAAGTTGTACAGTTACTATAAGTACCAGGATTATCTGCTAAAAATTTGATTCTTTCTATCTCATACTGCACGTTTGAGTATGTACCTTCCTCTGCATAAAGAGGTAGGATAGATGAATTTCTGAGCCTAAGTGCTCCATTTACAAGATCGACAGTTATGTAGTCATCCTGACAAATAGTATCATCCTTTTTGTTCCCATAATTGAGCTCTGCTGAAATTAGTAAATAGTCTCCAAAATCTGAATAATAATAGTAGTCTTCTTTTGTCTCCCCACCTACAAACTTAAACTCCCAAGTTTGATAATCACTATTCACTTCCACATCAAAATCATAGGAATCTAACCTAAATCTCTCAGGAATATACTCAACTAAACTAGTTTGTTCCACATCTTTAGCCCAATATTCTTGAGCAGCTTCAAATTCTTGATCCTCAATCAATCTAGAATACTGATCCAAAGTCCTTTGAACTTCTTCTTCAACCAATTTATCACAGAAATCTTTGTCATAGGTGCCCTTCAGCTCCTCCAGTTCATCGATCGCTTTGTGCTTAGAGAAATTGAACTCCTTCCACGAATCATAATTCTCTTTCAACTCATCTCGTTTTTGAGTTAATTCGCAATAATAAATATCTTTTGTCTCAAAATCTACATCCCGCAACTTCAAGTAAGAATCACTAGATAGACTTAACAAATACTTCACATCAAGGCGTCTTCCCTCTTGATATCTATCAATATTCCTTTGAGCAATAATAGCGTCGGGTCTGAGAGCGTTGAGACCAAACAAAAATGCAAATCCAACCAAAAACACATACACGCTGAAATATCGAAATATTGGCCTATAGAAATTACTTACTAGAATGTATAAAAACAGCGCTGCTTCAAAAAACATGAATGTGTGAGTGTAAAGCCTTAGCTCGGTATATCCATAGCCGTTCTCGTATATATTCATTCTTGTGTGTGCAGAAAAAATGACAATAAGCACATTGATGATAAAGAGTGCGATTGACCCTCTAATGAAAGCCTTTGCTTTAAATGACTTTGAAACTGTAAATCTTTTCAAAAGGTAAACAACAACAAATGCCAAAACGGAAACAACCTGCAGTTCCCAGAACCCTCTTACAGCATATTCAGAGTATGTTAGGCCCAAATCCACAATTTTGTCGTGATCTCCAAAAAGATAAACAAACTGAACAACAATAAATGAAAGAAAGAGAAGATTGAGCATAGTAAGAACAACCCCAGTAATAATGCTCGATATCCCTTTGTCTCTATCAACTTTGTATTCTTGATTAACATTTAACTGCCGAAGACTGCTCATAAAAATACCTATAAGTGAATAAAGAGCTATTAGAGCTACAATAATTGATGTAAATATGTGAGTGCCACTAATATCAATGTCCTGCTTACTTAGTAGATCCTTAAACGCATCATCAGCTAAAGCAAAAAGACCAGCAAAAATAATTATGAGGGGCACAGAAATTATACAACCTACAAGGACATTCATGAATATTGCTCGAGTTCTTCTGTTTTTTGTTTCGATGCTTTTACTAGCTCCAAATAGCCCTTTCAAAAATTTTGGAGTTCCCAGTAGACCAGCAACTGAATTGTGCATATAGACAAGATGAGCATTCAAAAACGAAAACCTCTGAAAGATTTTGCTATCAAGAGAGAAATAAGTTATTGGCAGGAAAAAGAATGCAATAACAAGTCCATCCAAGAAAAGCAACATTGGGGTCTGATGCCACACAAAAAACAAAGAAAGCAGAAAAAGTGGAATATAGAGCAAATCATATAAATTAAAACCCTGAACGCCCTTTTTCAAGAATTTCAATACTAGAACACCCAAAATGAGTGTCAAAACAAAAACGGGCACTGATGCACCCAAAGAATGATCTAGAAAAAAATTACTAAATAGCATTCCTAAAAAAACAGAAAAACCAAGTATAGCTATCGAAAATATGTTTGTATTGCTTTTCATGTCAGTGTATTATAAATTTAAGTAAAATTATTATAAGAATTTAATGGATTTTCTTAAGGGTTGCCTCACTTTCTTTCTTGGGCTCTTGATCGTTATACTTCTACCATTAACACTAACTCTAAGTTCTCTTTCAAGTGTCGTTTTTTCTACAACAGTTCCAAATCAGATAATAGATGAACTAGATCTTAAGGAAATTGGGCAGAAAGTAGCAGAAGGTCTGAGTGAAGGAGAAACTCCGCAGGACTCGCTTAGTGAGGAATCTCTAGATTCAGTAGCAGACAATATTGCGGACTCAATCACCGAGGAGGAAGAGTCCCAGATCAAGACTACACTCAAGGCATTAGTTTCAGAGATACTTTCGTTTTTGAAAAATTCCGATAAAAAGGAAATTCGAGTGAATATTAAGGACGGTAAAGACATTTTACTTAGAGCAGCAATAAACTCTCCAGAATTTGGGGAAAATTTGGGTTTGCCAAAAGAAATTTGCAATGACGAAATTACAGATGATTGCTATGAACAAGAAGATATTATGAGTATCATGGAAAAAGGTTATATAGGCACACTAACGCGGGAAGACGTTGAAGTAATACTACCAATCTGTGTTCCAGGTCAAAATTTAGGTGATTGCATTTCTGAGGAGGATATAGACGACCTTTTAGTAAGTAATGTTGATAGAGATGAAGACAATAACGAGCGAGATGAATTACTAAATAAATTTGGCGAGGACGAGTTGGTCCTTATGGAGGAGGATTTACCAAATATATTAGTTCAAGTTCGAAAGATCACTACCAATTTGAATTTGATTTACGCTCTTTCAATCGGACTAACTGTGCTGTTTGCGCTTCTAATCCTTCTATTAAATGGCAGAAATGGGATTATAAAAATTGGAGTTGTTGGAATTTTCTGTGCAATCATTATGCTGGCTATGGCCTTGCTCAACAAAGTGCAGACTGATCTAATTGAATCCAACCTAGCAAAACAACCAGAGCTTTCAAAAGTAGACATCACCACAGAGATAATGGACGCTGTGTCTTCTTATATGGATTTGCTTGTAAAGCAATTCGCGGCAAAGGGGTTGATAGTCTTAGGCTTTAGTCTCTTGCTCCTAATAGGCAATTTTGCTCTTTCCAAGATCAAAACAAAAGAAAAAGTAAAAACCTCAGAGAAGTGAACGAAGTCTTCTAATGCCATTATCTTTATAGTCGATTAGAAGGTCCTCAAGCATGTAATTTCTACCCTTGTATGCATCTTGCCAGTCCTGGTCTTTCAATTCTTTTTTCGGATCTGTAATTATCACTGACCCAATTCTCACACCATTTTCACCCTCGTAGAATCTATGCGAGTGAACATAGTCAAATTTCTCAATATTTCCTTTAGCGCCAAAATACACATCTGTAATAATTGCGACATGGTGTGCTCGATCCTGCTTCCCTTTTGCTCGGATCAAATCTCCAGGTTTGATGTTCCCAAACTTTTGGATCTTTGTGCAGTTTAATTCTGAAGTGAGCAAGTTCGCCCCAATATTTTCTACAGGCCGAAGCCTTCTTCGAAAACGTGAAAAAACAGAATTGTCGTTGTATTTTAAATTACTCCAAATATGTCCTTTGCCAAGGATTTGAAACCATTCATCCAAAACATATGAAACAAAGCCTGAACAATCAATCCCAATGCCTCTTTTGGTCAAAAACTCCCTTATCTCGCTCTCAGACATCTTATTCAAATTCACGCCCTTTAGCTGCGCCCATACTTTTGCCTCATGAACTATCTCCTCAGAGGAACCCTTGCCAATCATTACTCTCAAGCCTGCTCGCTCCTTTTTCAAATTCATAAAATATGGACACTTAACCTTTTGACCCCCAAGAGGGAGCTCAAAGTAATTAGCAATTACATTTTTTACAACAGCTGGCAATGAGTCTACTTTCATTTATTTTCAATCAAAAATTTACTTTACCTAAAAATACCACATTTAATAAGATTTTGGTATAATTAAACGTACAAAATCTTTCTGCCCCTCTATTACTTCTTTATTTTAAAATAGATTCATGAAAAAAATTTACACTTGCCTAATTTTTCTAGGTGCAGTTTTATCTCTAATAGTAATCTCACATGCCCAATATGACTCTGAAGTGATTCTTCCTGAATATAGAGAAGGCGGAGAAGTATTTGGAATCGATCTTGTCCCTGGCAAAAAAGTCTCTATGTATCCAGAAGGGTGTGAAAGCATTGAGAGGATATCAATAGAGAGCAAAACAAGCATAACCGGCAATATCTTCATCAAAAAATTAGAGGAGAAGCCAGATGAAGCTGAGGAATTAAATAATGTGTATGAGTACTGCGAAGTTGAATTGGAAGACATCAATGAAAATGATATTGAAGTAAAAGAGGTTCGCTTGAGAGTGCCCAAGTCCTGGCTCGAAGACAATGATGTTTCCAAGGGATCAATCTCCTTGTTCACTCTAAAAGACGACGACTCCTGGGAAGTAGAAACAACCGAAGAGGATAATGATACCCAAATATACTACTACTACAAGTCCGAGGCCTCAAACTTTCCCTACTGGGCAGTAGGACAGCACAATGGTGGTCTTCTAGGCTTTCTCCCGTCCAATGCCTTCTATATCTTGTTAATCTGCTGCATATTTTTGATCTTTCTTGCTGTCCTCATGTTTATCATAAGCAGTGCAAGAGAGTCTAGAAGAGAAGCATAAAAATGATTAAGCAATTTTATAAGGGGACAGTTATACTTGGCTCTACAGCCGGATTTACAGCCGTACTAAATCTCTTCTTTTATAAAGTCTCAAGCAAATTAACAATTGAAGACTTTGGAATTTTGACCTCCTTGATCGCGATCTCCTACTTTATTATAGTTATTCAGAATGTTGTCACAAATTTGTTTACCAAGATAGCAGCGAGTAATGATTTGGCCCTTGCAGAGTTTGTCAAGGTTTCATCAAGATATGTGATTAGGCTGCAGTTTCTAATTACTATTATTTTTCTGACTTTCTCGATGTTCTTTCTAAAGCAATTTTTAAAGTTAGATAATTTCTATCCATTGTTCGCTATTTCAACCCTATTTCTATCAGCCCTACTAGTCTCCATGTGTCGAGGCATCTTGCGAGCGAAATTGCACTTTTTTGCTTCCAGTCTAACTCAAATTATTGAGGTAGTCTTAAAGGTAGGATTAGCTATTTTAGCAATCTCGCTAGATCTAGGCCTAATTGGAATCCTTATAGGAATATCTCTAGCTTCACTCATCACCTATTTTGTGGCAAATTATCTAGTTGCGTCAATCAAAGGCAAGCAACCTAAAGGCCAAAAGCAGAGCACAAATTTTCAAAATATCTTTAAAGGAAAACTCATCAGATCGATTTCAATCAGCTTTCTAGCTCTCAATTTGATTTTTGTTCTGGATTCAGTCCTTGCTAGAAATTTGTTGTCTCCTGTTGAAGCGGGTTATTATGGCGCCTTAATAACATTTGGGAAACTAGTTTTCTTTGTGACAGGCGCCATCTCAGCCTCAATGTTCTCTGTCACTGCAAATAAGGCCAGTCAAAAAATTTTATCAAACGCACTAATTCTGACCCTCTTTCTTGGCGTGAACTTAGTAATTGCAGTCTCTCTTTTTGGAGAGATCGCTATTAAAGTCATATTTGGGCAAGACTATCTATTTATAAATCAATTTTTGAGCCTGGAGATCATCATAGTCACTTTCTATTCACTGTCGTATCAAATTAGCTTATATCTAATCAGCAAGGAGAATCAGTCTGTCAGCATAATTGCTCCAATATTTCTTTTGATTCAACTTGGAGTGCTCATGCTGGGGGGGAATTCAATTTCAAATCTACTCATGCTTCAATTAGTTCTTTTTATTCTGCTTTTTCTGGTTACTGTAGGTATATATCTTTTCAACAATAGACAGCATGCAAAAATCTAGTAACCCTAAAATATCTATTGTAATACCTTGCCACAAAGCAGAGGACTTTGTCTATGAGTCAATCTTGGCAAAAATCAAGACTCTTGAAAAAATGACAGGAGTTGATTATGAGTTGATAGTGGTGTTTGATGGACGAGATGACAATTCCGTAAAAAAGGTTCAAGAGCTGGGTCATAGCAAGATCAGGGTATTTCATTATCATAAGAATCGAGGGAAAGGTTTTGCAGTGAGATTTGGGATGCAAAAAGCCACAGGGGATTTTATTGGCTATATTGACTGTGGTAAGGATATCGAGCCAGATATTTTGAATACGATGATCTCAAGAGCCCTGGAATCCGACTTAGACTATATAGTTCCTACAAAGTGGCATCAAGAATCTCAGATCAACTATCCAATAATTCGAAAGCTCTACAGTAGAGGATATAATATGCTTCTTAGATTTCTTCTTGGAATAAAGGTAAAGGATACACAAGTTGGAGCAAAATTATACTCAAGAAATCTAGTAAAAGCTGCTCTTCCAAGAGTACTAGTTAAAAGGTTTGCATTTGAAGCAGAATTTCTGAGTGTAGCTAGGGTCTGTGGATTCAACAAATATGAAGAGATACCAGTAAAAATCAATCATGATTCAAAAAGTACTGTTAGATACATTGATGGATTACATAGTATATGGGATACTTTTGCAATTTTTTATAGATTGAGAATTCGCAGATACTATAACCGTAAAG
>Ga0114923_10002066_pt1 | contig 13697 bp, 10 predicted proteins | sample SumtaG_FD_89578 | JGI IMG/M metagenome (GOLD analysis project Ga0114923, IMG submission 89578) | Deep subsurface microbial communities from Indian Ocean to uncover new lineages of life (NeLLi) - Sumatra_00157 metaG | ecosystem: Environmental > Aquatic > Marine > Oceanic > Sediment | place: near... | reverse complement strand
CGCTTTACGGCAACCATTCCGGGCTGTATGTGATTTTTATCACCCCCGTAATATATTGCAGCTATTGGTTTCGATGGTATGTAACCTTTATTTATGTAAATATAGTAGCGACTATCTATTGTTTCATAAATTATCATTTGCTTAACCTGGGAACTCGATTTAATTCGGTCCAAGAAATTATCAGGGTATTGGGGCCTGTAGTCGTACTCCTGTACCTGGTTGCCGCGGGGGGGCACTATTACAAAAAAATTATTAAAAGAAGCCGGGAACAAGAAATAAGGAAATCCGAGCTTGAGTATACGGCCGAGTTTACTCAAAATTTGCTTGAAAGTTCCTTCGATGCGATCATTGCGGTAGATGAGGAGGGAATGATTACAAATGCCAATGAAAGAGCCCACGAGCTTCTTGGGTATGATTCAGAAGATATAGCCCGGGAAAAAGTTGATAACTTCTATGCCAAAGGTGAAGCAAATCGGGTAATGAGGGCGTTAACGAAAAGTGAAAATGGAAGCATCGAGAACTTTGAAACGCGTATATTAACGAAAAGCAGGGAAGAAATACCGATTTTATTGTCCGCCGCATTTTTATGTGACAAGAAAACAGTTAGAGAAGAATTGGCACGGGGCAAAAGGTTCTCAACAGTGGGTTATTTCAAGGATATGCGCGCTGAAATTGCCATTGATAATATTACCAAAAGCATTACCTCCATGACCAATGAAAAGGAAATACAGAAACAAATTGTCGAAAATGTGGCCAAACTACTAAAAGCTGAAGCATGCAGTTTATTAACGTTTGATGAGAGTATAGGTAAACTCAGAGTTGTCAGAAGTTATGGAATGCCGCGTGCTCTTAAGTTGGGGGAATGGGCAGAGACGTATGGAGTTGAGGAGGGGATGATCGGTCAATGCTTTAGCTCAAAAAATAAAATTAGGGTGTCCAACATCGATGTCGAGAAGAAACAACCTCAAAACCGTGGCATCAAGTGGGAATATGCCGGAACTTTTGCAAAGCATTCGAGATATAGAAATTTTAAACATTTCCTTGGTCTACCCCTTGAATTCCAGGGAGAAGTTTACGGTGTAATACGGGTCCTCAATAAATATTCTAATGATACGGAATTGGATGCGAAGGGATTCACACCAAGCGATGAAAAACTCCTGGAGCGGATTTCCACCCAGGTTTCTATCCTGGTGGAGAAAGTAAGAGATAAAGACCGGTTTGAAGCCATTTTGAAAGTAGGCAGGGAATTAAATGAAATGCTGGATGTGTCCCCGGAAGAGATGTTGGCGACTATTGCCGAAGAAGTTGTAAATGGAATGCGCTTTAAAGCCTGTTACCTCCGGTTGATTGAAAATGGCGATACATTAAGAATCAAAGCGTGCTGTGGATTAAAAGGAGAATATATCGGGAAAGAAGAATACGATTTGAAGATCGGTGGAAACAGTATTACAGGTAATGTGGTGAAAAGCAGGAGATATCGAGCAATAAAAGACTTATCAAAAGTAAAAGAAGAGTATAAATTTTTAAAGATCATTCAAGAGGAGAAGGTTAATTCCATGTTATCGATGCCGTTGAATTACAGGGGCAGAATAATCGGGGTTATCAATTGCTATACCAGTCAAGTCCACAAATATACCGAACAAGAGGTCCAGATCATGGAAACCTTTGCCTCATATGCAACAACCGCGATCCAAAATAAAAAACGGGTGGACGAATTTAAAGCGTTGAATGAGATCAGTGCCGAACTGGTTAAACTGATCGAACTGGATGAATTATTCGGCCTGATTCTTGAGAAAGCCAAAACATTCTCCGGGGCTGATCGCGTTTGTTTAAAAATATATGATGACGCGGAAACGAAAATAAAAACCACCCATTCCCTGGGCTGCCCCTGGCATGTGAAGCATCCGGCAACTACGTGTAGCACATGGGAAGAGAGTGGCAACAAAGCGGCCAGCGAAGTTTATAAGACCGGTAAGTCGAAAATTGTGGATAATTATGATTTAATAAGGGAGCATACAAAGCGGCTGCCGGACTATGAACTCATGGCGTCCATCCAGTCTTGTGCATTGGTGCCAATAACCCTGGATGAAAGAGTATACGGTGTGATTTATCTCGAAAGTGACAGACCGGACTTTTTTACCGAAGATGATTTACTGGTATTGGAAGCGTTTTCCAGCCAGGCCGCTATTGCCCTGAAAAATGCGAAATTTCTTAATAAATTGCAAAGGGTTTATGAAACCTTTCCCAGGATATCCGAGCTTAATGTGGATATCGATAGAGTGCTGGAAAATATCGCTGATATCGCGGCGGAGGTATTGGAGACAGATATCCTTGTCCTATTCCAGTATGATAAAAAAAATAAAAAGGTGGAGGGGCCTCCTATCGTTAGAGGATCAGTTAGATTCCCCCAATACATGAAAATGCCTTTAGATGAAAACGACGCGCCTTATTTGTTTATCAATAGGGGCACAGATCATTTTGCCAATAAATCCCTGGAAGATCCTTTTATGGACTCAGGATTAAAGCCGAGAAAGGGAATTCCCGGGCGCTTTTTAGAGAGGGAAAAGATTGAGTCCTCGGCCGGCATTTTGCTGAGGGTGGGGCAGGAAACCGTTGGGATTATGTTTGTAAATTACCGGGATTCTCATAAATTTAATGATGATGAGCGTAAGATCATTTTGAATTACGCATCCTATATTGCCATTGCCATCCAGAACGTGAGGCATTTTCGAGAGAAAGAGTCTCTGACGGCATTGGATTCCGTCCAGAGGCTGGCAGCTTCTGTGGCCCACAAAATGAAAAATGATATTGGCGCGATTCATATAGATAACAGTCGTTTGCTGGGAGGTACCAGCCCGAAAAGGGCCGAATACGAAATTCTTTCGCGTATTGAAAGGAATATAAAAAAAATTACCGCCGATATCGATTCCCTTCTAAGAGCATCCAGGCTGCAGGAACCCGAAATGAGATACGTGAATTTTAGAAAGCTGGTAAGGAAACTGGAATCTGAAATATTACCGGACCTGGAAGCAAAAAATATCAAATTTAATATTAACATTGCCGGTGATATACCTGAGTTAAAAATGGACTCGCTGCAGATTAAAATGGTGTTGTCAAACCTGGTTCACAATTCCATCAATGCAATGCCGGATGGTGGGGATGTGACTCTTTCGATAAAAAAAGAAGAAAAAGATGTTATCGTACATTGGCAAGATACCGGTCCCGGAATTCCCGGGGAGAATGCGTTGAAAATATTCGATGCCTATCATTCCACCAAAGGCGAAGGATTCGGAGTGGGATTGTTTCTTAGCAAAAGGGTGATTGAGGAACATGGCGGTTCAATTGCCTTGGACACATTTAACAAAAAAGGAGCCAAATTTATTATTAGATTTCCGATCAAGGAGCCGATTCGTTGATCGAGGGAGGAATACGACTCATGCAATTAGACTATTTTGCACCGGATGGCGAAAAAAAAGATACGGAGTTTTTCAACAACGATGCCAAGGACGGGACTGAGAAGAGAGACGGTTCCGGGCTGCTGGATGACGTTAAAATTTTAATTGTCGATGATAACAAGAGTTTTCTTGAAGCCCTGGCTGATAGATTAAGAGCCCAGAACATCCATTGTGTTGATGTAAAATCAGGACCGGAAGCGATTGAAGCGGTGAAAAGGGAAAAATTTGATTTAATCCTTCTCGACGTGGTGATGGATGAAATGGATGGGTTGGATACCTATAAGAAGTTGAAAGAATTAGGATGCTCATGCCCTATTATTTTCATGAGTGCACATTACGATAATCATGAGAAGGATATCCAGGGATTAAATCCATTTGCCGTTTTACGGAAACCCTTTGATTTTGACCTGTTACTCTCCTTCATCTTTGGGAAAACATAGGTCGGTGCTGAATTCTTCTCGCCTGTCACCCTTTTTTTCTAATTCCGTTTCCTTTAATTATTCTGCAGAATCTAAGATGTGGTCTATCAATTCCATAACCGATTGATTTTGACTCACATTCGTTTCCCATGACACAGCATCGGTAGTGGTGACTATAACCATATTCAGATCGCGAAAAATCATAATTCTTTGACCGCCTTTCCCTGAGGCATAGAAGACATTATAATTGTCAATTATGTTGGTCCACCATTGGTAGCCGTAGCCGCTGTTTGCTAAATAGCCCCACCAGGGCAGATGTATAACTCTTTGATGCCGAATGAAGATGGTTTGCGTCATGAATGTCGGGTCCGTTGAAATACTGTTCAAACACGAGATATCCGTTCCTTATAATGAGAACGCTGTACATAAAGTCCCAGCTCTCCGCCTCTGTTAGGACATCGGAGAGAATTTGCGGGTTTAATCCTTGTGATTCGGGTGACGCGGTTTCCCATTCATAGGGATTTTCAACTGTATAGACTGAATAATATGGGGGATTCGACGTTATGGATGATGAGCTGTTGTCAGGCTTACAACTGATCATTAATCCGAAGAAAAACAATAATAAAATTATTTTTTTCACCATCATTACCTCCATTTTCTTTGTATTATATTTACTAATACGGATAAGAAACGAAAAGAGGACAAACCGAAAAGAGCTTTAGTTGTATGGCCCCGTTTATCGTGTGGGATTTTAATCCACTGGAACGCGCCGGCTTCGCCTGGCGCACTAGCTGCCTGTCCCGGTTTTTGCTTGATTTTTTTTCTTCTTTATGCTAAAAATTTAAGCCAGGAGATAATAGATGAAAACCGGCAGAATATATTTTAAAGTCATTATTTTCCTGGTGGTGGTTTTTTCATATAATGTCTATGCAGCCAGATGTCGTCATTGCGGACGGGAATACGGAAAATCCAGGCGAGGGGATGAGGCAAGAGTCTATCAACTCAGAAGGCAGCATGAAGAATCGTGTCCGGCGCGTTCTAAGTATAAACCTGTTTATATCGATAAGGTAACTAAAAACCTGCAAATAACCCGGAGCACCTTTGATGAGGCCGCAGCCAGGTTGAAAGAAATAAATGATATCGCAAAGACATTCCCCGGGTGGGCTAAGTCGGTATTAGAATCGCTTCCTGCTTCAGAAAGAAAATCATTGGAAAAGGCAATGGCGGGAATAACTCAGAGATTCAGGTCTGCGGTGTCGCATTACCGGGAACTTAATGTGAAATTACAAAATATGGAGAGAGAGCTATTTGAACTGCAGGATAAAATAGTGAAAACAGGAAGAGAAAACATTCGATTTACCGGGGAGATCAAAACTGCTGGACAAAGGGTTGACTCGATAAAATATAAAATCAAAAACATAGAAAATGAGCTGGCTGTTGCCTCCTCTGCACTGCAGCACCTGGAGGATATTTCATCAAGGCAATCCGAAAATGTTAAAAAGGCCAGTGATGAGTACTGGCAAACAATAGGAGACTTTTTCAGGGACAAAACCCTTGGTTCTCCCAGGGATTATATAACGCCTGTTAAGGCGGGACCTGCAAATACTATGCGCCGTGTCAGGATTATTAAGGAAAGGGTTGAGGTTAAAGTGGTATATCCTGCATCGGCTGTGTCTGTAAAAAGCGTTACTGTGCCAAATTTCGGAAATGCATTTGCGGTGGCTGCAAAACCTGTACAAGAGCAGGTTGTAATTGCCCACCTGGAAGCAAGTCCCAGGAACCTTAAGCGTCGTATTAACCAGCTACAGAAAAAAACCGGGGAATGTGACAGGCTTACAAAGCGTGTCGGAAAGCGTTTAATAGAGTTAGACCGTGCCAAATGGCAGTTCAAGCAGAGCCTTAAGGCACAGCGGGAATACGAGGAGAATAGAAATGTTTTAACGGATAAGATCGATGAATTAAAAAACGATCTTGATTGGTGCCTATGGGAGCTCGATATACGAACCTCAAAAGCCAGGGCTTACATATTGCACTCTTACCAGGACTGGAAAAAAGGACAGCGCTGGAAGGCACTGAAAAGACTTTTTAACCTCACCATTCGTAATCGTGAGATCAGCGACATGGCACATAATAATATAAAGTTTGCATATGACCTTATCAATGGGGGTCTCAGTAAGGTTCCAAAAGCAATCGCCTCTTCAAACAGTAAAGAAATACAGGACATTATCGATCAGATAGAGGCAACATTTGATTCATTTGCCAAAAAAACACTTAGGATCCGGGATGACCCGTTTAAAGAAAAGATAAAATGGATCAAAGGACTCATAAAATCCGTGGAGGGGGTTGATAAATGAGCTTTCTTACAGTGGCACTGGGGATAGCTGTTCTGACCGGGCTTTATGGCTTGTTCAGGGGAACGAATCCGTTTGCCAAATCCGTACCGTTAAAGAAGATCAACAAAGACATAATCGGGCTGATAATAACGGTGGCTTCTGCATGGGTATGTTATAAATTTCTATGGGTATGGCTGGGTGTTGTATTCATATGGGTAGGTGTTGTACTCCTGCTAATCTCAGCAGGGATTCTTTTCGGTATTATTGAAGGATACCTGATGCATTTTGATATCCGCTCCAGGGAAAAACCTTATTTTGCTTTATTTTCGATTATTGCAATTGCCTGTGTTTATTTCAGTTTCCAGACCGATATGAAAGCAATTGAAGATGAAAGAAACCGTATGGAAGCTGAAAGGACTGCTGTGGCAACTATATCAAAGAACAAAACCTATTGGAAACTTGCAAGAGGTGCTGCTGAAAGTAAAGCAGGGCAGATGATCGGCTGGCTGGCAGTGGATGATTATATACCTATCGACTGGCAATATGAACAGGAACTGGAGCAAAAAGGCCAGGCGTCCCGGAGTATTCCTATAAAAGTTGTCCTGCTGAATAATTCGTTTGAGGATGTTGAAATGAAAGCAATGTCGGCATGGCATATCTCTGTTAAGGATGAATACTGGCTCTGGCGCGTATGGATCACGCATAAGCATTCAAATTCAGTGGTCTGGGAATGGTCTGAGCCTGTGGTCGGCAATAGGATCCTGTTCATGCCTATAGAAAAAGCCGATTTTAATATTGAATGGAACGGCAGGGACAGCAGCGGTAAACTTCTTCCGGAAGGAAATTATGAGCTTCACCTTGAAACCGCAGCAGTAATGCCTGAAGAAAAACCTATCAGGATGTATGTTAATTTAAGCTTTTCCGATGATGGTCCTAAAAAAATTTATAAGCCTGATCCTCATCTTGAACGGATAAGACAGAATCAGCGCTGGGACAGGATCTGGAAAGGCATGAGACAGACCATACAGCTTAACAGGAGGATGATGTTTCAGTTTAACCGCCCCAGGTGAAAAATAACTACAAAATTAGAAAGCGGGGCATAGAAAGGTAAGCGGTTAAATACAACCTTTATCCAGCCTGACTTCTAACTGATTTTAATCGTGTAGTTTAGGGGTCAGGCAAGAATCTTTTTTCCAGTTCGGTAATCCGCTGCTGCAGTTGGGCCAATCGGTTTAACAATCCTGGTTCTTCCCTGCTTTTCTTGTTATCTTTTTTTCCTTTCATTTGAAATCGTTCCTGCCGCGATTTTTTGGAGTTAAAAGGTATCTTACATTATATTACAATATGATTGCCAATGCAAATGTAATTATAAAAGGCAAAGCAACAGGAAGAAAAAAATCTTTAGTAAAAAGTTTTTGGATGCCCGTCCGGTCCGGGGCCCGTCAGGGGCTCGACACGAGCCCTGTTCCACACGGCATCCGAAAAATGATGCCACCACGTGCGGAAAACCTACCCGCGTTACACACAGTACACAGGATGGACGAAATAACGAAAAACAGAACGAAAAAGAACCTGAATCTGTCCATCCTGAAACACGATAAGAGCAATTATAGAAGAACCTCCCTGTCTCCGACGGCCAACTTTTTGTAAAAAGTTGGACAAAAACTTTTGATAAATTCAACTCAATATCCCATCGAGGGTGGTGACGTATAAATCGGCGTTGGTTTTTGTAAAAACCAGGGGCGGTTTGATTTTAAGCACATTGTAAAGGGGACCGTCTACACTAACCAGGATACCCTTGTCTTTCATTTGTTCGGCAATGGATACTGCTTGTTCGGCTGCCGGGGCCAGGGTTTTCCTATCCAAAACCAGTTCGATACCGAGAAAAAGCCCGGTTCCCCTTACATCTCCAATGAGGGGGTGCTTTTTTTTCAATTGTTCCAGGCGTGCTTTCATATGCGTACCCACTTGCAGCGCATTTTCCTGCAATTGTTCCTCTTTGATTACATCCAGGACAGCCAGCCCTACAGCACAGGATACCGGGTTTCCGCCAAAGGTGTTAAAATACTCCATGCCGTTGGCAAAAGAATCGGCAATTTCGGGAGTGGTTATTACTGCTCCCAGGGGATGTCCGTTGCCAATGGGTTTACCCAGGGTAACGATATCCGGCACAACGCCCTGGGTTTCGAATCCCCACATATGAGAACCCACCCGGCCGAATCCCACCTGTATTTCATCGGCTATACAAACACCGCCGGCCTTGCGCACGTGGTTAAAGGCCTCTTTAAGATAGTTGTCCGGCAGTACGATCTGACCGCCGACTCCCATTAGGGATTCGCAAATAAAAGCGGCTGGGTTTTTTCCTTTTCCCCGGATTTTTTCGACGGCTTTTTGCACTTCTGCCGCATACATTTTCCCGGCTTCGGGATCGGTTGCTTTATAGGGCCCCCGGTACACATCGGGCATGGTTACGTTATGGACATGGTCCGGGGCGCCGGTGCCGCCGGGTCCGTTGAATTTATAGGGACTGATGTCTATAACGGCATTGGTATTCCCGTGATAGGCATTATCTACCACGATAAAATCGTCATTTTTCGTATGAGTGCGGGCCATGCGTATGGCCAGTTCATTGGCTTCGCTCCCGGAACAGACAAAATAACAAACCCGCAGCGGTTCCGGCAGTGCGGCACATAATCGCTGCGCGTATTCAACGATATTGTCATGCAAATACCTGGTATTGGTATTAAGTACGGCCATTTGCTGCTGTGCGGCTTTGACTACCCGGGGATGGCAGTGGCCCACATGACAAACATTATTTACCGTATCGAGGTACGCCCGTCCCTCATGGTCATACAAATATTGCCTGAAACCCCGGACAATTTTAAGCGGTTTTTGGTAAGAAACACTCAATGCTTTACCCAGGTGCCGTTCCCTGATTTCCAGGATTTTTTCAGGACTTAAACCCTTGTTTTTAGGTGGTGTAGGCATTGGCACGCTTCCCTGAAGGCGTTGTGAACCCTGTGGGGGTCTATATCGACCAATTTTTCCAGCGCATCCAGGGCCGGCTGCACCGATACTTTCAAATATTCGTTGCCCGGATCAAAACTGCACAGGTATGCCGACATGGTGACTGTGGCACAAAGCCTCGAGCACATCGAGTAAAAAAGCACTGCCAATTCCGGTTCAGTCAATGGATAAACCTTATGGAAACTGCCGACTAGCCGGCTAGCTGTTTCAAGAGGGTTATCCTTGCGATGGACAGCATAAGCGGCAGCGATTGCCGGCTCGAATACCGTACAGGTATGAACCATATCACCAAAATCGAAAATACCGGTCACTTTTTTTTGGTCCTCACTGACCAGCACATTGAAATCGTTGGCATCGTTGTGAATGACGCTGCAGCGAAGCCCGGGTAAAACCGGCACCACAAAAATCTCGAACTGTTGAAGAACGTGTCTTACCATATTTCGCTGCTGGAGATTTTCTATATAGTCTACATAATCGCCAAGATCCCCGGTGTGTTTTGTATCCCAGGTATGATACCCGTTCAGGGCATGGTGCGAGAAACCTTCCAGGGTCTTAACCATAGAACCTAAAAAATGGCCGAAATTTTCCATCAGTTCAGGGGCAGGAGAATCCACATAAGCCAGGATAGTCCCCGGCAGATAGGTTAACATCCGCACCAGGTGAGTTGTCCCGGCAGGACTTTTAATAGGTGTGATTTGTTCGCCCGTCAAAGTGGTGCACACGCCGGGGCATTTTACGGTGCGGTTATGCCGGGCAATGTATTCCATTGCCTGGTTTTGGGCCTCAAGATTTTCCCTTTTTTCATCGGCATTGACTATTTTGAAGACAAACCGGTTACCTTTTTCATCGGTGAGGTAAAAATTCCGGTCGATGTAACTGTCCAACGGTTTAACCGACACATCGATGCCGTATAATTCTTTAGCCAATCTTATGACGTCTTCATCAGAGAAGTTGATATTGGAACTGTTTCCTGTCATGTGCGTGTTTTACCTTTTTTCCTCTTTACTTGCGACGTCTATTCTATATACCCCATCGTTTTTAATTTATCAAGGTCCTCTTTAGATATCGACGCTTCTTTCAGGCGGTATTTTCGACTCAATTTGATATATTTTGTTACCTGTTCAACCTTTCCCAGCAGCGCCTGTTTCATTTCATTGTCTTCCGTTGTTAAGCGGGAAAATATATTCCGGGACTCAAAGGGGTCGCTGTTTAAGTCATAAGCTTCAAACGTTTTTGCCTTGAAGCTATAGATCATTTTGACTGATCCGTTTATGATTCCATACCTGATGGGTTTTACTTTCATTTTATACTTTTTTGCCTTCCGCCTAAAGTGTACGGTACCACTGTAGGCTTCCAGTAAAATTTCTCTGCCTGGAGAGGTGTTGGCTTCGTTAAAAAGATCAATACCTTCCATTTTTGGATACAGCGGCAGGTTTAAGGCTGAAAAGAGTGTAGGGCCAATATCCAGCAGGGATACATTCTCTTGACGTACAGTATTGTTAAAACGGTTATCGGGAAGTTTAACGATCAACGGCACATGGAGGGTGGAGTTGTACAACTTTCGCCCATGGCGGAAATAGTTGTGCTCCCCAAAACTCTCTCCATGGTCAGACATAAATATAATTAAGGTATCCCGGTAAAGCCCCAGCTCTTTAATTTTTTTAATGAGCTTCCCAATATAATAATCCGCATAGGCGATTTCCGAGTCGTATTTTTTTATCTTCTTCATCCGGGTTTTCGCCGGATAGGTGGGAGAGGGCACGCGGCTGTAGTCAAAAGTGAATTTTTTATGTAAAACATATGGGGCATGTGGTTCCGTATATAGAACCCATAGAAAAAACTTTTTTTTATGGTTATCTTCCAGCCAGGCAGAAACTTTTCGATTGACTTCCGGTGCCACACCTTCCCAGTTCAAAATACCCAGCCAGCGTTTTTTAGTAAACACTTCACGATAAACGTCAAAGTGTTGGTGTAGTCCGCTTAGTTTCTTGCGCAGCGGCCAGTTGGAAATAAAAGCCGCGGAACGGTAGCCAAAGCGTTTCAAAAAATAAGGCAGTGTTTTAATCTTGCGGTAAATCGAGAGACCATTCCGCTTGGCCCCATGTTTAAAGGGAGGTAAAGAGGTCAGCATAGTGGTAAATGAGGGCCCGGTTAACGGCGTCAAGGAATAACACCTGGAAAATCGTACCCCATCGCGAGAAAACGCATCAATGGCTGGGGATGTATTCAACGGATAACCGTAACAACCCAGGTGGTCTGCCCGCAGCGTGTCCACCGATATAATGATAATATTCTTTGGATTGGGTTTGGCCTCCCCATTGAAACCGCTTAAAACGACCAATATCAACAAAAGGATAATATGTCTATTCATTATTAAATTTCAATCCTGGACAAAAAAATATTATAACGGTAAACAATTTGCAAGTCAAATGTCTTATATCTTTGTGTTAACAAGCAGTTGAAATTTTCAATTGGCCTGTCCCCAAATTTATTTTCACTTCTTTTAACATTGATAACACATAATTCTTTTACTGCATTTACCGGTTGAACGGCGTTTAATTCACCGGTTATCGATGCAAGAGGGTATTTTAAAGAGACAAATACAAGAATAAGATTTTCGGCCTGTCCCTTTCTTTTGAAATGTCCAATGTGGAGACGTGACCCCCTTCAATGACCCCCTTCAAGACAGAAAAGATAGAAATTGTAGATGCTGATTTTATCAATGAACTTTTTGGGACTAAAAATGCGTTAATGGAGTCTCTTCATTCGATGAGGGGGCCGTTATTGGAAATAAAGACAAGCGATTATGGAGAATTTTTGGGAAGTGATAATTTTATGAAGACTGCGTTTGAAAAGTTTGACCGACGAGAAAAGCCTTCTGAGCAGAGTCATGGAGTGCAGCGATTGGATGAGCGTTATTTTGAGCCGGTGGAAAAAGTGATATGGGAATTTGAGCAGATGAAGAATATTAAGGTTGAAGATATCAATACAATGACCCACGAGGGTAAGCGCTTAAGGGGAGAATTGCTGGTATATTTATTTAAAGGAGAAAGCTGGTTTGAAGTATAAGGAGATAGGTGAAATTGAAATTTTTGGGGATTTGAGTTTTGTATCTCTTCGCAGCATTTACCGGAATATGAAAAAAAAGCACTCTAAGGTGTGACTTTCAATTTCTCAATTTTAGTTTTAGCTCAACTCGGGCGTTCACCATATCCGCCATAAATTTGCACGTTTGCACGCACCGGGCTGCTTTTTTTCGGTGTCGCAGAGTGGCTGCAATTATGAGGAAGGGAGGAGAGAAAATTTTTTTTTGTTTTTTTTCATCAGGGGGGCTTGATATTTTTTTTCTGCTGTAGTAGACTTTAATTTACCGGTAGAACCGGCGATGAGAAAATTGGGAGTATTTGTGTTGGCATGGTTAAAAGGGGGTAGAAAGTCAGGGCATCCCTTAAGGGCGGAAGCATATGCAAAATTAGAAATGACAATGTGTAGTTGGAAACCGATTGAATTCGCTGTGTGGAAAGGGGTAAGGAAAAGGTATTCTATCATTAAGTACGGTAACAAATTCAATTCAAATTGCCGTTCAAAATAAAATCTAACAAGTAGGTGCTTAAGATTGTGAATATCAGAGGGAAGAAAATGGCTGATAATAAATTTAAACTCAGTACTATTATTTTCAAGACCACTTATGGATGTGATTTGAGGTGTTTATATTGTTATGAGGGCAATGGAACGTACAAGAAGCAAATAGACCTGCATACTGTAGAGAATGCAATATACAAGGTTGCATATTACAATTCTTCTAGAAAGGAAGTTACTTTTATTTGGCATGGTGGAGAACCTTTATTGTTGGGTTTAGATTTCTACAAATGTATATTGGAGATTCAGCGTTCTTTCGGCCCTAATTTTAATTTCAGAAATTCTATTCAGACAAATGGTTGCTTGCTATCACAAGAATTCATCGAATTCTTTGCTGAGAATGACTTTAAAATAGGATTAAGTTTGGATGGTCCACCAGAAATTCATAATATTCAGAGAGTTTTGTTTAATGGAAAAGGTAGCTTCAATAAGGTTTGGGAAGCAAAAGAAAGAATTTGGTCTTTTAACATACGCAATAAAAAAAAGATCCAGTGTGCTTTCATTGCTGTACTTACTCGAAATAGTTTATTACATTTAAACGATTTCTACAACTTCTTCAAAGAAAACCGCCTAGATGTTCAAATAAGTTTTCTCTTGCATGCAGGCTCCGCCATGGATCAAAAAGCGATCAATTTACATATAACTCCAAAGGAATATGGCCAGGCGATGATATACTTGTTTGATAGATGGGTGAAAGAATCCAGATTTACATTCTCTATCAAACCATTCTCACACATTTTACGCAGTTTTGTTTCTGGTGTTCATCATAGCTGCATGTTTGCTGGGGAATGCTACCTAGATTTTTTGAATATTGACCCCGAAGG
>Ga0114923_10002065_pt1 | contig 13702 bp, 14 predicted proteins | sample SumtaG_FD_89578 | JGI IMG/M metagenome (GOLD analysis project Ga0114923, IMG submission 89578) | Deep subsurface microbial communities from Indian Ocean to uncover new lineages of life (NeLLi) - Sumatra_00157 metaG | ecosystem: Environmental > Aquatic > Marine > Oceanic > Sediment | place: near... | reverse complement strand
TTAATTAAAGTATTTCACTCTTTCACTTCCATAGGCTTCCCACAATGCTCTGGTAGTGGTTGGGCACCGCATTCTGGGCCCATCCAACATACTAGTTGGTCACCTACTTGTCGCAGTAAAAACTTGTCGAAATGCTGGAATAGAAGGGTTCAAAACTGTCAATTAATTTTTTATTTAAGAATCTGATATCTTTTTAAACAGGCTAACGATTAAACTTTTCAAGATGAATATAGTTCTTTTTATTGACACCCATTGATTTTAATGTGGGTACTACTTTTTTCATCATTATTGGGGGACCACAAATATAATAATCTTTTTTTTGAATGTTCTTTCCAGGGTCCTCGCAGGGTGCTAAACGATCTAATTTGTCGCGATCAATAAATCCTCGTTCGCCTTCCCAGTTAGCATCATCAGACACTACAGGAAATATTTTTAAATTTGGATTTAATTCCATCATTTTTTCAAATTCATCTTTTAGAAATATTTCATAAGGAAATTTTATACCCCAAAGTAATGTTATGTTCCTAGAAGTGTTAGTATCTTTCATATACCGCATAAAACTGAGAAACGGGGTGATACCAGATCCACCAGCAATGAAAACAATCTCTTCGGCATCAGAGTTGAGAGCATTAAATATCCCATAAGGCCCTTCAATGTAAGCTATATCCCCTACTTTTACTTTACTAATATCATTAGTATAATCCCCTAGTTCCTTAATCGTAAAACTAATTGTATTTTTCTTAGCAGGACTTGAACTAAAAGAAAAAGGATGAAATTCTTTTGACACTTCTTTACCAATAATTGAGATATAACTATATTGGCCTGGTTTATACTCTATAGGATTCCCGATTTTGGATTTTAAATATAAAGTCCAATATGTGCCTGCTTCGTTTTTTACTTCTGTAATTACATATGGATTTTTCTTTAATTTTAACCGACGAAATATTTTAAAATTCAGCCAAAAACCTAAGGCCATAAAAAAATAAGCAGCAAATATTATAATCAGGATTATAGACTCGTATGCGGAGTTAGAGAGTAGAACATGTAAAAAAATATAGGACGCTGAAAATATTGTGAAATTATGGATAAATTTGGCAACGTTATATTTTATTCTTCTTTTTTTAACTCCGGAACCGCGTAAATAGACTAATCCTAGTATCATTAAAACAATGAATTGTACTACCGCATTAATTCCGGACCCAATCTGAGTTATGTCATTCTTTCCTATAATAATAAAAATTATAGCCTTAGTAATTGCTAGCTGAATGGCGATTACTGACATTATTATATGAAAGTGAATAATTTTATCCATACCAAAAATCCGATCTATAAATTTTAGTCTCGATGTGAGAATAAACTGATAAATAAGCCATATATAAGCAGTGATTGCCATAAAATCTGCTATTAATCTTAATGGAGTATGATATGGCTTAGCAGGAGTTAAAGCATAAAATATTAGAAAAACAGGAACAGGACTTAAAAAATATATTAGAATTAAAATAAATTTCTTATATTTCTTCTTCATATCTTCGACCCATCAAAATAACTTTTAAGGTTTTAATTTTCAAATAAATATTTAAAGAAAGGAACTAATTAGTCGAGCTTATCAAATAATTTCTTGGTCGCGCTACATCTAGGACAGATTTTGGTACCCTCATCTAACTCTTCAAACTTTTTTTCTTGATATTCGTCCTTATATAAATATTGACATCTTTTGCAGCGATAGGCTGGAATTATTTATCACCTCGAAATTCTAATTTTTTAAATCCATTTTTTGGAGTTTTACATTTTGGACATTTCCAGTCTTCGGGGAGATCTTTAAATAAGAGTTCCATCTTTGCTTCATCATATTCGTTTCCACATCCTCCACAAATCCAGACGTATAAGTTAATTGCTTCTCTAAGCTCCCCTTCTTTAATTAACTGTTCAATATTCTTATTAACATAGGGAATTGCTTCTGGTTCTCCAAAAATTATTGCTCCTTTTAATCGATTATCTTTAATTACAATTTTTTTATAGCATCCCCCTTTTTTATCAATATTTTTTAAGATTTCCCATCCAGCACCTACAAGGTCTTTGTCAGCAGGATCGAAGATTCCCACTGAAGTAAGGTCAATCCCAACAATTTTAAGTGTATTTTTAGGAACTGTCCCATCATATGTAATTTCTTTTTTACCCAATACAGAAGCGGCTACAATTTTAGATTGCTCAAGACATGCAGGAATGATACCCCATGTTTGGTCTTTATATTCTATGCAATCTCCTACGGCATAAATATCTTCTATACTAGTTTCTAAGAATTGATTAACCTTAATGCCTCTATTAGTCTCAATATTTACATCACTAGCTAAATTAATTGTAGATCGAATCCCCGCCTGTACTAAGACAATATCAGCAACTAATTGTCGACCGTCTTTTATTTTAATACCGTTTACAGACCCATTTACTAATATTTCTTCAGTAGCAGCACTTAATTCTACATTAATTCCCATTTTTTCGATCTCTTCTTTTAATAATCCACCACAATCTAAATCTAATTGCCGGGGTAATAATCTTGGAAAAAATTCTACTACTGTTGTTTCTAAATCGCAATTTTTAATTTGCTTTGCTAACTCTAGTCCTAGTAATCCTCCACCGATAATTACAGCTTTTTTTACGCCTTTATTTTTAATAAAATCACGTATTTCTAATGCGTTATCAATATTTCTCAAGGTAAATACTCCATTTCCCACCAATTCAACTGCATTTTTTATTGGTGGGATATTAGGCATACTACCAGTTGCGATTATAAGTTTATCATACGGGATGGGTAGCTCTTCATGCTCTATAAAGATAGATTTTTGTTTATAATCGATTCTTAGAACTTTTTTACCTAAATAAGTCTTGATATTTTTATTTTTATACCAATCCTCTTTAAAAACGATTAGATCGTCGATCTTTACGTTTTCACTAATTAGTCCTGGAAGTTTTATTCGAGTATAATAAGGATAATTTTCTTGAGAATAGATTTCAATTTCTGCATCATCACTAAGCTTTCGAATATTTTGAGCTGAAAATGTGCCAGCTACTCCGTTTCCAATAATCACAATTTTCATAGGTCTAATACGATTACCATTTTATTTTAAAGTTTTTATTATGACTCATTAATCTATGTTTTAAATCAAATTTTCTTTAAATTATAAATAATAAGTTTTAATAACATTTCGGACTAGAGAGCTTAAAACTTGAATTTTAAGAGATGTAAAAAAAATGGAAGGTAATAGATTATCATTACATAAATCAGTACAAAAGGCATATGAGAGAATAAAAAAGGATGGAATGACCAATATTTGGGATCGATTTGAAGCTCAAGGATTTGGTGGAGATCCCGATAAAAGATGTCCATTCTGTTTAAAGGGGGCGAGATGTGATTTATGCTCAAATGGTCCTTGTCGTTCAGATGCTTCAATCGACAAGCGAGGTGTATGCGGTATGACCGCAGATGGTATGGCAATGCGAATGATGCTTCTCAGAAATGTGATGGGAGCATCTACATATCAATATCACACGGAAACAACAATAAAGACTTTAAAGGCAACAGCAAATGGTAAAACTCCTTTTAAAATTAGTGAACCTCAAAAATTAAAAAGTTTTGCAGCACGATTAGGGGTAGATACGTCGGGTTCAGAAAATGATATAGCGATTCGACTATGCGCTTTTGTTGTAGAGGATTTTAATTTGCCATATTCAGAAAATAGTAAAATTGTAGAAGCACTCGCTCCTCCAGATAGAAAAGAGGTTTGGAACAAATTAAACATTTTCCCCGGAGGAATTCATGGGGAGATAATGTTCTCAACAAGTTCCTGTCTAACTAATGTTGACGGTTACTATGCCAGTTTAGCATTAAAAGCAATGCGATTAGGAATTGCTATGGCATATCAAAGCCAAATTGTTAATGAATTTTGCCAAGATATCTTATTTAATATCCCTAGACCGCATAAAATGCGTGTTAATTTAGGAGTGTTAGATCCAGATTATGTGAATATAGTTCCAAATGGTCATGAACCATTCTTAGGATTTGCTATGGTAATGCTTGCAAGAAAACAGGAATGGCAAGAGAAAGCGAAATCGATGGGGGCAAAAGGGATAAGAATAATAGCGAATATTGAGACTGGACAGGAGATGATACAAAGATGGGAAATGGATGATGTTTTCTATGGTTTTACCGGAAATTGGATTATGCAAGAGGCAATATTAGCGAGTGGTTGTATTGATGCATTTATTTGTGATATGAATTGTTGCATGCCCATTGATCCGCTATATGCTGAAAAATATAAGTTTAAGTTAATTCCTGTATCAGATGTTGTTGCGTTTGACGGTATCAGTGAGAGGATTGACTATCTGCCAGAAAAAGCTGAAGAACAAGCATCACAATTGCTGCAAATAGCCATTGACAATTTTAAAGAGCGCAGAAACTCCATAGAGCCAATTACGGGATTTGATATGAGTGAAGCTGTTGTAGGGTTTTCAACAGAAAGTATTATAGATGCTCTTGGTGGAAGTCTCGATCCCCTTTTAAATGCTATCAAAGATGGTACTATCAGAGGAGTTGTTGGATTGATTTCTTGTACAACTCTAAGAGACACTGGACAAGATGTTCATACGGTCAACGTTGCTAAAGAATTAATTAAAAGAGACCTACTAGTTCTAGCAATGGGGTGCGGTAATGGTGCTTTACAAGTCGCGGGACTTTGTAAACCTGAAGCGAAAGATTTAGCAGGTCCAGGACTTAACGCTTTATGTGAAAAACTAGGCACTCCACCCATACTAAGTTATGGCACTTGTACAGATACGGGGAGAGTAGCAGATCTGATTGGAGCAATCTCCGAAGCGCTGGGAGGTGTTCCTATTCCTGATTTACCTGTCGCTGCTGCGGCCCCAGAATATATGGAACAAAAAGCCACTATAGATGCCGTATTTGCTTTAGCATTTGGACTTTATACATATGTGAATCCAGTTCCAACTATCACAGGTGGTCCAGATTTAGTGAAGCTTTTAACTGAAGATTGTAAAGATATTACAGGGGGCGTCTTACATATGGAGACTGATGCAAGTGAGGCAGCAGATGGAATTTTAACTCACATTGAAGCAAACAGGAAAAAATTGGGTATATAGGTATTAAATTTATATATCAACATTAAAAATCAATAAAAATATTATTTTTTTTTACTTTTTAACCTCTTTATATGTTTTATATAAAGAAATGTTAGTATTTTGAACATGTTCGAAATTAAAGTTATATTCCGATTAAAGTTCTAAATAATTAAGAAAATAAATAATAAAAAGAGGAATAGTAATGACTGAAACAAAACAATATAAAAAAATTAATAGGAAAATAATAGAAATTGATGATGATCTCTGCACGGGATGTGGAAATTGCGTTACTACTTGTGCTGAGGGCGCGCTTGAAGTTATAGATGGAAAAGCCAAAGTTATAAAAGAAATTTTCTGCGATGGTTTAGGAGCCTGTATAGGAGAGTGTCCTGAAGGTGCCCTGAAAATTATCGAAAGAGTGGCAGACGAATTTGATGAAGAAGCAGTTGAAACTCATTTAGAAGATTTAAAAATGCAAGAAGAAATTAGCCGTCATTTAGCAACTGAGGAACCTGGAAGTGTGCCTTGCGGTTGCGCTGGATCTCAAACAATGACATTTTCCCAATGTGATGATGGAGAAGAACAAGTTTTTGAGGGGAAAGTGAAATCAGAATTGAGACAATGGCCAGTTCAAATGCATTTAATTTCGCCTTTAGCCCCTTATTATCAAGGAGCAGATGTTTTGCTAGCCGCGGATTGTACCGCATTTTCATATGGAGGATTTCATAACGAACTTTTAAAGGGAAAAGCGATAACAATTGCCTGTCCTAAACTCGATCAAGGTCAAGAGAGTTATATTCAAAAAATTACATCTCTGATTGATGATGCTAAAATCAATACATTAACAGTTGCAACAATGGAAGTCCCTTGCTGTAGAGGTTTACTAATGCTTGCTCAAGAAGCCGCAAAAAGAGCCACAAGGAAAGTTCCAATAAAATATTTAGTTGTTGGTATACAAGGAAATCTCCTTAAAGAAGAATGGTTATAAGTTTAGTAAAAAAAATTAAATTTTTTATTTTTCTACTTTTTCAAATTTGCTTCAAATTAAAGGATAGTTTATGTTTCAAATATGATTTTTTTTCTAATTATTTTTCTTAACATAACAGATAACGCAGATTTCGACTTTCCTAATTCATTTGCCAGATTTTCCAATGAAATATTTCTGGGAACTTCAAAAAATCCTAACTCAATTGCTTTATCCAAAACATTAGATTCTTCTAAACTTAGTCTAGCCTTTTCATCCTCAAGATTATAAGGTGCTTTCCCAATTCGGAGTAATGTGAAATCTATATTTTTCTGTTCAAAAAGTGTAAGCAGTTTATCAATTCGATCTCGTGTGGAAATTAATCTCCAATATGCGTTACCATCTCTAACTTTTACCGGAAAATCAACTAAAATTCCATGTTTGATTACACCATAAAGTAAGTAAGGATCTTTTGTTTTTACATTTATTTTAATTCTATTATCCTCTTGTTCAATGACACTGAACTCGAATACAGACGCGTGATTCTTAATTTCGTTAATAACTGAATTGACTTCATGATAAACTATCTCAATAATCGAATTTCCAATTGACTTTTCTAAATCGTAGGGAAGAAAATTTAGTATTTCCATTTTTATATCTGGAAATTTTCTAAAAATGTCTGAAATCCAAAGTGCGTCGGGAAATTTTATTTTTATCCTAGCCAAACTCGGCTTAGTTGAATCCATCACAAAATTATAGATATTAATAAATTTAAAAGTTTTTTAGGATTAATTAATAAAAAATAAAAAAATTTGTTATATTATGGTGGAAAATCAAAATCTTTTGTTAGGAATCTGTGGCAGTCCACGAAAACAAGGCACAGATTATGCTGTTGAGTATGCTCTGAATTATGCCTCTGAAAAATTTAGTTTTGAAACGGAATTCTGGACAGTTAGAGCAAAAACAATCAAATTCTGTGTACATTGCGATTATTGTATACGTGAAAAAAAAGGTTGTATGCATGTAGATAATATGACTGAACTTTATCCTATTCTTGAAAAGGCAAAATTCTTATTATTCGGAACACCCGTATTTCAAGGAAATCTATCAGGTCAACTGAAAACTATCATGGATAGATGTCGAGCTCTCGTCGCAATGAATCCAAAAGTATTTACAGGAAAAATCGGGATTGCTTTAGCTGTCGGAGGAGACAGAAGCGGAGGGCAAGAAATTGCAATTAGGTCAATATTGGATTTCTACCAACAAAATCATATTATTAGCGTTTCAGGCGGAGCATTTGGGGCTAATTTAGGAGCAAGTTTATGGTCTAATGATAAAGGTAAAACAGGGATAGCACAAGACGAAGAAGGCTTAAGAACGATCCGAAAAGTGATTAAAAGATTAGCTGAGTTTAAACAATAAATTGAATTTATTTTAATCCTAAAAAAATAATATCTTTTAACAATAATATTATTAATTTGAAATACTATTAGGATAATGATGAATAATGAATGTAGGCAATGGTATAAATATAAAAGAGGAAATTATTAAATTAATAAACGATCTACCTGAGGATATCACATTAGAAGATATACAATACCATCTCTTTGTAAAACAGAAGCTTCTAAAAGCTGAAAAGCAAATTAGTGAAGGGAAAACTATTTCTCATGAAGAAGTAATGGAAAAAGCTAGAAAGAACTGGTTCAAATAAAATGTAATGGTAATTAAGTTTCCCTAATATAATAATAACATTCTTAAATAAAAAGAAAATAAAAAAAAGTTACTTTTTCTTCTGCTTAAATAAATCCTTAAACAGTTTACGAGCTTCTTTCTTTCTTAGACCAGATATACCCCATAATTTGTTGAATACATATTTCCCTTTATACATAACGACAGGGGTATTTACAACGCATCCTTCCGCGTCACAGAACATACCTACAAAATTGGTATCATGTAATAATTGATGGACAAACTCTTCGTCGTCTATATCTTTTTCAACAAAGGGAAGTTCATTCTCATTCATCCAATCTTTTAACTCGTGACATCTTGAACAATCAGTTTTTGTTATAATGATTGGGAGTTGAATATCACTCATATTATATAAATAACAAGCTGTTAATTTTAAACTTTAGATTCTAATTAATAAATTATATTGGTTCTATCTGTTAGAATGTAAAAAAAATCGATATTATTATTTATAAATTCAAATGTTATTAAATTTTATAGAAATTTTAATAATTTAATCGTATTTATTAACTTAGAGAACTTTTAGTGAAGTTTTCTTCAATCTTTTTAAGTACAGCACAAAAATTAGGGAATGATGATTCAAGTTTCTTTTTTCCAGTATTTCTTATTAATTCATCGAGTTTAATTTTATTTTCTCTTAATATTTTAATTATTTCTTTCTTAATTCTTTCTTTCCAATTAGCATCTCTTTTTCCAGAGAGATCAATTTTTTTTTCCAATTTAAGTTCGATTAATTTTACTACTTCCTCTTCAATAAAAGTTTGAGGTCCTGAAATAATGCAATATATAACTATATTCTTATTACCTAATTTACAATTTATAAGAAAAGCGTCTTGGATTAGATTAATTTTTACAATTTCTATTCCAATTGAATTTAGATGTTCTTGAATTTTAAAATTAGCAGGTGCTTCTTCAAAAGTATCTCCGTCTACAATAAATATGAAAGAGTTGATTCCAATGTTAGAATAAATTTTTAAAGCATTAAGCGCACTTAGACCAGTTTTCTTTGATCGAGGCGGAAAAGGGAAAAAAAGAATTAAATCTTTGCCATTATATTTTTCAGATAGAACTCTCAAAACTTTAAGTTCAGTCCTTCCATCTCCAGTAATAATTAAATATTGAGCGTTTTTTTTCCCAAGATCCTCGACTAATTTCATATTAATCAATTGGGTTTCTATATTTTTAAAATATCTACTAATAAGCGAGGATCGTTATTTGCGTCCATTATATCCTCAAGCTGTTCTAAAGTTAGCACGTTATGAGTTAAAATATCCTCATTAGATTTATTTAATTGTATAATTGTGGTGTCTTTTGGACTAATTTCTACCAACTGATATAAAACATCTATACTATGTGTTGAGATTATTTTTTGCCATTTTTTTTCCTTTAACCATTTTAAAAAAAGTTTAATAAGTGTAGGATGAAGTCCTGTTTCAAAATCATCAATTAAAACCAATTCTGGTGATAAAACTTCTAATATTGCCATGATTTTTATTACTTTTTCTGCACCTGAACCAAGATCTCTAATCTGAATATAGACCTTATTATCATTGTAAACTTTTCTAAGACTAATTGGTTCTAAAAAAACAATTTCGCTGTACTCATCATTAACACACTCATTTAAAAATTTAGCGAGACTAATATGGTGACCTTGTTTCGTTATTGATTCTTTAAGTTCTTTCATTTTTTGCTCTAAATTACTGAGAATTGAAGTAGTATATGGAATAAATAAGACTAGTTGAGACAATTTTTCTAATGAGAGATCATAAATTTCAGCAATTTTCATTGAAAAATCATCTATACTTTTATTAATATATGTTCTAACACCACCCTCATTAATTTCAATTCTGAAAATCTGACCTTGAATTTCAAAATCTAAGATTGATTCACCAGCATAAAGGTATAGAAGTCGTTTAATTGAAGGTGGAGGATGTAAACTTCTTAAATAATCAAATCTTGACGCACCAGTAATATAGTTTGATAAATTTGGATTTGGTAATAGCGATATTGCCTCTAATATTGCTGATTTACCTGAATTGTTTCTTCCAATTAAAACTGTAAAGTTTGACAGTTCTATTGGATGTTTACAGCTCTTAATACCTCTGAATTCATTAATATTGAGTTTAGTTACAAACATTAATTTCTCAACTTTTTTTTTCTATGATAAATAAAAGATTAATCTGTAATAAAAATTAGATCAAAGGACAATAAGAAATATTAATTCTTTTATTTTAATGGAGGAAGATTTGATTTATGATAAGTATCAATTTAAATAAAATGTAGATCCGCATATTATTAAATAATGTTTCTTAATAGCCATCGTAGTGCTTCTAGAATTTTCTATTTTTCCTGCCTTATATTAATGGGGGAGTATTTAACTTTAATGCCTCGTTCTTTTAGTTCTTTAAGATTGAAGTTTTCATAGAGAAATTCAGAGTCAAAATCCTCTTTGTCATCAAAAGATTTTAGTTAATAATATGATGTAAACTAAATATTAAAGAAATTGTCATATCTCTTTTATACATTTCCCGCAAAACTAAGAATTTCTATAAAATATAAACATTACATTCTAATGGATAAAGCCTTTCTCTTTTAATAATATGGATTATAAAACTCAAAATGAAGAATTGAATAAAACAATCTATAATTTATTTAATGGAAAAACAACTATGGAACGAGCGAAAGCAGCCAATCATCTTGGGTATCTGAGAGATGCTAGAGCTATAAATAGTTTAGCAAAAGCCATAAATTCTGAGAAGGATCAAGTAGTTATTAATCGGATTATTGAAGCTATGGGTGAAATTAAAAATCCAAAAGCAACTATGTTGATCGTAAATATATTAAAGGAAGAACTAAAACTTCCAGAAGAAAACCAAGATAAACAAAGATTATTTCTAATCATAGAAAGTTTAATGAAAATTGGAGATAAACGAGCACTAGAGCATCTAGGGATCTTGCTAAATTCTTGTCATGAAGATATTCGAAACTTATCCGCAGAGGCATTTGAGTGCATTGATTTAAATTGGCGTAAAAATGTAATGAAAAATAATAATAATAAGCTTAAAATGTAAAATATACTATTGAAATCTATATATTAATTAGTTCATAGTATAAAGAAAATAGTTAATGAAACAAAGAAAAAGTTTAAAATAAGGTTAATAAAGACTTATTTTCACTATTATCAACATAATTACTAATAATTCAAAACAATTCACACAACCGATCTATTCACCTTTCTCCCCATTTCTATCATAATTCTATGAAGAGAAAAAATCGGTACAATTTTACGGGGTATTTTTTTAAAAAAAAATATCCGATTTAATACTGTTACTTTTAATACTTAGTTACGGAAGGTTTATTAATCAAACTAAGTAAGGTGGTATTAATGGGTAGTAATAAGAATTTGCAGAAAGGATGTAAAAATAAGATTATCCCTAATGTCAATAAATGCAGTAAGGATAATATGCTCCCTATCAATAATTTAGGCTTTTATCATCTTGCTGAAAAGGAACTTAATTTCAAAAACTCCTTAAATAACTCATTACAATTGCCGTACCCTACTCAATTATTTTTAATAGACTTCCGTAATAGTTTAGGGGAAATTGGAATTTCAGATAGTAGTTTAACTGTTAAGTATGGTATGAATAAGGGTCTCTTAAAAAATCGAGAATTCGGAGAATTTTTCTGTTTAGGAAGTAGTTTTATTTCAAATGCAATGAGAGGAATTAATCATAGTAACTCTTACACTATTGCTGAGGATGACTTAATTCAAATTAGAAATGTATTATCTACTAATTACAGTGATAGTGCAAAATTTAGTTTATCTCTTCTCGATAAATATGAAATTATGAATGAACTATACATAAGAAAGCATAGAAACGAGAGATGGTATTACCATAATCCTATACTTAAGGGTAGATTCTTTAAAAATATTAATAACTGTGAAAAAGGATATTGGCTTGGTTTTGCTGGAGCAGATATACACGCTAGCAAGAGAGGGGATTATCAAATAGCTATCAGACTTGCTTACAAAGATATTTGCCATTTATATACATTTTGCGAAGTTTTTGGGCTTAATAGTAAAAAAGTCTTAGAGGGGTTCGATTATGACGGAAATCATATGTGTGTCTTGCGATTCGAGTGTAAATCGATGATAGAAGATCTCTATGGACACGGGTTTACAAGTTCCCATTCTAAAAATAAATCTGTACCCGAACCAATAAAAAGAGCTGTCCGAAAAGCCAAATCTGAGAAAGATAATGTGTCTGATGTCTGGCAAACATCTTCAGGAAAAATAGCATTGGCTTGGTTATATGGTTATTATGATGGTGATGGTCTTAAAGCTTCGACAAGTATATCGTGTGGAAGTAAAGATATGCTTGAAGATATTAAAGATGTCTTCAATATTTATCGAAATATTTTTGGTAGTGATGGAGATTATTATTTGACTATGGGGGCACATTTAATGAACAAAATGCAATCCACATATAACAAAGGTTTACCACGCAAAAGACGGATTTGGGATGAAAGGAATGATAGACATATTATTTTTAAAAGGAGTTTAGACAAAGCAAGACTTACTTTAAATGATATTAGAGAGTTGGTGAAATTTTTTACACAAAAGGAACTTTGTGACATCTTTCATTGTTCTGTAAGTTTTTTCCAAAGATACCTTTCAAATAATAATATCTTTGTTCCTAGAAAAAAGATTCATATTCCACAAGGAATACTTTTACATTACAACAGCAAATTTTTGGAGTTGTAAAGAATCTTTATTTTATAATAATATATAAATTTTAATTCTATAAACAAAGATTATCTATTAAAAAGTTGATCCTAACTTGAAAGAAAACCTTAAAAAATCTTAAATATACTTTTTTATAATATCAAAAAAGGAAGGTATGTAAAATTGGCTGAAATAATTGAAAAATATGCGCAAGGTGTAGAGGGTAAAAAAGATAATAATGTTACTATTGTAACACTATCTACCTGTATGTGGTGTAAAAAGTGTAAGCGTTTTTTACAAGATAATGATATGAAATATCAATATGTTGATGTAGATAAGATACCACCCAAGGATAAGTCTAAAATATTGAATTATTTGAAAGAGAGTTATCAATCCAGAATAGCTTATCCTTTTTTAATTTGTGATAAGGGGCATGTTGTAGGATACGATCCGCAGAAATATGAGGAATTAATTATGGATGGTGAAAAGTAAATGGATATGAAAACAAAAGAAGGAATGATTGAATATTGCAACATGGTTAAAGATAAGAATGAATGGATTTTAAATAAGGATGAGGAAACGTTTAATGATTTGATTGATGGTTTAGTTGAGAATAAAAATAGATTTGGTTATCAGTCTTGTCCATGTCGATTAGCTGCAGGAGAAAGAGATTTAGACAGAGATTTAATATGTCCTTGCGATTATGCTCCAGATGATATAAAAGATTTTGGGGCTTGCTATTGTAATTTATTTTTACGCCCAGACTTCTATGAACGCGGGGAAATTTATATTTTGGTCCCTGAAAGAAGACCTGTTGATAAGGATAAGGGAGTAATGGATTATTTAGATAAATATTAATTTTTTCATCATTTTAAATTTATTAATTTCAAAAAAATCCCTTACTAAAATGTAAAAGAATAATAATTTAAATTCTATCTCGTATTAGATTTTTTAATTCATAAAATTTAAGCAATATAAGTGCAATAATGCTGGACGAGAAGATTTGGATTAAAGTTATCAGAGCAATTTTGAAAACAGGAGGATATCCTTTTCCTATTAACGATAATCTCATGGAATTAACACAAATCTTATTAACTGAAGAAGAAGCACAATTTCTCTTAATTTTCAGAATT
>Ga0114923_10002064_pt1 | contig 13703 bp, 10 predicted proteins | sample SumtaG_FD_89578 | JGI IMG/M metagenome (GOLD analysis project Ga0114923, IMG submission 89578) | Deep subsurface microbial communities from Indian Ocean to uncover new lineages of life (NeLLi) - Sumatra_00157 metaG | ecosystem: Environmental > Aquatic > Marine > Oceanic > Sediment | place: near... | reverse complement strand
CAAGCAAAAAGGTTTCTAACAAATATTTACCCTGACCTCAATAAAGAACAAAAAATATTTTTCAATGAATTTTCAGACTACATATATCTTAGAGATTTTTAATGTCATACCATAATTGCTTCAATTCTATGTCTATTTAACATTAACTTGGTTAATTTTTTAAAAACCTCTAATACGTTATGGTTTTCTAACGAACTTGTTAGAAAGTATTCGTCAAGATTTCTCTCTTCTAAATATTGATTAATGGCATTCTTGCTAACAATTTCATTTTGGGGAGTTTTATCCAATAAATCACTTTTACTCCCGACTAATATTATAGGAATTGAATGAGTATTTTCTAGTATTTTTGAATACCAATAATCCAATTTATCGAACGATGTAAAGCTTACTGAATCAAATATTAATATTGCTCCATTAGCACCTTCCAAAAACCTTGGTATTAATGGCCTAAATCGTTCCTGACCTCCAAAATCAAATATAGAATTAGCAACATATTTTTCTTGAATAGCTGTTCCATTTCTTAGTCTAATTTTTAAATATGTTGATTGAAAATTGATACCTATAGTCATTTTAGTGTCCATATTAAAAGAATTAAAACAATATCGATTAAAAAGCGTAGTTTTTCCAACTGCTGGTGGTCCAACGATTACAATTTTAAAACCATAGGCAATTTCTTCTTCAGGAACCCTCATTAATCTTAGCCCTAAATACTATTAAGTATGTTGATTTTAAATAATAATTGAATTAATTGATCTTACCTAAAAAAACTAATGAAAATGTTAATTATTTATAATAGTTAAACCTAAATTTTATGGTATTTTAACCTAAATTAGAGATTATATATAAATAAAAGAAAAAAAATGATCTGATATGGAAAAATCACTACCTCCCGAACATATTGTAATTAGACCTCCTGTTGAGGCATATTCGCTTTTAATCCCAGTTACAGGAGGTTGCAGTTGGAATAATTGTAGATTTTGTGGTACTTATAAGGGAATCTATGGCGTGCGACAAGATTATGCTATAAGACCTCTTGAAGACGTGCTCAAAGATATAGATATTAAAGCAGACCAAGGGTATCATGGGTATCCCGTGTTCTTAGCGGGAGGTAATCCTACATCTGCTCCAACAGAATATTTAGTTCAAATTATCAAATATGTACGTTTAAAGTTAAGAGATGTAGTCCGAGTAAGTTGTTATGCTAAGGCTTTAGACATTCTTAGAAAAACTGATGATGAGTTAAAACAGTTAAAAGATGCCGGATTAACAATCGTATATATGGGTTTAGAAAGTGGCAGTAGTAAAGTGCTTCGGATTATGAAAAAAGGGAATAACGCAGAATCCATGATTAAAGCAGGTAAAAAGATTTTAAATGTGGGAATTAAACTAAGTCTTTACATCCTTCTCGGTTTAGGAGGCAAGAAATACTCAGAGGACCATGTTAAAGAAACTGCGAGAGTTTTGACTGAAATTAATCCGACGATGTTTCGCTTTAGGACCTTGGGTGTTATACCTAATACTCCTCTTTGGGATGATTGGAGTAAAGGAGAGTTCCAATTATTAAGTCCCGTTGAATATTTAATAGAAACCAGGGATATCATTGCAAACTTAGGAGATAATGTCACATCACAAGTATTTAATGATCATGCAAATAATTATTGCTATATAGAGACACCAAATATCAAGGAAGACAAAGAGAGATTTTTAACAGAATTAAACCGGCTAATTAATGACCCAATTATTAAAAAACAGAAAGCAAAAAACCGAATTCCTCGATAAAAAGTTTCTTATCTTATTTTTTCTATTTCATTTTTATTAATAAATTAATATAAAAAATGAGAAAATCACAGACGAGAATAACATTTTATCCCCTTTTTAGTCATAAAGATTTATAACCTAGCATTATCTATATAATTAATATTTATCATGTTATATTTAAAAAGAAAATAAGAATAGATTAAAATAAATAAGAAACTTAGTCGGTGAATTTAAATTGTCTGATTATTATCGTAAAAAAGCCCATACAGATGAAATTATTACAACATTCGATGATGTTCTTATCATTCCCGGATATACTGATTTCAAACCATCGGATGTTAGTCTTGCTACAACAATAGGAAAATATAAATTTAATTTACCAATAATGTCTGCAGCAATGGATACTGTGACTGAAGAGGATATGGCAATTAAGATGGCTTTACTTGGCGGGCTTGGTGTATTACATAGAAACTGTTCCTATGAAAAACAATTAAAAATGGTTCGGCATGTGAAAAAGGCCCGGTCTTTTGTAATTGATGATGTCGCTACAATTAACCTACAAGAACCGATACTTGTTGCTAAAAATTTTATGGAAAAATATGATATTAGTGGTCTAGTTGTTGTTGATAACGAAGATAAAGTAAGTGGGATCCTTACTAAAAGAGATATTCCCTATTTAGAAGAAGATTGCAAAAAAGGATTTGTTAAAGATTTTATGACTAAAGATGTTATTTCTATAAAGCCTGGTGGATCACGTGAACAAGCCTTAGAAATGTTATATAAAAATAGAATTGAAAAATTACCGATTATTGAAAATGGAGAATTACAAGGATTAATTACCACAAAAGATTTAAAACCTGAATTTCCATTAGCTTCTATAGATGAAGAAGGAAGATTGCTTTGTGCTCTAGCTCTTAGTCCAAGATATCCTACTGATAGTAACTCTTTAACTCAGCTTAAAGAGATTGCTCAATATGCAGATATCTTTTTTATTGATGTTGCTGAGTTTTTTAAAAAAGAGGATATTGAAGGAACCAAAAAACTAATGGATTTACTGGAATCAGATTTCGTAATTGGCAATATTGGGACGTACGAAGCTGCTGAATATATTATGACTAAATGTGATTATCCAGAAAACTTTATAGGATTTAAAGTTGGAATGGGATCTGGTTCAATATGCACCACTTCTATTCAAACTGGCGTAGGGGCTCCGACCCTATTTGCAACTGCTCAAGTAGCGGATGCTATAACAGATTATAATCCAAAGATTGCATTGATTGCTGATGGAGGTTTTAAGAATCCCGGCGATTTGCCAAAAGCATTTGCAATTGGTGCCGATATGGTGATGACTGGACATTTTCTTGCCGGATGTACTGAGAGTCCTGGTTATATAGATACAATTCAAGGGAGAAAGGTTAAAATTTATAGGGGGATGGGAAGTAAAGAGGCACGTTCGACTAATTACATATTAGATAGATATAGTGAAGATTCAATTATGCTCCCTGAAGGTGTAAGTGATTACGTTCCATTTGTTGGGGACTTAGAAGGTGTAATTGAAACGTTAAAAGAGGGTTTATCTAATAGTATGATATATGTTGGCGCCCAAAACATTCAAGCTATGAAAAGTGCTAAAATGGGAGTAATCTCTCCTATTGGACAAACAGAACAAAAACCGCATGACTTATTAGGTCGATTTTAATTTTTAATATTCTTAAATTTTAACTATCTACTCACAAATTAGCTAATTTTCATTTTCTACAAAAAATTATAAAGAAATTTTATTATTACTTATTAAATTATTTTTGAAAGTGTCAATAAATATATTTGAATTAATTATTATTTCAAACAATTTAATTGGTAATTTTTATGACAAAAAAACTAATACGAGACAAGCTTTTAGGCAAAGAAGAGGATCAACCAGGAATTGAACAATTAAGAGACGCTGCAATAAAGGCAATAAAGGGAATACTCGCTATAATAAAGAAACATTACGAAATAGAAATGAATATCACTTGTATAATCGCTGGGGTTGGAACTGTTTCAACTTTCCAGTTTCTCAAGAGCGAAATTGAAGCAGAAATAGAAAAAGAGGAAGAAAATGAATCTACTAAAAAAATCGTAGAATTCTTGAAAAAGAAAATTGAAAAAGCGAAAGATAAAATAATCAGCCTTGTTGAGGCAAAAAATCTCACAATTCTAACATTAACAGCAACCACGGAAAGCATTCCTTATATTTCATGGATTACAAATGTAGCAATTAAAGTAACAATCAAATTAGTTTAAGATATACTCCCCTTTTTTTTTTGTTTAATAATTTTAGTTCTAAAATTGAACAATATCAAATTCTTATTTTTAGATTATTATCCTCACATCAACACAATTCAATACATTTAAATACCTACTTTTACAATATAGGACTTTTAAGGTTTAAAGTAAATGAGTAATTTTGGGACTATAACAATCCTCTTTTAATCTGATCTTTAGGATTTTTTTATTTATTAAATATTTATTATATAGATTTTAACGAAACAAAATACTATTTTCTATATAGTTTATTACATCAAATTAAAAAATTTTAAAATGACATTATATGAAAGAAATTAAACGAGCTATTATTAGTGTTTTCGATAAATCTAACGTATTAGAATTTGTAAGAGTTTTAATTGATGATTTCGGAGTGGAAATTCTTTCTACTGGTGGTACCGGAAGATTACTTGAGCAAAATGGAATTAGCTATATTAAAATTTCAGATTATACTAAATCTCCTGAAATGTTTGATGGTAGAGTAAAAACGTTACATCCCAAAGTAGAAGGCGGAATTTTATACCGTAGAGATCTCGAGAAAGATATGGAAGATGCTAAGAAATATGATATCCCTCCAATAGACATGGTGGTTTGTAATTTGTATCAGTTTAAAGAGGCGATTGCTAAGCCGGATATAACTTTGAAAGAGGCATTGGAGATGATTGACATTGGAGGACCCACAATGATACGGGCAGCTGCAAAAAACTTTCCTGATGTTGTTGTAGTACCAAGTCCAAAATATTATGATATAATTATAAAGCAGTTAAAGGAAAAGGAAGGAATTAGTGATGAACTCAGGGCAACATTAGCTCAAGATGTTTTTACATTAATGGCAGATTACAATGCTGCCATCGCTAACTATTTACAGAATTATTATAACCCGGAAGCTCTTATAGGTAATCATTTAATCAAAGTATATGAAAAGGTTCAAGATTGTAGGTATGGAGAAAATTGGGATCAAGCTGCAGGTTATTATCGTGATGTATCTGCCAAGCAAGGGTTACACAATTTTAAACAACTAGGGGGCAAACAAATTTCATTTAATAATTATTTAGATATTGATGCATGTGTGCAAATGCTACTTGATATGGGGGCAGAACACCACGTAACAGCAATTTTAAAGCATACGTCCCCAAATGGTATGGCAATAGATAAAAGAACACAATTAAAATCAGTGCAAATGGCTTTTAGTTGCGATCCATTATCAGCATTTGGGGGAATTTGGGGTGTCAATCAAGAATTAACTAAGGAAGTAGCAGACTTTATAGTAAACAAAAAAAAAATATTCGTGGAAGTATTATTAGCCCCATCTTTTGAAAAAGAAGCCTTAGAAATCTTAAAACAGAAGGAAAATTTGAGGATCTTGGAATTTGGGGATTTTCTCGCAAAAAGAGACGAAATTTATAAACAATTGGAAATTCGGTCTACATTAGGTGGAGCTGTAGTACAAGAATATGACTATAAACCTATAATTAAGGAATGGAATGTCGTTAGTAAAAAGCAAGTAAATGAAAGTGAAAAAGAAGCCTTAATTTTTGCTTATAAAGTATCTAAATGGGCCAAATCAAATTCCGCCTGTTTTGCTCAGGTGTATGATACTGGTTTTTATTCAATTGGTATTGGCGCTGGTCAGCAAAGTCGCGTTCATGTTGTGAAATTAGCCATACAAAAAGCTATTGAATTTGGGCATAAGATAGAACTCAATAATTCCTTGATGGGAACGGATTCCTTTTTCCCATTTCCAGATGGATTAGAAGTTGCTGTGGAAGCAGGTGCTAAAGCAATTATTAATCCGGGAGGTTCAATTAGAGACGATGTGATTATACAAAGATCTAATGAATTGGGATGTGCCCTCATCTTTTGTGGTAAGAGGGTTTTTCGCCACTAATCATTATCTATAACTATTTCTAATTTTTATTTTAACTTATTTGGAAAATATTAACTCAAAACTGGATTAACATTTTAGAACCACTAGGATATTCATATTTGATAAGAAAATGATTTTTAGCAAAAACTGAATATATTTATTAAAAGTAGGAATTTAGCTAAATCATATTTCTATTTAGGGTCCAATCCGTTTTCTTTTTAACTATTTAAGGCGATTCTTACTTAGAAGAAAAAGAATATAAACTAAAAAAAACTAAATTCATATACGTAAGAAATCAGTTAAACTTTTTTAACACATGTTTTAGTGTGTTGAAACAGGTCGAATAGGTTAACTCATAAATTTATTGTTTAGGTTAGGAGAGGGACATTAGTCACCATGGATTTTTTCTTAAGAAACTTAAAAGAAACGCTTGAAGCAATAAACAAATTAATAGATGCTAATGTAAATATGGTGAATACAAAAAGAATTAGAAGATGTAATAATATAAAATCATCTAATCGATCTAAAATTAACTTTATCTGGCGGACGTTAACTTATTTAGAACAAGAAGGGTTGTTAGAATTAAACGGAGGTTTAAACGGTGCCTTGAATCCAAAAACTTATAAAATCCGAGCTAATCAACCCATTAACATTGAAGAATTTATTTCTCAAGTAAAAAAAAAGCACCAATAATAGTTATTTAACTTTCTTTAACTTTTTAAATTTAAGATAATTAATAAATCATTAAACTTTTTATTTGATTCTTTATCCTCTGGATTTGCAATCAACCGTTTTTGATAAAAAATTACATTGGGATATTTTAGCTCAAGTACATTAAATAATTTTACCCAATTATTAAATTCAATCATTAATCCAGACACCTCCAAATCATCTTCAAATGATTTTATATCATCTTTTTCTTTTACCTCAAAAGTCTCTTGTTTAAGTTTTTTATATCTTTTTACAGTTAATCCTTGCTGTTTTAAAAATGTCGTATTTGCTCTTATAATAAATGCTTCTAGACTTTCTCTCCAAAATATGTATTTACCGTTAATCCGATCAATTGTATCCTGTATCATCTTTATTTCTTGAGGAAAAATGGTTTCATTTTGCTTAGTTAGAATTTTCTTTATTTTTTGAAACTCTAAATTGAATTTTTGAAGATAACTATTCACACTTTTTTCAAACTCAAATAAGCTAGAATTATAATCACTAGCGAAAATTACATCTTTACTGGAAAATGTTAATGTTTCTTGATTGAAATTTCCCACTAATTTCCTTTCTTTAACTAAACCATTAAATATTTCAGTTAACAAATCTACTTCTTCTTGAGACAATTCTTTTTCATAAAATAAATCATCAAATGAAAATAGAAAGCTATTTTCTAACATTAAATTACGAATTCCCTTTTCAGTAAAAAAGAGCAATTCCTCATTTTCCATATAGAATATCCCTTTCAATTTTTTTTCATTTTTCAATTCATAAATTAAATTCTCTATAACACTCGAATTAATATCAAAATTCCCCAGAGATATAAAGTTTTCCGACTTTGAGTTGTCAATTAAGTTTCTTTTTATGCTACTTTTTGCTTCTTCTATTTTATTAGGATTAAGGATTAACACATCCCCTTTTCTAAAGAAATTGATTTGTAAATCATTAATGAATTTAATAAATAAATTATATTCCATCCCTGTCTTCTCAAGATATTCGTTAATTTTTATTTTATCTTGCTTTTTTATTTCTTCTCCAATTAATTTAAAATTTTCATCAATTTTAGTAAGAATATGATTCCTATCAATGTTTAGTTCTTTTGATATGAAAGAAATTTGGTTTTCTTTCTCTTTTTCATCAGAAATTAAATTAATTTTATCAATTCGGGCTGTAATATATTTTGAATAGTAAAAAATCTCCTTATCTTTATCCCAGATACCGCTTCTATCATCGATATTAAGCATTATTACATCCATTAATAGTATCTTATTTATTTTAAGTTTTTCAGAAAGCTTGTTTAAATCCATAAATCCTATTAATTTTGAATTATTAATCTCAGTTTCGACTTGATTCTTACCTATATTTGTTAAAAAAATAGTACCTTTTCTAAAATTAGTTAAATATTCTTTAGGTAGGTTTTTAATTAGTTTTATAAAATTTAATTCTCTTAATTTTTCTCGATATGGTTTTAAATTAATTGTTGCATCTTTTGCAGCTCTTTCAATTATCTCTTCTTTTATTTTTTTTAACGAGAAATAAATATCATTATTTCTTCCTACTAAAATTTCTTGATTAGTTTCTAAAATAATATCATGAACGTATTTAGGAGGTAAAATATCAAATTTACCTTTTAAATTTACGACTCCACTTTTCTGAAAACTGTCCATTATCTCAGCATATATATAGTTATATGGATAAAAATAAAATTCTGATAAATATCCTTTAACAATCCCTAGTCTAACTAACATTTTTGTAAATGATTTTAACTCATAATCACTATTAATTATCTCGGAAAACAGGATTTTCAAATCATTGAGAGGTATTTTTTTATTTCTGTCAAAGACGTTAATAAGTTTATCTTTTTCAAGTTGATAAAAATAGGTTTCATTATTTTTTTTATCATTTATAAAGAAATTAAGCTCTACCCCTTTAAGTCGTGAATTTCTAAATTTTTCAATATAATCTTTTAGTGTGATATTTTTTTCTCTGTCTTTAAGTTCTGTAAAAGCCTCTTTTTTCATTAAGAATTGATCATCCAATAACTTCTTTAGCTCTCTCGCGCTTAAATTTTCTAATTTTAGATCTTTTAGAGAAGTGAAAAATTTGTTTAAAATAATTATTAAATTTTGTTTGATTTGAGATTTTTGCCCTTCATAAAAATAAGAAATAAGTCTTTTTGAAAGCTCTCTGAATTTGAATAGCTGGTTAAAATTTAACGAATCACATTGATTTAAAAAGTTTAGTAAAGAGGCGATGTTTTCTTTGTTTTTTTCTTCTATTTCAAGCGCTTGTAAAATGATGTTACTATATTTGGAAATTAATTTTGGCTTTTCTTTAATAAATTCCTGTAAAAAATAATGTGCATTGTCCCGAACATCATTCGAATTATCCACTATAAAATTTATGAATGTTTCATAAAATTTTTCAATAAAATTTGGATTTGAAGTAATATAAAAGCCTATAATAATTATTGAGTTAATCTTTAATTTATCATCATCCGATAGAAGAAATTTTTCTATTTTTTGAATCAATCTCTCTGTAATTAAATCAATATCATACTCAGCTATAACGCTTAAAATATAAGTTATTTGTAAAAGAAGATCTTGATCCTCTAGTAAACTTTCCAACTCCTCAATTATTCTAGAAATTTTACCAGTTTTATCCTTATCAATGAGCTTATTTATTTTAATTATTTTTGGAATTAAAATGGGGTAATCTTCAAAATCTTCTACTTTAAACATGATCTATATATTCTAATACTTAATTTAATAAGAGTTTTACGGAGGGTTTAATTCCTAACAGATTTTCTCCATTCTGGAATATTATTGGGAATATTAAATCCTCTAAAATTTAAAGATAATCTTTTAAAGACATTACAATTTTACAAGAAAGCTGAATTTGTTCATTTCCATTTTCACTAATTCCCATATGCCCTGGGAGAAGATACTTTACATCAAGTTCATTCATATTTTTTATTGAATTTTGTAACTGCTCTAAAGAACTTCCAGGAAAATCATATCGCCCAAAATTTCCTCCAGTAAATACTAAGTCACCAGGGATCAATATTCTTTTTGTGGGCTCATAATAGCAAACTGAGCCAAAGGAGTGTCCTGGAGTATGATAAATGTGAAAGGTAAATTCAGAATTGATTTTTATCTCTTTTTCAGTAGATATGTCATTCACTTTTAGAGGTCGTATTTCTATTCCCATATCCTTGGCAGATATTCCTATTTGCCTTTGAAGCATGCGAGGAAATATCTTATTTTCATCACCTTCCTCTATAATTTTTGCAGTTTGTCCAAATGCGAAAAGTTCTGGAGGATTATACTTCATAACTTCCATGAGTGGATACAAACCGATCACATGGTCTAAATGCTCATGTGTTAAAAATACCTTAGTGATATTATTGTAATCAAGGTCTAAGGCTAAGAGACCTTCAAATAAGGGTTTTAACGACATCCCATTACCTGCATCAAAAAGAGCAATCTCTTTAGTTTGACTATCGACTATGCAATAAACGTTACAATCCATCATGGGAATTTCCGAAAAATAATAAATATTCTTTATTACTTCAACACCATTTTTTGAAAAATTTTGTCCAGCTGATCGCATGATAAAGATCTAAAATTGGCTAATTTAATAAATTCTCGCATCTAGTAATTAATTATTATGGAAACCGACCTCAATATTGAAGAGCTAAAATCTAAAATTGGTTTTGGAATAAAATTTTGGTTAGAATTTAAAAATAAAAGCATTATGGGTTCTGGTTGGGCGAATCTACTAGATCATATAGAAAAAAACGAAGGAGGGAGCCTAATGCAAGCAGCTAAAGAATGTAATTATTCCTATAAATATGCTTGGAATATTTTAAAGAGAATTGAGAAACGTACGGGAATATCACCTGCAATTACTGGTAAAGGAGGATCCGGGGGAGGAGGTTGGATTAAATTAAGTGAATGGGGGAGATATCTTCTTACATTCTATACTAGTCTCAAGTCAGAAATAGAAAGAGTTGAAAAAACGCTAGAAGAAACTATGAAAATTAAATGATTTATATGTTTTAATTTCAGCATCTACTATTTTCTTTAAGATTTAATAAAATTTATCCTTATTTTAAACAAACTATTTAGCTTAGGATAATAAAATGGGGGAAGATTGACTCAATATGTAGTTATTCACTCGTTAAAGTAGTAGAAACTATATTTTTTGAAATTATAAAAAACAAATTTAATTAAGAATAACCTTATTATTTTTAACAATATATAAAAAAATTATTAAAAAAAAAATTGAGTCTCAATGGCATTACCCCTCCCTGGTACTCCGATAATATTAGACATTGGTAGTTCTTATGTGAAAATTGGTTTTGCAGGTGAACCTGGACCACGTTTTTCATTTCCTTGCATAATCGGTAAGGAAAAATATAAAACAGTTATGGTTGATATGGAAAGTGCTCGCTCTGTCTATGTTGGTGACGATGCAATGAAAATGCGTGGTGTACTAAAAGTATCTTACCCCATCCAACGTGGAGATATTATGGATTGGGAGGCATTTTATGAAATATTAAATCATATTTTTTATAATTTGCTCAGAATAGAGCATCTTTCACATTACCCAATAATATATGCAGAACATCCTTTTGTTCCAAAAGAGACTAAACAATATATAGCAAAATTATTATATGAAACTCATGGAGTAAGATCATTAATTATGATGGAATCTCCTCTATTATCCAATTTCTCTGTGGGGCTTATAACGGGTTTGGTTATAGAGAGTGGTGATGGGGCAACATGGATCGCGCCAGTAATAAATGGTCAAGTACAGCATCAAGCAGTCCAAAAACTTTTACTATCTGGTATTGATGTTAACCATAATCTACAAAATCTTTTAATGAGAGATGGGATAAACATTCAATCTTCATCAGCCGAAGAAATTATAAAACAAATAAAGGAGAAGAATTGTTATTTTGTCTTGGATCCTGCTTCTCCCCCCGTATTATCCAGTTCTGATATATTGACATATCCAATGCCAGATGGTACGATTAAGGAAATTCCTAACCGTATCTTATATGAAGCCCCAGAAGTAATGTTTCAACCAACAATGCTTGGATATAATGTTTTGAATATTCCTCAAGCGATAATATACAGCCTGCAGTTAATAAGTAATGAATATTGGGCAGAACTTCTCGGGCACATTGTATTATCTGGTGGAAATGCATCATACAGTGGATTTGAAGAAAGACTGAAACAAGAACTTACATCTCTTTTACCACAGCTAGGACCTATTCCTGAGCCAAAAGAACTTTCACCAGTTTTTAGTTCCCCTGGTATTAAACTTGAATCAATACAGGGAATAAAAAAAGACCAAGATAATTGCCCTAAATGCGGAGCTTTAGTAGATCTTTCTGATGGTAAAAATGCATGTCCATTTTGTGGGGCAGATATGATAACTACTCAAATGGCTCTAGACTTAGGAACAGATCAGCAGAGTAATAATAATTTAAAATTTACGGGAATCTGTCCATCTTGCAATAAAGAAGTTAAGGACAAAACCTCAGTATTCTGCCCGTACTGTGGACAAACTCTTGATACACCTGAAATTGCGGCTCAATCTCCTATGGCTGGAGAATTTGTAGAAATTGATGACTCAAGCGAGATCATCAGGTTTTTTGTACCTGATAATCTTCAATTTGCCATTTTTAATGGAGCTGCTATATTGGGAAGCCTTCCTAGTTTTCAAAATTTATTTATTTCCTATGAGCAGTTTCAAGCAAATCCCGACATAATCGTTAGGGATATTAGTGAAGTATTTAGATAAAAAATACTTGTTTTATTTTAATTAAGATAAATTTTTAGTTAAATATTCAATATATTCGCTTTATCTAATATTTCGATAATTTTTAATTTCACGTTAAATTAAAAAAAATAAAAATAGTTTTACTGAGGATTTATATTTGAAAACTACGAAAGTTCGCATATTAACAATTTTCATAATAATGTTAACAGTTTCATTTAGTATAATTCCTTTTGCCTTAGCTAAACAAAGAAAAACGTATTTGACAGATTTTCTATTATCGTGTGAAATTAAAGATGAGGGATTTTCAAATTCTCCTAAAGAAGAAGATGATATTTCATATGAAGCTACAGCTTATGCAATAGAAATTCTTGATGATTATAATATGCTAATAACCAGAGATATATGGTGGGAAGTGGAAAATACTGTTAACACTACTGATCTCATGGAATATTTGGAGGATAAAGGAAAGGATAAGGCTGAGGAAATAAATATAGATATATATGACACTTATTTTATCTTGAATGCACTAGATATTTTAGATTATGAAACAAGCTCAAGTTTAGAAAATAGTGTTGAAACTTATCTTGATTCTTTAGACCAAGGTGGTAATGGGTTTGCAGCAATAAGTACCTCTAAATCTGCTAGTATTACTTCAACCTATTTTGCTATGATGACATATGAATTAATTGATGAAAAAATTCCGAACGAAAGTGCTCACAAGGCATGGATTAAATCCTGTCGAAATAGTGATGGGGGATATGGTGGTAACACCACATTATCCTCAAGTATTCTAAATACCTTTTACGCTATTTCAATTTTTTATGTGATTTTGGACGACGACCTTTCAGGTGAAGATGGCACTATAGAATATCTAGATTCTTTTTATGTTGACGATGAGGGTGATGATAGTAATTATGGAGGTTATCTTCCTGATGAAAACGCTGAAAATGCATTACTTAGCAGTACCTATTATTGTGTTCAAGGTATTTCTTTAATTGATAAAGGTGATTTAGAACATGAAGACAAAACTTTAGACTGGATTTTAAATCGTCAAAATTTTAAAGATGGTGGATTTATTGATAATACTGATGGAAATGAACAAAGAGAATCATCAATAACCACCTCTTACTTTGCTTACCAGACACTTATATTACTAGATGGGAAAGAGCTCCCTTCGATGGAAGTAAAAGTGTTCATGATAGAGTTTATATGGGTTGACTGGTTAATTTTAGTGATTTTACTGACTTTTCTTGGAGTAGCTGTAATTTAT
>Ga0114923_10002063_pt1 | contig 13707 bp, 10 predicted proteins | sample SumtaG_FD_89578 | JGI IMG/M metagenome (GOLD analysis project Ga0114923, IMG submission 89578) | Deep subsurface microbial communities from Indian Ocean to uncover new lineages of life (NeLLi) - Sumatra_00157 metaG | ecosystem: Environmental > Aquatic > Marine > Oceanic > Sediment | place: near... | reverse complement strand
TCAAAATGGAAAATTGAAGCGGTGTTGGGGCAGCAAGATTTATTCCCACCAAAACCCAATCCGGCAGGCGCATTAGAGATATCTCGCCGCATAGGCGTCTCTGCTCCAAGCATTCTTTATGTCGGTGATTCTGTGGTTGACATGCAAGTAGCCCTTGCCGCAAAGATGTATCCTGTGGGAGTCAAATGGGGGTTTCATCTACCAAGAACACTAAGAGATAATGGTGCTAGAGTATTGCTTGATTGTCCTTTGGATATTTTGCGTTTGTTAGAATAATTGTTAAGATAAATGGACTATGATTATGCAAAGTAAGCCTTGTTTTCCTCAGTTGGCAATTTTAATAACTGATAATTGCAACTATAAATGTTACTATTGCAACCTACCTGAATTTAGTACGAGCAAGAGTAGAGACAACCTTACTTTTCAAGAGATTGTTAGGCTCCTCTCAATTGCATATGCAAAAGGTTTTAGAGTCTTTCGACTAACTGGAGGTGAACCGACTTTACGGCCTGATTTAACTAAAATAATTCATGCGATAAATAACTTCGGGAATGACACAACGATATTACTTGGTACAAATGGAGCATTGTTGGGGGATTTCATTGGTGATTTTGTTGGAATTAATAACCTTAAAATATTCGTAGGATTAGATTTAGTCAAAAGAAAACATGTTGGATTTCCTAAGAGTATGACAGATACATTGCTTGACAATTTAAGTGTTTTATCAAAGTCTAATTTTGTACGAATAAATATGCTTGTGATGAAATCGAATAAAGAAGATGTCTGGAAAATGATAGATATTTGTAGTTCATTGAAAATTGACCTGAAATTACATGACTTATTTTACTCTAAATCAATAATAAGTCCTGATTGCACTTCTGAAGATTTTTTCTACAAGGAATATTGCAATGTCAGTGATTTGATCCCAAGACTGAGTTGCCTCGCAGCCAAAATCTCAAATTATCCTGAAAATGCTTCAGACTGTGGAGTGCCTATGACATGCTATAAAATTAAGAATATTAATGTTATCATCAAAGATTCATTTAAGGGAAGTTACTATGCTCCATCGTGTAGTTCATGTCATATTTATCCTTGCTTACATGGGCTTTACTGTCCAAGCATTTCCTTTGATGGCACTCTTCAACCATCAAATTGTAGCAATAAACAGTTTCAAAGAAAAATTGCTTCCAAAACAGTTGAAGAAGTTGAAGAATCCATCGATTTTGTAGTTTCAATTCTAAACAACAGCAAGTTTGAATCAATTGATAAGAGTCTTTTAAATGTCAAGAACGAAACACAAACAGTCAATCTATCCAGTGTCCGACCATGAAACATTATTGCTGCCCCTGCACTTGTTAAATAGCTAAAGCGGAAGAAAGTGGTGTACGATATCTTTATAAAGCCTTGTGAGGCTTTGTTGGTATGGAAGGAGAATATAGTTTTCTTGATGCAGAAGTAGAAATTGTCCATGCCATAAGTTATCTAAGAGGTTCAACAAGAAAAAGAACAGCATACCAGAATTCGATAAATTCTTATCAAGCAGCAATTGAACATATAAATGAAGCTATGGCTCACAACAAAAGTAGCGAGGAATCTGAAGACTGCTGGCAGGATTTGCTATATGCTGCAAAGTTTGGACAAGGTTTTGCAGAAGGCTGTCTAGAGCGAAGAAACAAAGGGGGAGGTAATGGCCTTGCGAAATCCTTCTGTGAACTTGAGGCAAGGGCCAAAGAATTTAATGAGGCATTTGTTAGCTTAAGACGTGAGCCAAGACAGACAGAAAATCATTTAAGATTAGGAAGAGCCTTTGGCTCTCTTGGTTTAGAAGGGGATAGGAGAATGCTTGATTATTGGAAGTATTCGGATTGTCTAGAGTTAGTAAAAATAGTATAGCCAAAACTAGCCAGTTCATTCCTTATAAATCCTCTTTAGCTCCAACTTCTAATCTTCTTTCAAAATGAACATCGAAAAAATCGCCACTAAGCTAAAACCTCTAATCTTAGATAAAATTAACCACTGGCTCAAAACAAGAGAACTAGCCGATCCTGAACTCAAAACCTTAATCGATAAACAAATCATCTCAACCGCCTATCAAACCCTTGGTGACTTCCACAACAAAATCCTGCTCTCGCTCCCGCCCGAAAAGAAATCAAAAGGCTCAATCAATTTTGGAACGATTCTTTACGACAAAGAAAAACACCCGAAGGGACTCGAACCCTCAACCTTCGGATCGACAGTCCGACTTTCACGTTTGTAAGTGCTTGTGAGAAAAGGATTAATGGCGGTCAAATAAAGACTTATGGAACCAAGGTAGAACCATGGTAGAACTAAAGTAGAACTAAAGGTGCAAGTTTGGTACGCGTTTTGGTACGCGTCCCTTAGTTCACACGATATATATTGTAAAATTGATTCAGTTTTCCTCCTGAGATACCTACTACAAATATGAACTCTGGCAGCTATTTCAGCCCAGAATTGTTTCATATATTTCACGGTTCCTGATAAATAAAGCTGGATAATCATAATCACCTTTTCTAGAAGTGTGTCAAAACCTATCTCACCTGTGAACCTGCCCCCAACGCACATCCTAAAAAAGAATAATGCAACCAGAGTTATACGTATACTCTCTGCCAAGATACTATGTCCTCAGTTTCGATAGACCTTCTGCCCTGTTTTTACTCCTTAACCTAAATCAGTTTTAATCAATTTTATTATGCAGCCCTCCTGTATGACTTCAACAGTCCGCCAAGACGTTCGTGACAAACTATTTCGCCATCGCCTTGTGGTTGAGGTTCAATGATATTATTGCCTATACCTTGATGCGGGCGCTCAGTGTGATAATGCGAAATATATTCCGATACGACATATCTCAAGTGCCGCTCGCCAAAGATAAGCATTTTATTAAGACACTCATGTTTGATGCTGCGAATAAAGCGTTCGGCAAAAGGGTTCAAATTCGGAGAAGCAACTGACGTCTTTACACACTTGACACCGCCTTGTCTTAAAATCTCTTTAAACTCTTTCGTGAAAAGCGGGTCCCAATCATGGACCAAGAACTTCTTATCTTTCAGGAAGCCGTCTATCGGGTCTGTCAGGTTCCTGGCAATCTGTTCCATCCAATCACCATAGGCTTGCGGAATTATTCCTGCTATTTCAACTTTGCGAGTTGAGTAATCAATAACCACAAGAACCATGCACCGGACAAGTCCTTTGATAGTGTAAATTTCCGTGCTAAAAAAATCAATTGCCGCCAGTGATTCCCACTCGGCCCTTACAAACTCGTTCCAGGAAGTTTTCTCTGGACGGTCAGGCCTTGGCTCAATCCCATGCTCACGGAGTATCCTGTTGATAGTGGAAGGTGAGACCTTTAAGCCCAGGTATTTTAGATAGCCGTGCAGAGTTTTGCCACCAAGATGTTTGTTGTCTTTGGCCATATCGATGATGAGTTGTCTGAGATAGTCAGATATACGGGGTCGACCGCCTTTGCCATGGTTCTTGCCGGTATATTTTTTGGCAACGAGTTTGCGGTGCCACATCATCAATGTGTCTGGCGAAAAGGCACAGCACACCTGGCCCAATAGTTTGCGTCCGAGTTTCCTACCCAATACAGCAAGCCGTCTTCGCTGGGAATCGTTTAGTATTATCCGTTTCTTGCCCGTTGCTTTTAAAAGCTCATCACGTAAGATATTGTTTTCCTCCTTGAGATACTCTAATGCCTCCTGCTGTTGCCGGTTGATCCATCCTGCCATCATGGATACTAACATCATCCAGGGTTTGGGGTTCATGGGCTTTTCATCTCCTCCTAAAATTTAAATCTTATCACCTGTGGAAGGTGATTATAGCCTGAAGTTTTAAGCAAGTCGACTGAATTAATCAAAGACTGCCTATTACAAGTCTTTATTATGACTAATCTTAGAGTGAGATGAGTTTTGACACCCTACGCCCATTAAATTACAGCCGGATGGCAAGTATATGATACAGGTAGCTAAAATCCTCACAGACTATAAAGATGGTTTCCTCAATGGGAAACACTACTTGATTCATGACCGTGATCCATTATATAAAACAAAAGGATTCTATGACATACTTAAAGGTTCAGGAATAGAACCCGTGAAACTCCCAGCCAGAAGTCCAGATTTGAATTCTTACGCGGAGAGATTTGTAAAATCAGTAAAATATGAATGTCTGAATCACTTGATATTGTCTTCTGTTAAGCAACTTGAATACGCCCTGGATCAGTATAAAGATTATTATCACCATGAAAGGATTCATCAGTCGCTGGGAAGAATAATCGAGCCAAAACATAACATTGATAGCAATGCTGATGTCGTATGCCTTGAACGACTTGGCGGACTATTGAAATCGTATCACAGATTAGCTGCTTAATAATTGTTATAATTTCATTATTGAGTTAGGCAGCAGTGGGGTATTGGGAAATCTTTGTACCATATGAAATGTTTTAACGTGAAAAATCCAAGCAGGCAATCACTTAAACACTAAAATGCCGATGTAACTATTAACATTAACTTCTTAAAGAGCATAGATTTAACCACTGATGAATATTTGTACCGTACGAGACATTATTAACTCTCAAGATGAAAATGGAACGAAAAATAAAATCCCAAAGAGATTTGTAATTTAGAAAAAAGAATGACCCTGAAAAACAGGGTCATTCTCAAAGCGACTAACATGTTTTTTCAGTATCTAATTGCAGAGGCTATCTGGATATTTACTGAGACACCCACTCAATCGCACGCAACAGCAGTGTCTTGCCATCTTCAGTCATATTATTAATATTGCCGCCCAGCAGACCCGCAGCGCGTTTCGCAGCCGCCGTCCCGAAACCGCTAATCAAATCTCCACCGGATTCGACATATAAAATAGCGTTCCAGTCGGACAAATCCTCTGCCGTCGCCAAACCGTTGGCGTCCGGAGCAAGATATCGCCCACAAGTCGGGATAGGACCGCTATCAAATATCTGCACATCACCCGAATATGAGCTGGTGATGTAGTGATTACTGTCGGTTATCACGATGGTGTCTTTCGACTTCGTCGAGCCATCCTGTGCGAAGCCCATCCCATTACTGCCGCCGTCAGCGATTGTAACCGGGTCCAGAACCACCATACCAACGGCAATCGAGTTCGCCTTCTGCTGCAGAGCGGACCCGGAAATACTGTAGGACACGATTACCGCATCGTTCCCGTCCGCAGCATCAGCCAACTCAGCCGCAGAATCGCTGTCGTCGGCAAGGGTTATGTTATGGCCCCTGCTTTCCAGCCACGCAATCAGGTTATCATCGTTGGTCACCGGGTTAGACGAATTAGAAACGATGAGCAGTAAATCCATACTGGCCTTCTGAATATAAATCGTCTCGGTTTCAGAGTCATTGGCGTCCTCCGTATCGAATACCGTCAGAGTCGCCGTATATGTCCCGGTCTCCGCATAACTGTGCGTCACAGTTTCGCCGGTTGCAGTGCTTCCATCGCCGAAATCCCACAACCAGTCCTCAATGCTGTCACCGGGGTCCGGGTCGTAAGAGTCGTTTGCATCGAATGTCAGAACCTCGTTGGGCTCACCCGAAGTCAAAACATCAATCACCGGTACCGGCGGACGGTTTTCTGCGCTTCCACCTCCACCTCCCGCTGCCCATTGAATAGAACGCAGCAGCAACGTCTTGCCGTCTGCGGTCATATTGTTAACATTGCCATTTAACAGACCGCCGACACGACGAGCAGGTGCAGTACCAAAACCGCTTATCAGTGCATCATTCGGCTCAAATACAAAAATCGACGACCAGTCGGACAGCGTTTTGACCGTGGCCAGATTACCGGCACTACTCGCAAGATACCTGCCGCAGGTGCTGCTGGGAGATGTGCTGTATACCTCAACATCACCAGAGAACGGGCCTGTAATATAGTGAATGTTGTCCTCGATGACAAACGTATCCGGGGTCTTGGTTGCTCCATCCTGGGCAAAGCCCATGCCATTCGAGCCGTCACTAATCGTAACGTAGTCCATTACGACCATGCCGGTGGTCACTGCATTTGCTTTTTGCTGCAAGACATTTCCGGCGATGGATTGAGAGATAACCACGACATCATTAGCCTCTGCTGCCGATTCGATATCGCCCTGCGTCGCACCATCGTCGACGAGTGTCACCGTATAATCTTCGCCTTCTAACCAGGATTTTAGAGCCTGGTCATTAGCCGTTGGACTGGCGGCATTGGAGACTATCAGCACCAGGTTACTCCCGCCTGGGTCGGTCCCATAGACAGAAATCTCTTTTTCGGTTTCGTCTGTGGCTGTGGTGCTGCTGGTGACCGTCAGGGTTACAGTATAGTCGTTGCCATCCTGGAATACGTGTTCGATAGTTGAGCCGGTACCTGAAGTCCCGTCACCGAAATCCCAGTCCCAGGCAGTTATGGATTCTCCGGTATTCGGGTCATAAGAACTGCTGCCGTCGAAGTCGACTCTCAATGGTGCCTCGCCGCCTTCAGGGTCCGCACTAAATATCGCTACCGGGGGAATGCCGCCGGTATAATCGGTCCACCTGTGATAGCCGGCGTCGGCATCGCCGAAGTCGCCAACAGTATCAACGCGGGTGGTCATCTCGTCCATTTCGGCCGCTTCGGCTGTGATATCCGCCAGGTCGACCGCCGGAGAACTCAATTTAAGACAATAGTCGCCTTCGAAGAGCGGGTCGCTGGAAATATCACCGGTCCCGGCGGTTGCATTGCCAGCATAATTATCACTTGAATTATCATAGATGAGGTTATAACTATTGGTCAAACCATCATATCTTATGCCATATGCGTTTCCGGTGATGATGTTGTATTTAAGTGTCCCGAGACTGTCTGCCGATGCTCCGCTTGCCGGCTGGATGGCATTGGCAGTTGTATTATCAGAGATAGTGTTAAAGGTGATAGTGAAATCCTGCCCTGATGTTCCCGAAGCCAGGTTAATTCCTTTGGTCGAAGTCAAACCGGTTATGAGATTATTTGTCACAACACAGTCATATACTTTTGCAAAATATATCCCGTGCTTGGTGCCGCGAATTTCACAATCTCCTATTGTAGTTCTATTGGCATCGGCATAGAAATACATGGCGTAGTTGTTGGGGATATTGACAAAGTTACAGTCCTCTATTATTACATCGGTTGCGTAGCTCCTGATACCGTATCGCTTGATATAATCCGTGGCCGGCACCGATGTCCCATCTGCCTTATTACCGAAATTACAACCTGTAATAATCGCACCGGTTGCGGTGTTTTGCAATGTAACTCCATCATTGGTATTGAGGGTAAGGCCGTATATGCTGCAACTATTGGCCATGAAGTTTGGCTCATTGACTAAAATAGCCGGTTGAGCGCTCTTGGAATTAGTAAGTCCGAGGCCTTCTATAACGATTTCTTCTGCATCGACGGTAAAGGCAGGCCCCACAGTGTTGCCGTCTACAATCGCTATCTCACCATCATAGTTCTTGATGGTTATATCATTCACAGAATCGATCGTTACAGATTCCGTATAAGTACCTCCTCGAAGCACAATAGATTCACCTTCGATAATTTCGTCAAGTGCCCCGACTATTGTCGCTTTTGGTTTATTGAGGCTCCCAAGATTTAAATCATTACCATCTGTTGCAACATAAATTTCACTCCCTCTGACGGTAATGATACAGGTATCATCATCACTTAAAGGACTGTCGCTTACGGTCAAAGTTACCGTATATACATTTGGTTCGGAGTAAACATGATTTGCATCAGCGCCGTATTCGGTCGCGCTGCCGTCACCAAAGTCCCATTCGTAAGTCAGACCTTCGCCACCCGGATCGAAAGAGCCAGAACCATCGAAGACGACAACATCATTGGGGTGAGCTCTTTGGTCAGGACCGGCAATGGCCACCGGATTTGGGTCAATCATTGAAATAAGCTCTATCCCATTTCCGGTCTCGAGATTACGTGTGTATTCTTTATCTGTGACATTGTTCCAGTGTTCATGTGTACCCAGACTTGCCAACCTTGAACTATCGTCTTCAGGGTCATAGAATGTTTCAGATGGAGGGTCATTTGCCTCAGCTGCTTCGTGAAGATAATCGTCAATAGCACCGTCACTATGCGCCAAATCATCGCCGAACTCACATCGCAGAAAATCAAATCCCACAGAGTCGATAGCCACGTGGTCCTGAGAGACCAGTATACTCGACGGATAGTCTCCATAGAATGGATGTGACGACCACAACTGCGGATAGGACCCGGGATTGTGCCGTGCATAGCCCCACAGACCATCGAGCATAAACAGCATCGTCTTTCCACCGAGATGCTCATGACCCATCAGGTCGGTTATCATCTTGTAATTACCATAAGTCGAGTCCACAAGATTATGATGAGCATCATTACCGCGAGAACCGGGCTTCGCACCGAGACAGCCGTACCAGTTCTTGCCCGTAAGCGTAACTCCCGCACTGCCGTGACCTTTCATTATTCCAAGATTGATAACATAATTGGCGTCAACAATCGGCTGTGGAATATAGTCATCAGGTATCGAACCTCCGTCAGTGCCGCTATAGACTATCGGCACAGATGATGTATTGGCATCAACACGCCCCGTACCGTCACCACTACAACTGTACCAGCCGCTTTCCGCATAGATAACATTGGGAAATGAGTCAGAGCAGTGGTCATATATCTTATCCGCAATACATCGAGAAGCCTCGCAGACTGTAATGTTCTGTTGAGAAATTCCCGCCTCATCCACCAACTGTTTTAGCAATGCTAGCAGCACCTGGGGGCTTGCGTCCGCGTCGTTGTCCTCGTCCTGATGTTTCGTCTGGTCCACATGATTAGGCTTGATAACAATCTTCTCACCCGAACTATACCCAACACTACCCTTGCCGTGGTTTTCGTTGAAATACTCGAACAACGCGTCCCACGCATCGCTATCACTTGTTTCACCGGTCAGCGACTGTAACGCGTCTGAAACCATCTGGTCTACTTCTCCCTGGTCCGTATGATTAGCGTCCCAGTGGAAAATATCCGTCCGCTCATCCCATGCAGGGTCCCAGTCCGTAGCGTCCCGATTATGCACCCATGCGACTCGACCCGGATTAATCCCAATTGCCGTACCAACCGGGTTGTTTGCTCCCTCCGTCGGTACAAATGCGGCCGTCGCCTGGTCAGAGTCAATATTAACAGTCAGCCACGCACAGATTAAAGCCACAAAAACGCAAACACCTGCCATAATATAGCGAGATTGACGCAGACGTACCCTTGCCTTACGAAGCACTAATGCCGTGCCGGTTATACCCAGGATATACGCCACAAAGCTCGACGCAATGGGAAACGCAACACGCTGGCATGGGTAGGTCGCACGCGTCGGTTTCGGTATCACGCGAATTAGAAACCATACGAGCGCCACCAGTCCTGTGATAGGAAATAGCCACTTTACCCAATCCTTCTTTACTTTGTTTTTGATTCTTTTGCCCGTCTTCGGGCACCTTGAAAAATCTTTCTTCTTCTCCCGTGCTTCCATAATAAAACCTCCGTAATTATAGTAGAATAAATTGTAATCCTAACGCTTTCGATAATTACATAATATTGCCTGCTTGATAATTTCAGAAAGCCGAATAATTGAATCTAAATAAGATATTTGATATTCCGATGCGTATGCTGCCGCATTGATGTCCACAAGCTTCTCCATAGTCCGCAAATGACCCACTTCCACTTTTTCAATAGTTTCTTCAACTCCGAAATGCTGCATAGATACTATTATATATATTCTCAAAAAAACAATTTCTTTTATCAAAATTCCCAACAAAAATATAACACCTTTTTGCCTGCCCCGTTAGAAGTCGAAGCGCAGCGCAGATCCGCCCGTGGCGGATTTAGCCCGTTAGAAACGCAGTTTCTAATCGGGCCTGATTCGCACGGGGTCATTTCGACCGCAGCACCCACCCACCCGTCATTTCGAGCGCAGCCGAAGGCGAAGTCGAAAAATCTGGTGTCCTCTTCAAAAATTCAAACTTGTTAAATCTCAAAGACTTATGTAAGGTAGGAAATTCATTTTTGAATGCTTATATCTACAGGAATCTTTGGGAGAAATTGCTTTGAAAAACCTTGTTATGCTCATTCTTGAATTCTTGAGACTACAATTCAAGACCAGGCAAGGCCTGATTCTTGAGAATCTGTTGTTAAGACAGCAAATTATCATACTCAAAAGAAAGACAAAAAGGTTAAAGTTAAAGAACATCGATAGAATTATTCTGATTTGGATTATAAAAATCTTTAGTAATTGGAAAACAGCATTAATTATTGTCAAACCTGCAACATTAATCGGCTGGCATAAAAAAGGGTTCAAGTTCTATTGGGGGCTCAAGTCTCGTAGAGTAGGCAGGCCTGTTATTGATTGGGAGCTTATAAAACTTATCAGAAAATTACAAAAAGAAAACCAGACTTGGACTACTCAAAGGATCCAAGGAGAACTGGAAAAACTTGGAATTAAAGTTTGTGATAATACTGTTGCCAAATACATGCAAAAACCTAGAGCCGATGATGGAAAGAGACAACGATGGCAAACTTTTTTGATAAACCATGCTAAATATATTATCGGTATTGACCTGTTTGTTGTGCGAACAATCTTCTTTAAGGCGATTTATGTATTTGTTGCTATTTCACATGATAGACGTAAAATATTGCACTTTGCTGTCACTAAAAATCCTCACTCACAATGGGCGATTCAACAGTTAAGAGAAACTTTTGCTTTTGATAAAACAACCAAATATGTCATCCGGGATAACGATGAAATTTTCAGTGAAGATTTCAAGCTACATATAAGAAGATTCGGTTTAGAAGATAAGCCCACTGCCAAACAAAGCCCTTGGCAAAATCCAATTTGTGAAAGAGTAATCGGCACACTTCGCCGTGAGTGTTTGGATTACATGATAATTCTTAATGAGAAACATCTTTACAATATTTTGCATGAATACATCTATGATTATTACAATATCAGCAGAACACATATGTCGCTTGATAAAGATTCACCAATACATAGGCCGGCTCAGATAAATGGCAAGATTGCAAGTAGATCAATCCTTGGCGGCTTGCATCATGTTTATAGCAGAGCCGCCTAAGCTGAAAATCTGAAGCAAAATTGTTGGCTGTGCTATAATTCAGGTCAGAAGAAGTCTGCGCCATTTGAGAAAAATTTGCTAGATTCAATCCGTTTACTGAAGACAATTCCTTCTAAATCTTCAGACATTCACTTTCCAATTAGCAAGATAGCTAAAACACCATGTTAAATCCGCCGAAAATTACTTGCCGATGAATTTTTGACCAAGACAAGTTAGGCGGCAGGCGGGTATTGGAAATCTTTGTACCATAATTAAACATATTAACGTGAAAAATCCATTCAGGCAATCACTTAAACACTAAAATGCCGATGAAATTATTAACATCAACTTCTTAAAGAGCATAGATTTAACCACTGATGAATATTTGTACCGTACGGCAATAAGAAGGAAACAGGCATGTACAATCTACCAACAGAACCACGTAAGCATTAGCTGGCATTGGTGTTTCATTTGATATATTGGCTCTTAGACCAGTTGTATGGATTTTAGATTATGAGTTCCTATCTAAGCTTCTTAAGATTCTAAGCCTGGTTGCGATTTTGTTTGGAACTCATTTTATTTTGCTAGCCGCATAATATTGACTAATGCTTGTATGTCTTTCAAAACCATTATCTTGGACAAGAGTGATATCTACTTGGATCAAAAAACTTATTGATGATTAACATTATTTCCATTTTAAAACTGGTTTCATGGATCATTGCTGCATTCTTTGGTATTCTGGCTGAATGCTTTGGAGTACGTGCTGCTGGAAAATCTGAAGATGAAGACTATAAACTTAAAAAGCATTTTGAAACAATATGTCTTGTGCAGATTTCATTTCCTTTAATGCAACAGAATGTTTTTTAAGAAATACAGGTGATACTTCTGTTTTTTCAACTGGATAACCTAATATTTTAATCAACACCCTTTCAAGCATAAATTTCAAGTTCTCGTTAGCTATGGATAAGGCATTTGACAAATCATCTGTAAATGTCTCGCCATGAATGAGTTTATTCCTGATTTCTGAAAGACCAATAGGTTTTTCATCACCAAACAATGGCCATAAGTCTGACAAATCAATGTCATAATGTTTACAAAACTTCTTATAAGCTTTTCTGAGAGAAATTCTGTTCAATTCATTTAGCTTGCCTTTCATATAGTTTTTCTGTTTTCTTGAAAGTTGCTGTTCAGAAATTTGTGAAATATTATCGCTAATACTTTTCTTTACCGTCTTCCATTCTTGTTTTGCGGGGATGACATATTCAAGATTATACTCCTTGCGATATGCTAAAATAAGGGACTCCAATCCAGCAAATATTGAGAGGAAAGATTCTTCAATAACTTTTTTTCGCCCTGGGACAACCGACATAATAGCCTTGAGTAGTGCTTCCTGATCGAAAAAGCGTTGGAATGCAGGGAAGCATATTTTAAGGTAATCGTCGAAGTTCTTTTTCCATACCAAGCCTTGGTCAAAACTCGGTTCACTTTCACCCGTAGGGAACGAATAGTCCCCACGATAGTATGTTGTAGTAGTGCTATGGTCATAAGCTGACCATCCAACACAGGCTGTACGTGTACGAGAACCAAAAGATGCAATTAACAAAAATTTGTCAATCGCAGGAAGAATTGTGTTTATAACACTATCCACATCCATTGCAGAAATTCCAATTTCACTTATACAAACAAGATAAGACCAACTCAAGGAGTCCTCATTATTGATTTTTTTATTTTTATAATGTATATCAAATGTCAAAGAGTAATCATCAGTCAGAGGGAAAATCAGTCGATGTAATCGCTTGCATTCAGTATCTCCTGTATAATGAAATGAATGAGTAGTAACCGGATTCAGCATTGAATTGGGAGTGAGCCAAAAAGTGAATTGTGTGTTTTTAACATCATGCTCTGTTCCTAAATATTTTACAACTTTAAGATGCTGAGGTTCACCTTTAAGGGTAGACTCTGAAAAATCAGGCCCCCAATGTTTTGTTTCCATATCAGAAAAATAAACGTTAGGTGAAGAGATTGAAACATTGACTTTTTTATCATATCCAATTAGTTGGGCTTCAAAAGAGCCAAAATATGATCGAGTAATTTTTGAATATTGTTCTTTGGTGGGTTTAAATATAATTGAGGGTTTATCTGTAATGCGTTCAGGAAGAAATATTTTGCACAAAACATGTGGAATTTCTATCCCCGAAACATTCAGGGTAGCTTTTACACAATAATCTTCCACATTTTTAACATGGGCATTCTTTTCCAATATTCAGTGCCCCTTGACTAATAGCCACTCTTTAGTTTTAAATAAGTTCCACCATTCATAGAATATCACTTAATACTGAAAATATCAAATAGCAATCTACTCTAAACGCCAATCTCCTTCGGATGGTACTTCTTGTGGGCCTTTTTCAGGTCCACGATACTCAGGTCGCAATAGACGCTGATCATACGCAGGCTGTTATGGCCCAGCAGGTCTTTTACATGTACCACATTTGCCTGGTTCTTGATCATCTCTGTGGCACAACTGCGGCGGAAAGTATGGCAGGTAACATGTTTAGTTATACCGGCCTTTTTAGTATATTTGGCGGTTATCTCATGCAATGCGTTT
>Ga0114923_10002062_pt1 | contig 13724 bp, 15 predicted proteins | sample SumtaG_FD_89578 | JGI IMG/M metagenome (GOLD analysis project Ga0114923, IMG submission 89578) | Deep subsurface microbial communities from Indian Ocean to uncover new lineages of life (NeLLi) - Sumatra_00157 metaG | ecosystem: Environmental > Aquatic > Marine > Oceanic > Sediment | place: near... | reverse complement strand
TTATCAATAAACTTTTTTTCTTTTTCTGATAACTTGTCATATTTTTTTCTTTTTCTTTCTAATAGTTTTTAAATAAAATATGACAAGTTATTAAAAAAAGAAAAAGAGTTTTTTGATAAGGAAACTTTAAAAAACCCTTATTCTGATTCCCAGATTTTAAATGTTGCAGATGACAAAGAAATCAAAAGAGTTTTAGTTGGTATTGATATTGAGCCAGCAGAGATTTTATTGGCTAAAGAACTGGGTAACATTGATTTAATCATTTCTCATCATCCTTTGGGAAAAGCTCTGGCAAATCTCCATGACGTTATGGAGCTTCAATGTGATATTTTAAACATGTATGGCGTGCCTATTAATGTTGCTGAAGGATTGATGAGAGAAAGAATCTCAGAAGTTGCTCGTGGAGTTAATAAGCTTAACCATGAAAGAACAGTTGATACGGCAAAGCTTTTAAGATTTAATTTAATGTGCCTCCATACAGCTTGCGATAATTTGGCAGCCAAATTTTTAAAAGACAAGATTGAAAAAAGAAAAGACGATTTATTAAGACTTGAGGATTTGATAAGCTTTTTAAAAACTATGCCAGAATACAGGCACGCAATTAAGATTGGAGCAGGCCCAAAGATTTTTGCTGGCAATAAAGAGAGTCGTTGTGGTAAAATTGCTTTAACTGAAATTACTGGTGGAACTGAAGGCTCTCCAAAACTTTATGAGAAAATGGCAATAGCTGGGATTGGAACCATTATTGGCATGCATATTTCAGAAGAGCACAAAAAAGAAGCTGAAGCAGCTAATGTTAATCTTGTTATTGCTGGTCATATGAGTTCAGATTCTTTAGGCGTTAATTTGTTCTTGGATGAATTAGAAAAAAGAGGAGTTGAGATTATTCCATGTTCAGGATTAATTAGGATTTCACGAATTAATAAATAAATTATGAGTAAAGTTTCTACAAAAAGAAGACAATTTCAAATAAAGGCTAAAAAGAAAAGAAAGCAAAAGATAAAGAGCTTGAAAGAAAAACATGCTAAAGCCAAGAGTAAGTCAGAAAAAGACAAGATCATAGAAAAGATTAAAAGAATCGCGCCTCATTATCCAGAAAAGGAGATTTTAAAATTGTCTAAAAAATAATGCAGAAAAATGAATTAGGTGAATCCTTAAAGAAACAAACCTTTAAATCGATTTGGAAAATCTTTGCAATAGAAGGTTTTTTATTTTCTTTAACTTTGCTTTTAGGAATCTTTACCGCATTTAAAATCACTAATATTTTAGAAATTGAAAAGATCAAAGTTCTAGAATTCTCTTTAATCCAATTCATTGTTTACTTTATCTTAGCAACCTCATTAATCTTTATTTTTATTCGTTATTTAAAATTCAAAAAACAAAAAGGGATTATTTTTAAAGCCCTTTTCATTGTTTCTGTTTTTTGGGGAGGAAGTTTGCTGTTAAGTATCTGGATTGGCGATTTGTTTTCTTTAATCACAATGCTGATTTTAATCGTCTGGTGGTTAAAATGGCCTTCAGTTTTAATTCAGGATATTTGCATGATTATGGCGATGGCTGGAGCTGGCAGTGTTTTAGGATTAACATTTATGCCTCAGACAATAGCAGTTTTATTAGTTGTTTTTTCAGTTTATGATGTTATCGCGGTTTATAAAACAAAACATATGGTAGAGATGGCAAAAGAAATGATTGAAAGCCGTGCAATTTTAGGATTTGTTGTTCCATCAAATTTAAAAGATTTCAAACAAAGCTTAGCTGAAGTCAAGCCCGGAGGAAAATTCATGGTTTTAGGCGGAGGAGATGTTGTTTTTCCTCTTTTGTTTTGCTCTTCTTTGGTTTCTTCTGGGATTGTTAATTCTTTAATTGTGGCTTTGTTTTCTTTAATTGGGCTTTTGGCAAGTTTTTTATTCTTTGTTTTCCAAAAAGAAAAAAAACCTATTCCAGCCCTGCCTCCAATAGCGCTATTCTCGCTAATAGGTTATTTAATAACTAAGCTTTTTTAATCACTTATAGGGATTTAACCATGTAAGTGTTTTTTAGTTCGTAGTTGAATTTGCGCCAGTATTCTCTAGCGCCTATCGCTGAAATGACAGCGATTTTTTTAATTTCAAATTCATTTTCAACAATTTTTTCAGCTTGTTTGATTAATTTTTTCCCCAATCCTTTGTGCTGAGGAGCTAACCCTTTTTTAGATATTGGAATCATTCGTCCATAAGTATGAATTTCTCTGATCAAAGCGCTGTTTTTTAAAACAGGCAGAATTGGATCAGCAGGAATTCTTAATCTTAGCAAGCTGTAAAGCTTGGTTCTATTTTTATTCTCAAAAGTTAAAAATATCTCTTTACCATCAGAAGCGTCATAATCTTCTCTGAATAAGTGTATTTTTTCTTTTTTATCATATTCTGCTTTTATTTCTCTGCACCTGATACATTTGCACTGCGAGTTCTCTCTTTCCATTTTTGCTTTTATTACTTCTCTTAAATTAGAAACCTTAACAGCTCCTTTTACCACTCTTGGCGAAGGAATGTCTCTAATAATTCTTTCAATTCTTGTATAATATGGTGTTTTCTTTTTTGCTTCTATTATTATATTTATTAATTGTTTTACAGAATAAGGCTTATACTTTCCTTTTTTATACCATTCATAAAGAGGAGCTTCTTTTAAAAGCGCGCATGGATATATTTTGATTAAGTCTGGTTTAAAATCAGAACTTGAAAATAGCTTTTCAAACATTGCAATATCTTTTCTAGGAGTTGAGCCAGGTAAATTAGGCATTACTTGATAGGAAAGTTTAAACCCAGCATCTTTTAAAAGCTTTGTTGCTTTGATAGTTTCTTTAATGTTGTGCCCTCTTAAATTAATCTTTAAAACATCATCATAAATACTTTGAACACCAAGCTCTACTTTTGTAACTCCCAAATTCCTTAATCTTTTAATTTCTTTTTTATCAATAAAATCAGGCCTTGTTTCAACAGACAATCCAATGATTCTGTGTTTTGCTTTTTCGTTTAACTTTTGGGTTTGATTTAAGTTTTCACTTGTTTTATTGTTGCAGGCATCAAAACATCTTTTAATAAATCTTTCTTGATAGTTTTTAGGATAATATGACCAGGTTCCTCCAATAATCCTCAGATCAATCTTGTCTGTTGGATGGCCTCCAGCTTCAAGCATTTTAATCCTTTGTTCAACCTGAATGTATGGATCATATTTTAGATTCTTTGCGCGTTCTGCTGCTGGCTCTCCTGACAAATAGCTTTTTGGGAAGCCCTTTTCTAAAGGACAGTACAAACATTTGCCAGGGCAAGGATAAGGCTTTGTTAAAACTGAAATATTAACAATTCCTGAAAGAGAGCGAACAGGTCTTGTTATTAGAAGTTGCTCAATATTTTCTGATTTTTTAATCCTTTTTTTCTTTACTAATTCGTGATAAGCTTTTAATAATTGGATGTTTGATGGACACTTAATTTTATACTTTTTTGCAGTTTGTCTTTTAAAAACATCCAAATCAGAACGATTTTTAATTCGCTTTTTGATTAAATCTTTAATTATTAACTCTTTTGATTTCATATGAGACAAGAAGACGCTCATTATTTATTAGTTAAAACTAGAGAAGATTATAACCTAATTGCTGAGGAGTTTTCAAGCACAAGACAAAATGTTTGGGAAGAAATCCTGTTTTTATTTGATAATTATTTAGTGCCAGGAGACAAGGTTCTGGATTTGGGATGTGGCAATGGAAGATATTATCCTGTTTTCAAAGAAAAACAAACAGAATATATTGGCGTTGACAGTGCTAAGAGTTTGATAGAAATATCAAAGGAAAATTATCCAGAAGCAGAATTTAAAGTTGAAGATGCGCTGAAATTATCGTTTCCTGACAGTTACTTTAATAATATTTACAGCATTGCAGTATTGCATCAGATTCCTGCAAAAGAATTCAGATTGAAGTTTTTAGCTGAAGCAAAAAGAGTTTTAAAGACAAATGGTTTATTAGTTTTAACTGTCTGGAAATTTCATCAGATAAAAGAATGGCAGTTATTAATTAAATATACACTTTTAAAATTAATTGGAAAATCAAAATTAGACTGGAATGATATTTATGATCCTTGGGGCAAAAAAGTAAAAAGATATTATCATTGGTTTTCAAAAAAAGAATTGGAAAACTTAGTTAAAGAAGCAGGATTTGAAATTGAAAAATCTGGAATTGTCAAAAATAATAAAAAGAATCGCCAAAATATTTATATAGTTGCAAAAAAGACATAGAGATTGGGCTGACTTGACAGAAATTCACCCTAAACTAAAATTAGAAGTTGAGGGGGGTGCGAGATAAATTCTTGCAGGACAAACATTTTTTTGCGAAGGAGATTTAAGGGAATTCCAGGACTTGTCCAGTTCTGTTCGGACTAAAATCAATTTCATAAAAGATTGTTCCCTCCTCACTAAAAAACAAAAGCAGAATGCTTCTGTTTTTTAGTTTGATTTCTCTTTAAAACAAAGATAAAATATAATTGTCATGGCTTATAAAATAGTAGTTTCAGGAGCAGCAAAAACAGAGCATTGCTGTAAAGGAATTGAAGGAATTTGTAGAGAAGTTGGAAGGGAAATTGCCCGTCATAAGTGTGTTTTAATTACTGGAGGGACAACAGGAGTGCCTTATTTCGCTACCTTAGGCTTTAAAGAAGTGGGCGGGATTTCAATTGGTTTTTCTCCTGCTATTTCTGAAACAGCGCATGTTAAAACCTATAAACTGCCAACAAAGCCTTTTGATGTTATGGTTTATACAGGAGCTGACTACACAGGAAGAAACATGATAATGACAAAAGCTGCTGATGGCGTCTTAGTAATCTGCGGGAGAATGGGAACTTTGCATGAATTTGTTACTGCTTTTGAAATACAAAGACCTGTTGGTGTTTTAGAAGGAACAGGCGGAACAGCTGATAAAATTAAAAGTATAGTAAAAGGGCCTTATAGAGGTTATAGAAGGGTATTTTATGAAACAGAGCCAAAGGCATTAGTAGAACGTTTAATCAAACATATTAAGGAACGCAAATCAAAGGTCGGTAAATAATTAATATTTATATATTTAAATAATTTTTTGTTTTTCATTTATGGCAAATGAAACAGAAGGAAAATTAATCGGAAAAGTTACTCACTATTTTGGGAAGATTAACGTGGCAATAATTGAACTTACAGATGATTTAAAGATTGGCGATGAAATAAGAATAGTTGGCGGAGAAACTGATTTCAGTCAAAAAATTGAATCAATGGAAGTTGATCGTAAGAAAATAGACAAAGCCAAGCCAGGAGATTCAGTGGGCTTGAAAGTTGAAGAAAGGGTAAGAGACGGCTATAAGGTGTATAAGTTATAAAAGCGTATATCGGGCAAAACCCGTTATAAACTATAATTTAAGTTAATATTTTTAAATATGGATAATGAAATAATTTATCAATTGATTTTATCTGTTCTTTTAGGAGGGTTATTAGGCATGGAAAGAAAGTATAAAAAAAAGGAAGCTGGCCTTCAAACATATAGTTTGGTAACACTAGGCACTTGTCTTTTTACAATTGTGGCCTTAGAAATGAACAATACTTTTGGTGGTGGTTTTGATATTTTAAGAATAATTCAGGCTGTTGCAATTGGAATTGGTTTTATTGGCGCTGGAGTTATTTTTCAGCAATCATCAGAAGTAGTGGGATTGACTACTGCTGCTGGTTTATGGGTTGCTTCTGCAGTGGGAGTTGCTATTGGAGTAAAACTATATTTTCTAGCTGCTTTTGCTGTTTTGCTTTCTTTGATAATATTTGTTGGGTTTGGAATTTTGGAAGTTAAAATCTTTAAAAAAGATTAATGAAGTTTGTTGCTGACTTTCATATTCACTCAAAATACTCACGAGCCACTTCTCCTAGAATGGATTTGGAAAATCTTGATAAATGGGCAGAGATTAAAGGAATTAGAGTTTTAGGAACAGGCGATTTTACTCATCCTATTTGGCTCAAGGAATTAAAAAATAAATTAGAACCTGCTGAAAGCGGGCTTTTTAAGATTAAAGACAGTAACAAACAAACAAGATTTATCCTAACAGCTGAGATAAGTTGTATTTATTCAAAAAAAGGAAAAGTGAGAAAGATTCACATAGTAGTTTTTGCTCCCTCCTTCGAAATTGTTGATAAAATTAATGCTCGTTTAGACTTGATTGGAAACTTGCAATCTGACGGCAGGCCTATTTTAGGACTAGATGCAAAAGAATTGGCAAGGATTGTTTTAGACGCATCAGAAGATTGTTTAATTGTTCCGGCCCATATAATGACACCCTGGTTTTCTTTATTCGGTTCAAAGTCAGGTTTTGATTCTTTAAGTGAGTGTTTTGAAGAATATTCTAAGTATATATATGCTCTAGAAACAGGGCTTTCTGCTGACCCTGAAATGATTTGGCGCATGCCAGATGGTCAAAGATTAACTCTTCTCTCAAATTCAGACGCTCACTCGCCAGAAAAAATTGGCAGAGAAGCTAATGTCTTTGATACTGACATTAGTTACCCTGCTATTCTTGAAGCTATAAAATCAAAAGATCCTAAAAAATTTCTTTATACAATTGAGTTTTTTCCTCAAGAAGGAAAATACCATTATGATGGCCATCGTGCTTGTGACATGAGGCTTTCTCCAGACGAAACAAAGAAGTATAATAATATTTGTCCTAATTGCGGCAGAGGTTTGACAATAGGTGTTTTAAACAGAATTGAGCAGATTTCTCAACATCCAAAAGGATTTAAGCCAGACAACGCAATACCTTTTAAAAGCCTTGTGCCTTTGAGAGAGATAATTTCTGAATCATTGGGGATGACAACCGCTTCCAAAAAAGTTGACGAAGAGTATAATAATTTGATAGAAAAACTAGGTAGCGAACTCGGGATTTTAATTGATCTGTCAAAGCAAGATTTAGAAACAGCTGCTGCGCCTGAGGTTGTTGAAGGAATAATAAGAGTAAGGGACGGCAATCTAATTATTAATCCTGGTTATGATGGTGTTTACGGAACAGTAAAGATCTTTTCAGAACAAGGACCCAAGGCTCCATTCAAGCAAAAAACCCTTTTTTAGAAATGACTATTGGAATTCCACAAGGTTTAATTCATTTTAAGCAACCATATTTTTGGGAGATTTTTTTTAATAATCTTGGTTTTGAAGTTTTGCTTTCTCCTTTGACAAATAAAGAAATTGTTGAAAGCGGGGTAAATGTTGCTGATCCTGAAACTTGTTTTTCAAATAAAGTTTATTGGGGACATTTAGTGTGGCTTGATGGAAAATGTGATTTTATTTTTGTTCCAAGATTAAAAACAAATCATGAAAAACTTGAATACTGCCCTAAGTTTTTTGCTCTGCCTGATTTGGCAAAAATAATAGTTAAAACTCCTATCTTAACCAAAACCTTTGACGAGAGAAAACAAAGGTTTGTCAGAAGCCTTGAGAAATTAGGCGCAAGACTGAATAAAAGTTCCAGGGAGACAAGAGAGGCATATGAGCTTAGTTTATTGAAAGTCAAAGAACTAAAAGAGAAAGAAAAACAAAACTTTTTAAATAAAATATCGTCTAAAAAGCCAAAGATTGTTCTTATTTCCCACCCATATAATCTTTTTGATAGTTATGTAAACTTGAGGATAGAGGAAAAGTTAAAGAAGCTTGGGATTGAGCCGATATTTATAGATGAGATTGATGAAATAGAACCAGGCAATGCTTCTAAAATAGATTTTCACTGGGAATTTGGAAAGGAAATAATTGAGAGAATAAATGAAGTTTTAAAACATAAGATTGTTGGAGCAGTCCAGATATCTTCTTTTCAGTGCGGTTGCGATGCAGTATTAAAAGAGTTTGTTGAAAAAGAATTTAGATTAAAGAAAACCCCCTTTTTATACATTATTATTGACGAACACACTGGCGAAGCTGGGCTTCAAACAAGATTAGAAGCTTTTGTTGATACATTATGAAAGATAAATCAAATCAAAAACCAATTGTTACTTTTGCCCGTTGGGGTAATTACAGCATTGCTTTCGCTTCTCTTTTGGAGCAATTAGGAATGGAGGTTATTCCTCCTGAAAAAGTCAGTCCTAATACAATTATCGAGGGAGCTAAAATAACACCAGACATGTTTTGTTTTCCAATGAAAGCAACTATTGGCAGTTACTTGCCAGCTTTAAAAAAAGGAGCGCAGAAAGTTTTTATGGTTCAAAACGTTGGAGGTTCTTGCCGTCAGAGATATTATGGAGTGATTCAAGATAAAATCTTAAAAGAAGATGGCTGGGATATTGAGTTTATTGATTTAAGAACTACTCCAAAAGATATTTACACAAAACTTAAAGAAATTTCAGGAGTTTCAACACTAGAATTAATTAAAATAGCAATCTTCTTTTTTAAAAAATTAAGGTTAATTGAAAATCTTGAGAAAATGTCTCAGTATTACAGGCCAAGAGAGCTTGAAAAAGGAAAAACTGATAGAACTCTTCAATGGGCGCTTTTAGAGCTTGAGAATTTAAATCAAAGAAAAGACTTTAAAAACACAAAGAAGCAAATTTCAAAAAAGTTTTCTGAAATTCAGATTGATAAAGATAAAAAACTCCCAAAAGTTGCTGTTATAGGAGAAATCTATACTGTTTGTGATTCATCTGTCAATTTTGAACTTGAAAAAAAGCTGGGATTAGAAGGGATAGAAATTCACAGGCAGATGGATTTAAGTTATCATTTGAAAAAAATATTATGTCCTTGGAAAGATTGGATAATACAAAAAACAATAAATCCTTATTTAAAATCAACTGTTGGCGGTCACGGCAGAGATGCTATTTATGAAATGCTTGATTATGTTAAAAGAGACTTTGACGGAGTAGTTCAGATTTTGCCAATGGCTTGTATGCCTGAAGTCACTGTAAGGCCAATATTAGAGAAAATTCATCAACAAAGCAAAATCCCCTTTTTATCTTTATCTTTAGATGAGCAAGTCGCTGAAGCTGGGATGGATACTAGGCTTGAGGCTTTTGTTGATGTAGTATTGAATTATTATAAAAACAAGAAAATATGAAAGTATACTTAGGAATTGACGTAGGTTCTATTTCAACAAAAATAGTTTTAATAAATCAGGAAGGTAAAATCCTTTACGCTTCTTATTTTCGGACAAAAGGAGATCCAATAAAAGCTGTTCAAGAAGGATTAAGAAAGCTAGAAGTTGAAATTAAAGAAACTAATTTAGATGTTGAATTTTCTGGCGTTGGGACAACGGGTTCAGCCAGACATTTAGCAGGAGTTATTACTGGAGCTGATTTAATTAAAAATGAAATTACCACCCATGCAAAGGGAACTTCTTTTTTAATTCCTGATGTTAGAACTATTTTAGAAATTGGTGGCCAGGACTCAAAAATCATTATTCTAGAAAACAAAGTAGCAGTTGATTTTGCAATGAACCTCGTCTGCGCAGCAGGCACAGGCTCCTTTTTAGATGCTCAATCATTTAGATTAAAAGTGCCGATTGAGCAATTCGGTGGACTAGCACTAAAATCAACTAGTCCTACCACGATTGGTAGTCGTTGTACTGTATTTTGTGAATCAGACATGATTCATAAACAGCAAATCGGCCATAAAGTAGAAGATATTGTTGCTGGGCTTTGTCAGGGCTTGGCAAGAAATTTTTTAGCAAATGTTGCAAAAGGAAAAAACATTAAACCTCCAATTGTGTTCTTGGGTGGAGTGTCTCAGAATATTGGGATGAGGCATGCTTTTGAAAAAGCGCTAAATCAAAAAATTGTTATTCCAGAGCATAACACTGTTATGGGTGCTTTTGGAGCAGCGCTTTTAATTAGAGAGCAACCCCCTTTAAAAACAAAGTTTTCAGGCCTTGAAATTTCTAATAAAGATATCAAATGCACTTCTTTTGAATGCAAAGGTTGCCCTAATCAATGCGAGGTTATTGAGGCAAGAATAGATGGAAAAATTCTTGCTCGTTGGGGTGACAGGTGTGGTAAGTGGAGCAATTTATCCGTTAATAATTAAAAGACAAACAAGAATTATTTTTGCTTTACGATTGTAAAGTAAAACTTGACAGTGTCTTTTATCTGGCTATAATGAATATGCAAATTGAAACCATGAAGACACAAGACATAAAACTGAATCTTCCTATTAGTCCAATTACAGTTTATTTTTTCACTGTAACTATTGGAATATAAGCGGAGGTTCAGTAGTCAAAAACGTCTAGGGTTAACAAGGAAAATTACTGGACCTCTCTTAAGAGGCCTTTTATATTTATGGCTCGAAAATACTATTTAACTAAACAAGGATTGAAGAAGATAGAGAAAGAGTTTGAAGATTTAAAAAAGCTTAGGCTGGCAAAAACAAAAGGAGATACTCCTTCTCTTTTGCAGTCTGATGATATTAATCCTGAATACGTTGCTTTCAGAGAAGATTTGAGTTTTTTAGAAAGCAGAATTGTTGAGCTTAAATATATTTTTAAAAATATTGAACTTATAAAATTGCCTCCAAAAAGCAAAAGAAACATTGTCCACTTAGGCGCGACAGTAACCCTGGAAGAGTCTGATGGCGGGATTAATGAGTTCAAAATAGTCGGGACATTAGAAGCTAATCCTAATGAAGGAAAAATATCTTCAGAGTCTCCTATTGGAAAAGACTTATTGGGCCATAAATTAAATGACAAAATAGAAGTGACTTCTCCTATAAAAGTAATGTATAAGATCAAAAAGATTAATTACTCCTCTTAGTTGATGAAGAATATTCTCAAGTTTTTAATTGAGGCAAATAAGTTAAAAACAATGCCCCGAACGGGTTGGGTTTTAATGGAAGTTAAAAATTCTGAATCCATTGCTGACCACGTTTTTAGAGTTGCAGTTGCTGCTTGGTTGATGGGAGAAAAAGCAAATTTAGATGTCAAAAGAGCAATTAAAATTGCTCTTTTTCATGATCTTTGTGAAGTTTATGCAGGCGACTCAACTCCTTTTGGTTATTATTGTGGTTTGTCCCGAAAAAAGAAAAAAGATGAAAAGCTTCTTATGAAATGGGTTCGTCTTTCAAAAAAGGACAGGGAGAAAAAAGCCAAGCAGAAATTCAATAGAGAGAAGAAAGCTCTTTTAAAATTAATCAGTTCTCTTGAGCCAAAGCTTAAAGATGAGATTTATTCTCATTGGTATGATTATGAAAAAAGAATAAGCAAGGAAGCTAAATTTGTTAAGCAGTTAGATAGGATTGAAACACTGCTCCAGTCAATTGAATATTTCGGCAGCGATAATGGTACTGGAGGGACAAGCTGGTGGGAAGGAACCGAAGAAATTGTTGAAGATCCTTTGCTTCTAGATTTTTTAACAGTAATTAAAAGAAGGCTTTATCGTCGTTACAGAAAGTTTTTTGGAGAAAGAATTGAAGTATCAAAAACTTTAAAAAAAAGGGAAAAAGAACTGACATATATTCTTGATTTTTTGTTAGAAATGGGCAAATTAAAACATATGCCAAGGTTGTATTGGACAATTAGAGACGTAAAACGTCCTGAAACAGTTGCTGGCCATATCTTTACTCTTACTCTAATGGCATGGCTTTTTGGCGGTCAGAAAAACAGAACATATGACGTAGAGGAATTGTTGAAAATGTCTTTATCTCATGAGATTTCTGCTGTTTATACAGGTGATTCAACTCCTTATGACAGGATTTTAAAAAGCAAAAAAGTAAAAAAACATGAAATTTTAAAAAAATGGCCACGTCTTTCAAAAAAAGAAAAAATGAGAAAATATATTGAAGATTTTAAAAAGGAAAGAAGGGCATTTAAAAAATTAGGCCTCCGGCTTAAAGGTTCTTCTGGCAAGGAGATATATGATCTGTGGCATAAATATAGGACAAAGAGTTCGCCTGAAGGCAGATTTTTATCTCAATTAAATGTTATGGCAGTGCTGCTTCAAGCATTAGATTATGAGAAAAAGAATAAAAAGCTTGCTGCTGTTCCAATATGGGAATGGGCATTTGAAATTTCTGACAATGACACAAATTTTAAGCTTATGGACGAAATGAAAAAAACGTTCTATAAGTAAAATATGAGTAGAAATACGAACAAAGTTATTATATCAGTCCTGTTAATAGGATCGTTTTTTCTATTAGGAGAAGCACCTGATAATTTAAGGTTTAAAGAAATGATTAATTCAGCTTCAGACAAAGAGGTTGTTATTGTGTTTAACTCTGGCGGTTGGGGCAATACTCCAATAGACAAGGCTGATGATTTCAGGCCAATTATCGAAGGCATCCAGAACACTTTAAAAGATTTTGGTTACAGTTCAATGGTTATTCCTTACGAAAGAACAAAGCAAAGTTTTTTTGGTAAAGTTGAAGGCCTAAAAGAAACATTTACTTTTTTTCAAAAACAATCACACGAACTAGCAGCTGAAATAGAAGATTTCATTGACAATAATCCTCAAAAAAAAGTCATTGTAACAGGGTTGTCTAATGGAGGAGCTTTCGTAGATAAGGTTATGGAAAAGATTTCAGAAGATAAAAGGAATAATGTTTTTGCTATTGAGGTTGGAACGCCTTTCTGGGAGACTGTGCTAGACTCTGAAAGTGTTTTGCTGCTGGACAATAATGGCCAAGATCCTCTTTCTAAGATGGATTTAAAGATATTAATTCCAGCTTTCTTTAAAGCGCCAATAAAATGGAGCTTGGCAAAGGTTTCTGGTCAAGAGCTTTCTTTTGGCCATGCTCTAAAATTGCCAGGGCATTATTATGGCTGGGAAGATATTGGTTCAGAGATATCGTTATTCTTGGAAAAAAGACTAGTATTATTCTAATTTTTCAAAACATGATTACCGTATCTAGTCCGGGTAAAATTATTTTATTTGGAGAACATGCTGTTGTTTATGACAAGCTTGGTATTGCTTGTAGTATTGATAAAAGGTGCAAGGTTAGTATTTCTCCTTTTGAAAAACAGTCTGTTTTTATTAGATCCAAAAATTTAAATTTAGAACATTCTTTAAATAAAAAAGAATTGTTTGAATTGGGCAGTATGATTGATGGTTTGAAAGAGAGAAATGAATTTGATGAAATGAGGAGGATTTTAAGAAGAAACGAGCTAGCCCCCAGCTTTTATATTGTTTCAAAGATTTTTAAAAAGTATGATTATTTTAAACCAGTTAGTATTGAGATTGATTCTGAGGTTCCTAAAAACTTAGGTTCAAGCTCTTCTGCTTTTTCTGGATTAGCTTGCGGTCTTTTAAAATTTTTACAAAAAGATTTTTCAATAAAACAGGTTTCTGATTTTGCATATTATGGGGATGTTATGGCCCATGGCGGTACTCCTTCTGGTATTGATAACAGCACAGTTAGTTATGGTGGATATGTTGTTTATAGAAAATCAGAAGGCATCAGTCCCTTGAAAATTGATTTTGAAATACCTTTACTCATTGTTAACAGTGGCGAAAAATCAAAAACAGCAGAAATGGTTTCTTATATTAGAGAGGAAAAAAACAAGAATCCCAATTTTGTGGATTCTGTTTTAAATTCCTTGGACAATATTTCAAGCCAGGCTTTGAAGTCATTAGAACAAAAAGATTTTGTGTTTTTAGGAAAATTTATGACAGAATATTATAATGAATTGAGAAAACTAAACATTTCAACTTTAAAATTAGATAAAATAATTAAACTTGCTTTAAATAATAATGCCTTAGGAGCTAAGCCAACTGGCGCATGGGGAGGAGGA
>Ga0114923_10002061_pt1 | contig 13729 bp, 4 predicted proteins | sample SumtaG_FD_89578 | JGI IMG/M metagenome (GOLD analysis project Ga0114923, IMG submission 89578) | Deep subsurface microbial communities from Indian Ocean to uncover new lineages of life (NeLLi) - Sumatra_00157 metaG | ecosystem: Environmental > Aquatic > Marine > Oceanic > Sediment | place: near... | reverse complement strand
TACTGTCATATCCAAGGCAAGGCGACAGGCCAAAGAGGCCGGACTTACTCGCGCTGATGTTAAGGATATGATTGCTGAGGTCCGCAAGTCTGGATGAAGGTCGTCCTGGACACAAACGTTTTTGTTTCCGCTGTGTTTTTTGGAGGTATACATTGAAATTACTACACCTTTAGGGTTTATCAAGAAGTACCTGAGGGAATGAAAGATGTGCCCGCTCCTGCTGGAGCACTTGTTTCTATTTTTGCACACGGACTATATCTCTCAATTACAGCTCATTTCCCGGTACGACCCAAGATTGGATTCAATTTACGGCCTATCCCCATAGCCCCTTTAAATTTCTGGTTCACACGGACATTGGAAAGGATGGGGAAAAGATGGTCGATCTAATGAAAAGCGAGGGAAATGGGTTCAGGTTCGAAGGTCTCCTGCGGACTATCCTGGACGCCAAACAATCCGTTGCCCCCGTGCAAAGGAAACAGAGGATCCTCTCCCGCCCAACCCTGGATGAGCTCTTCAAGGAAATTGATAAATACAATCTGGCGAAAGAAACAAGGTGATCACCGATGCTTTCCGTCTTTACGGATACAAGCAAACTGAGATCGGACAATTCCTGGGGCTAAACAGGTCAACCGTCAGCAAGGTCGTCTGCAAAACATACTGATATTCTCAACTACACCCCAATTCCCGCTCCGACCCCCTGCCCAGCCGGGGGGTTTCCAAAAGGTGAGGAATATCATTTCGTAAAAAACATGACCACAATAATCCAAACTAAAAGAAAGGTACAGACACCTATAATCCACACTAAATTTCCGTATTTTCTTCTAAATGAATACATGAGCTGTGCGCGAAAAATCATCATTAGAACCAAAAAAGTAATTAAACCAAGTAAAAAAAGTATTGGCTTTTGATAAATCACACTATTCATCTCCATAAACATCCGGTGGATTAATAAAATCTACACCTGTCCCAAAATCGGCAGGTTCACCAGATGCTGCATTAGGAATATCACGCATTATTTCCCAAGTTGTGACTCCCCAACCAGGACCAAAGGTTTCTCCTACCACTATTCCTCCTGCAATGGAATTTAGTTCATTTAGAATTCTCACCCCAGTTTTGAATAACTCTTGTAATTTATCCCCTTTTTTCTAGTGCAAGCAGTTCCTTTTCAAGTTTTTCACGTAAGTAATCAAACTGAGGGTCATCATATGGAGCTAACGCATCGACTAACTCTTCTGCACCATAATAATCCGATCTACACTATCATCCCCACCACCCCCACCATCCCCTCCACCTGAAAGCATTTCAGCTAATCTTGCCTCTCCTTTGACAAATTCACTTTCAAAATCTATCCTACTCGGATCCGTATACCTATGCGGATTATTCTTCCCGTAGGCGAAGCGATTAAGGCTCTGCGGATCCAGGATATTCCCCCATAAAGGATCTTCGGAAATGAACCGACCTATGTCAGAATCGTTCCATCTTGCGTTGAAATAATAGAGGTTCGCTTCAGCGTCGAAATCTTTGCCCGTAAACTGATAGCCGTTGGTCAAGTCACCCGTCTGCGTGCTTTCCGGAATGACATCCTTTTACCCATGATTCCTGCCTTCTCCGCCTTTCTCCGTGGTAAACACCATCGCTTTTATAGAAACTGTTTTCCCCCAAGGTTATAGCCTTCCCCTGTGAAACCCTGTGGAGCGACCTGCGAAAGGTCGTACTGTGGTAAATTAGCTTTAAACGCTTTAAAAGGAACCGAGTTTCTCCCAGGTTTCCAGTTTAACATCCGTCTTCGTTTTTCGCACTTCGTCGCGACAAGCTGTGTCACCCTGCCTGCCCTGAGCCTGTCGAAGGGTGAACCCTGTGGTTAGTTACCTTTTGACCTTCTCTGCGGCCCTCAGCGATAACGCCTGGGAGGCGGCGTTCCTGAGGCCCTCTGCGTTAAGGCTTTTGCCTTTGTAAGCGGCTGGATTCCGGGTCGGGGCCCGGAATGACGGCGGGGAGTTTACTCTTCTGGTTTCTGTCCTTCTCTGTGACCTCTGTGAACTCTGTGAGAGACACCATTTATCGCTTTTATGGCAACAGTGCTTTCCCCCAGAATTATGCCTTCCTCAGCGTCCTTCGCGTCCTCTGCGTTGAAAAACATCGCTTTTACGGCAACTGCAAATGCTGGATTCCGGGTCGTTGCCCGGAATGACGATCTTTTGTGGGGTTTAGGGTTTATTCTACGTTCTACATTCTACGTTCTACATTCTCTCCCATCACCACCTTCACCTTATGCTTCACCTTCGCTTCAGCCTCAGGACGGTCAGGGACCAGTGGGACGATTCCATCTTCCAGGAGTTTCTCATCCATCTCGACGCTGACCACTCCGCGGCTCACTTTATCCGGGTTTAAGACCTCAATCTCATAAAGGGCCGTCCCCCTGTCGTAGCGCGCTGTGAAACGATCCCAGTCAGGAGGAATGGAAGGATCGATGAGCAGGCTGTCTCCCGCTACCTTCAGACCGAGGATGTCCTCCATCCAGACGCGATACATCCAGCCTGCCGCTCCCGTATACCAGGTCCACCCCCCCTGACCGATGTGCCCCTCCAGGTGATAGACGTCGGCTGCCACCGCGTACGGTTCGGCCCTGTATCTAATGGCGCCTTCAGGGTCCAGAGAGTGCTGGACTGGATTAAGCCAAGTGAGAAGCCTTACCGCTCTCTCGCCATCCCCCGCCATGGCAAGGGCTTTGGCAAACCATATGGCCGCGTGCGTGTATTGACCCCCGTTCTCCCGTACGCCAGGCGGGTATCCCTTGATGTACCCCGGGTCCTTCTCCCCGTTTCCGAAGGGAGGTGACAGAAGCAGGACCATCCTTTCCTCCTCCAGGACGAGATTATCCCAGGCTGAGTTCAGCGCCGTTAGAGCCCTGTCCGGATCCGCCGCACCGCTGATAACCGCCCAGGACTGGGATATGGAATCGATAGCTGCCTCTTCACACTCCGAACTCCCCATAACGGTTCCGTCATCGTACCAGGCCCTCCGATACCAGTCGCCATCCCAGGCATGCTCCTCAGCAGCCGCGGCGATGGCCTGAGCGCGCTCCCTGTACCCGGCAGCCATCTTATGGTTCCCGACTGTTTCCGTCAGCCCGGCAAAGCGTTCCAGGACCTCGCAGAGAAACCAGGCCATCCATACGCTCTCCCCGGCTCCATCAACCCCGACGCGGTTCATGCCGTCATTCCAGTCCCCGCTGCCTATGAGAGGAAGACCGCGCTCGCCCGTAGTGCTGCTTTTTTCCACGGCCCGCCGGCAGTGTTCGTACAAGGTGTCCTGCTCTAAGCTCTGCACGGGGACCTGGAAGATCTCCACCTCGTCCTCATCAAGAAGGTCCCCCTCGATGAAAGGAACCCGCTTTGAAAGGATCTCCGTATCCCCAGTGAACCGGACATACTCCGCCACCGCATAGGGCAGCCACAAAAGATCGTCAGCGCATCTGGAGCGGATACCGGCCCCGGTGGGAGGATGCCACCAGTGCTGGACATCCCCTTCGCGGTACTGCCGAGAGGCTGCCAGCAGGATGTGCCGCCGGGCCAGGCCAGGATCCGTGTAAAGCAGGGACAGGACATCCTGAAGCTGATCCCTGAACCCGAATGCTCCGCCCGACTGGTAAAAGGCAGATCGTCCCCAGAGTCTGCAACTGAGGGTCTGACACGTGAGCCACCGGTTCAGAAGGATATTGACCTCCTTAACGGGCGTGACTACTTCCAGCCGGCCCACCGCCTTATCCCACCATTGACGTGTCTTTTCCATGGTTTCCCTGACAGCCAGTCCGTGGCCGTACCTCGCGATAAGACTGCGCACCTCCTCCTCGTCGGCGGCCTGTCCCAGGAGGCAAGTCACCTCCGTTGACTGTCCTGGTTCCATCTCTACCATAGTCTGTATGGCCGAACAGGGATCGAAGCCCGCCCCGGTGTGCCCGGAAAGGCTAACCCTCCGCATGGCTTCGGGGGAATCTGGGCCGCGGTTCCGTCCAATAAACTCGGTTCTGTCCCCGGTGCAGCTGTCGGGTTGGGGCATCACAGTAGCGAACGCCACACGGTCACCATACTCAGGGTGGTAGCGGTTGCGAGCAGTCATGGTTCTCGCGATATTGTCCCAGCTGGTAACAATGTGCATCTGGGTGTTCTCGCGGTGATCGCCGAGAACCCACGCCAGATAAAAGGTCACAGAAAGCTGCCGACGGCGGCCGCTGTCGTTGCGAAGTTTAAGACGCTGGATGCGTACAGGGTCGCCCCCTTCGGAATCCATGGGTACCAGGACGGTCAGTTCCTGCTCGATGCCGTGGCTGTTGCGCTCGAAGATCGAGTAGCCACTGCCGTGGCGAACCCGGTAAGGTCCATCCTCACGCACGGGGAGTAAAGTCGGGGTCCAGAACTGTCCGCTCTCCTCGTCCCGAATATAGATCGCTTCACCCGCCGGATCGCTCACAGGATCGTTGGACCACCCTGTGAGCCTGTTTCGTTGACTGTTACCGTACCATGTGAATCCCGAACCGGTCTCGCTCACCATGGTCCCGAAGGATGGGTTCGCCATGACGTTCACCCAGGGCATAGGTGTGATCCCCTGCCGCATGGTGATCACATACTCCTTCCCATCCTTTGAAAAACCACCGTAACCGTTGTCGAAAACAAGATCCATATGGCGAAGTGCCGCCGGAGGCTTTTCCTTCACCTGTTTCTCGGGAATCTCCTTCAGTGGTAGACCGGGAGAAACAGTGGGCGCACCGAGCTGCTGTACCAGCGGTCCCCTTGCCGCGACAAGAGCTATCCTCGCAACGGCCAGCATGAGGTTCAGGTCCTCCTGGGGAATCTGATCCATATTCCTCAGGTACACCCCCCCTGGCTGATCCATGCCGGTATAGAGGGTCAATCCCGATATCAGTCTGAGCAGTTGACTATAGAGAGGTTGTTCGTAGCTGGTAGACTCTTCGTTCAGGATCAAAAGATCCGTCTTCAATCCGTGACGCCGCCAGTAGGTGTGGGCGTGGAGGACCTCAGCCACGAGGCTGATGTCCTTGGCATCCCCTATGGTTATGGCGATGATGGGTAGGTCACCTGAGATACCATATGCCCACAACCTTGACTGACCCAGTTTGTTCTGTACAATGCGATCCTCAGTGGTCCTGAGCTTGGCGCTGGGAAAGATCATGTAGCTCGCAATGTGCTGGAACCTCCTCGCCTCCTCAGGCTGAATCCTGAGGTGGCGCAACTCCAGCTGGGCACGGCGCCAGGTCAATTCCAATTCCCGTGCCACCACCGCCCGGCCGGAATACTTGCGCAGCATGACGAGGACTTCATCCCGAGTCTCAGCCGCGCACAGAAAAAGGGTAAAGGATACCCTTTGGCCTGCCTTCAGGATCAGGTTCCGCCTGATACTGAAAATGGGATCGAGGACCATTCCGGTGTTCCCTGACAACTCGCCGCCTAATGCCTCCGGATCAGCGAGCCCTCTACCGCGCCCTATGAAAGAACGCCGGTCTGTCTCGTACAGGAAGGGGCCTTGGATCTCGGATTCGAACACCATTGAGTGCCCGGTCCACACCGGCCTGTCCTCGGGATCCCTGGTTCTCCTATGGGCCAGGAGGTAACCCTCTTCCTCAACGGCCTCCGTTCGTACGAACAGCTTATGGAAGGCAGGATGCATAACATCGGCCCCGTGGGGAACCATCGACAGCTCGGCATAACTGGTGATTTCCAGCGATATTGATTTCTCGGACCTGTTGATGAGCGTAACCCGGCGGGCCTCGGTGTCATCTTCGGGACAGACGATTATCTCCGTCTCCGTTTCGACCCCCCTATCGGAACGCCTGATCTCGACCCTGTCGATAGCCATGCTCACCACGTAGTTGTCCGGCCTTCCCCCAACCGGATGCCACGCTGTGCTCCACCTCTTGTCCGATTCCGTGTTCCTTATGTAACAGAAGGTCCCCCAGTGGTCCCTGGTCGTATCGGCCCTCCACCGGGTGACATCCAGTTCTTTCCACCTGCTCCAACCCCCGCCTGCAGCGGTGACAAGGATGGAGTAGTTCCCGTTGGACAACAGCTGCGTTTTGGGCCTGAGGGTGTGCGGGGTATTGAATTTGCTTTCCGTTGGGTAGATCTCGGCCGGGATCGCTCCGGATGGATCCCGCTCCGTCTCGGGGAGGCTGTAAACCGGGGGCAAAATGGGAATCCGCTCGTAAAGAAGAGGCTCGGAAGCCTTTACTCTCACGTCTGAGTGGAAACGCTCCTGCATAATCCCCTTGTTGAGCAGGTTGTCGAGAGCCAGAAAACCCATGGCCTGGTGGTGAGCCATGAAGGTCCTGACGATCACCCCTTTTTCTCCCCTCCGGACCCTACGACGGGAAAAATCGATGGATTCGTAGAACCCATAATCACCATAAAGACCGTATTTCATCAACTGCTGAAGGTTGGTCATGGCGATACGCGGTTCGATCTGCAGGGCCAGGAGGGTCGCGTAAGGGGCCACCACCAGGTCCCCTTCGAGTCCCCGCTTGAGCCCCAGCCCGGGTACTCCGAAGGCCTTGTATTGATAGATCCTGGAGGCGTCCAGGTCGGCGTAGGCAGACTCCGAGATGCCCCAGGGCACACCCCGCTGCCGACCGTATCGCACCTGAACCTGGACTGCCTCCCTGCAGGCCTGATCCAACAGGGAGTTCTCATAGGTTTTCTGCAGGAGCAGGGGCATGAGGTATTCGAACATCGTCCCGCTCCAGCTGAGCAGGGCCTTACTCCGGCCCACAGTGCTGTAGGGCCGGGCCATGGCATGCCAGTGTTTGCTTGGGACATCGCCCCTCGCGATAGCCACAAAGCTGGCCAGACGTGCCTCACTGGCCAGCATGTCGTAAAAGGAACCGTCGAGCTTCTGGTCATTTATGTTAAAACCGATATGGAAAAGACGCCGACGGGATTCGTACAGAAAGCGGAAATTCATTTGCCGGCCCAGATCACGTATCCGCTCCACCAGGTTCTCAGCCCGCTCCAGAGCCTCCCACGCCTGCCAAACCGCTGGTGCGAGGAGTTGCTTCAGGTGATTTACCATTTCATCATTGGGACTTTTGAGATCCTTCTCGAGTTCCTCGAAAAAGGGTATATTCCCCGCTGCCAGCTGGCGCATGGAGGGAGCAGCCGAAAGACTTTCCAGCCTTTTTTCTCCATCCTCGCCAAAGAGCAGCTTCAGATCATCGATACTCAGGTCTAACAACTCGGTAACCCAGCCGAGGTAGGTGTCGGTAATTTCCAGCCATTCTGCCAGCTGGTTCTGGACACGACCGACCCAATAGGCAACCTCCTCCACTGGATCGGTGATATCCAGATCCACATCCGCCTCAGCCAGATCTTTTTTTCTCATATGCTCAAGAGACTGTACCAGTCGCGCGGCAGGTTTCTGGGCTCGTCTGAGTCGGTCCAGAGCCGCCTTCATATCACCGGGTTCTGCCTTAAGGAGGTTCTCCAACGCCGCCGCGTCGCGCCTCATTTCCCCCCCGATCCTGGCCTTCTCCATGGCGGATAGAAGGACCCGGACCGTGTCGGCCAATCCTCTGAAAGCGACAGGTCCCAGGATCGGTTCATCGCTTAAAGCCTCGATCCCGTGCTCCAGAGTCCAGAAGCTGGCAAGGAGGTTGCCGCTGTCCACCGTCGAAACATACCGGGGTACGAGCGGATCCAGGGAGCGAAGGTTGTACCAGTTCAGGAGATGGCCCTCGTATTTAGGAAGCTTCTCCAATGTAGATACTGTCCTGGTGATCCTCCGTAACGACTCCTCACCCGGTATGTATCCAAAATCGCTCGCCCCCAGAACACTCAACAGATAGAGTCCGATGTTCGTCGGGCTGGTCCTTGGGGCCAACTCATCCACATGGGAAAGCTGGTAGTTATCCGAGGGAAGCCAGTTGGTTTCAGGGCCGACAAAATAGTCGAATGTTCTCCAGGTCTTTCTCGCGATCTCCCTGAGCTTCATCTCGTCGCCCCGATCCAGGGAGAGGCCGGATACAGCGCGGTCGCGCTTAAGACGCCACAGGAGAAAGGGGGTTCCCAGCCACGCGCCGATAAAGGGAACGCTTAAAATGAAATTCCACGGACCGGCTGCGAAAGAAAACATGCCAAGAACCAGAGCAAAAACCGCCCCTGAGGCGAGGTGGATCTTTAATGAACGATTCCGGGCAAGGGACGGATCCGCCGCCGCTTGGGCAGTCGTCCACTGGAGCAGGTTTTTCCGGCTGACCATCAATCTGTGGATCACCCGGATGATGGCGCCGAGGATCATTCCAGCCCTGTGGAGCATGAGGGATGTGTCAGCCACAGACCTTACCATGTTCCGGCTGAAAGTGGACAGCGCCGTCCACCGCGCCTCTTTTTTGGAGGTAGCCCAGGAAGTCAAAACCGCCAGACAACCCGAGAACTGAACGAAGATCACTAGAAGACCTGCTGCCGCGCTCAGAATCGGCGATATCATCCATCCTGTTATCAGGAGAGAAATCGAAGCGGGATGGACCAGGGATCGGCGCAGGTTATCGAAGATCTTCCACCGGTTCAGAAAGGTCAGAGGGTTGTGAACGGTTCTATGTTCACCGGACGGCACCCATGGAAGGGTCCAGCGGGCAATCTGCCAATCGCCGCAAATCCACCGATGTTCCCGAGTCGAATATGAAATATAATCACTCGGGAATTCATCAAAAAGTTCGATATCGCTGGCCAGCCCCACACGGGCGTATGCGCCTTCAACCAGGTCGTGGGAAAGAAGGCGCGCTTCCGGAAACCGCCCGTTAAGAACCCTGTGGAAAGCTCGGGGATCGTAGATACCCTTTCCGTGATAAGATCCCTCCCCGGAAAGATCCTGGTAAACGTCAGATACAGCTGTCGTGTAAGGATCAGAACCCACAGGATCGGTGAAAAGTCGGGAAAAGGAGGTGGCAGTGGCGCTTGGCAAAGAGGTACTCACCCGAGGCTGGATAATAGAGTACCCACTGGTGACAATGCCCTTCTTCTCGTCAATAACGGGGACGTTCAGGGGATGAGAAATAGTCTCCACCAGTCGCCTCGCAGCGTCTCTTGGCAGCTGTGTATCCCGGTCCAGGGTGATGACATATCGGATGGAGGAAAGGCGATCAGGATCCCCGAACCGGACAATATTGATACCGTTCCTGGGAGGCTCACTCTTCAGTAGGCGGTTCAAATCCTCAAGTTTTCCGCGTTTGCGCTCCCATCCCATCCAGCAATTCTCGGAAGGAGCCCATTCACGATCCCGGTGGAAAAGATAGAATCTGTGGGGCCCATACTTCTCATCCAGTTTCTCTATCCCATTCACGGCAAGGTTCAGGAGCCTCTTATCTCCGGCAGTCGAACTTTCCAGTGCATCCGCGAAGTCCGAAAAGAGAGCATAGACCAGGTTTACGTCAGGATTTGCCTGGTAACGTATCTCCAGGTTTTCAAGATCCTCCCTCAGGTGTTTTCTGTCGATCAGGAGCATGGGGATCACGACCAGGGTACGGAACGCATCGGGGATACCTGTCTTTTCGTAGGACATCTTCGGGAGTTTACGGGGAGGCATGATACGGGTGACAAGGTAGTTGACGATCTGAACCGCCAACTGACTCGCCGGTAAAAACCCCACCGCCAGAACGACCGCCGTCGCGAACCATCCCAGACCCGAGGTCACTGCCGCCCACGCCAGGAAGATCTGTACCAAAACGGTTATAGACCCTATCTGACCCAGATAGAATCCGGAATGGTGTGTCTGTATCCAGTCCAGCATCCTTCTGCGGGGATGCTCCTGGGTCTCCAGGAATTCCAGAAGCTCCTTGCGGCCGTCACCGATGAGAAAGTGTCCCAGGCGGGTCATGGTTGGACCCATGCTCAACCTGGCAACTTCTCCAGCGGCCATGTTCAGCGCCGCCTGGGCAACAACCGCCTCTTCCAGATGACCGCTCCTGGCGATCTCCTCCACCGCGTGACGGTAACGATCCTTGGTATCGAAATCCATTCTGAGATAAACTCCGGAAGGGTCCTTCCTGAGGATCATCTCCACCCGGCTTTGCTGTTCGAAAACGTCCCGCCAATCGATTTGCCGGAGCCATCTGAGGCTTGTGATCCCGTTACCGATGGAAACCTCATCAGCCGCCTGGAGTGCCTTTTCCTCGAGGAGGAGGTTCTCCAGGGAACCACCCAGTTTCCTTCCCAGCCAACCCTGCACGACAGTCAGGACCGATTCCTCGTCGTAAAGATGATCCAATAGCTGGAGCGCGAAATTCACGCTGGGCGCCGGAATATCCTCAGCCATGTCCGACAGGATCGTGAACATGAGGTCAGGGTTCCGCCGTGCCGTCACGATGAGTCTGTTAGCCCAGTAATCGGCCAGTTCCCGTTCTCTCAGGCGCAATTCCACCCGCTCCACGAGACGGGACAGGTCATCAATGAGGGCGATCCTCAAAAGGTGGGGGAGTGCCCACAGTTCGCCCGAGCTGAGTACCGACACCGACTGATATGCGTCCAGGAAGTCAAGGATGTTGTGCTGGTCAAGCTGGCTGTCGTTGTGAACGACCAGCTCCATGGCAAGATCGTATGCCTGGGGCTCTCCCTTGTGAGGCCCTTCAGCCAGCACGGGAAGTTCCTGATAAAATTTCACGGGCAGGTTCTTCCGGACCTCGTCGATGTGCCCTCGAATAATAAAGGTATTATCCAGGATCCACTCCGCCGAAATGGTGATGCTCTGTTCCAGGTGGGAGGACTCCGACAGGGTCTGGTAAACCTCGTCAATGACCTTTTCACAATCGTCAAGGTGCCTGAGCAGGGCCGCTTTGCGCACAGTGTTTTTGGAAGTAATATGCACCTGGGCAAGCTGCCTGGCGTGCTCCTGTATCCTGCTGGCTGTGAGAAGCTCCCACGGGGACCTGTCCCGCACAGGCTTCGGCTTGTCCCTCTTCCGGCGAAGAACAAAGATGGAAGGCTGGTCCTTGCTGATCTGCCGCAGAATTTTTATCGCCTTGCCGATGGTCACCGGAGTGGCCCGCACTATGATGGCCGTTTCATCAGTAACAAGCCTTCTGGCATGCAGAACCAGTACCGACCGGTGGACCGTCAGCCGGAGGTACCGAACGACCATGGGTGCCAGGAGAGCTCCGATACCGATCCCGATGTACAGAAAAAGCACGGCGGTCAGGAGGGAAAAAAAGAAGGTGAAACGGCTGACAATTACGGAGGTAACAGCGAGGAACGTCCCGGCGAGCATCCCCAGCAATATCCTCTGGGCGGGTGATACATCATCGTACACCATCCTCATGTCGTGGTTCCGGTGTATAAGGGCGGTTCTGCGAAACCCCCTTTGCCTCAGTTCCTGGAGTATCTCCCGCGCGTTCTCCTGGCTGGGAAAAAACGCTACGAGAGTAGCTCGATCTCTCATGCCGGAACACACTTCATCAATTAAAATCCGTAGCCAGTTCTTCCCAGTCCAGTTCCTTGAGAATTCTCCTATTTTCACGTGAGAGAAGAGGTTTGGTGTGGTCCTGGAACCAACTGACGACCAGGGCGCTGTGACGGCCGGCCTTTTCGTCTAGAGGGGTGGATTCAAATAGAGCTGTCACTTTGTAGACCGGCAGGGAGACCGGGGCGGCAGCCTGATATTCAGAACGCCCTAAGAGTATGGAAGGGAAATTCCTTTCCCATAGGACCTTCGCCGGATACTCGCTCCAGAGGAGTTCCAGATTGATCTCGCTCAACCTGTCACTCTCGTTGAAGATCTTCGTGTAGGTTCCATAGGTGAAACCGACATGGAGCTGGACCGCCATGACTCTCCTTCCGGATCCCATCTTGACATCCAGGAGCGGAGTGGGCATGGGGATGCGATTTTCGCGCTGCTTGGGGGACATATGGGAATAATAGCAGAAAGTAGAAAGTAAAAGAAATTCAGTGATTGGTTTCATCAATTGAGAATTGAGAGTTCCTAATTGAAAATTTGCACCACTTTTCCAACAGACCCAAGGCAGGCGCGGGCTCGGATTTTGGCAGGGGCTCGTTCACTGGTCTTCACCAATCACTAATCACCAGCCATTATTCACGGGTCTTTCCCTCCTGCCTGACCGCCTTCCCTTTAAAGTTGGTCCGCCACCACCTCCAGGAGGTAATCCGTATCCCTGATCGGGAGCGGTTCCAGCAGTTCCACCGATCGTAAGAAGTCCCGCTCAAAGATGCCCTTCAGAAGTTTCTTCACTACCGGCAGATGGGAAGTGGCAATATTGATCTCGTAGTTGGTCCGAAAGCTCAGGTTGTCGTGGTTGGCCGACCCGAGGCAGGCCCAGCCGTCGTACACAGCTGCCTTGACGTGGGTCATCCCCTGATAGAGGTAAACCTTCACACCCCTTTCCATGAGATATTTCACAGTCAGAGCGTTGTTGGACCGCATGATGGCCCAGTTGGGATCCCGCGGAAGGATAACCCTCACGTCAACTCCCCTCTTTCTGGCCAGAGCCAGGGAGTGGAGCATGGCGTCGTCGGTAAAGTAGGGCGTCTCTATGAAGATGTAGTTCTTAGACCTTTTGATCGCCTCTAACTGAGAATAATAGATCTCACGGTCTCCGGGCCTCGTGTAAAGGACACGGAGTGGGTATCCAATCTCATGGGTGGATCTTTTCTTTTTCCTGAGATGAAACAAGATCTTCTCCAGGTCTCCCAAGACCCCCGCATGACTCCAGATCTTGTCAAACTCCCTTTCCAGCTCATCAACTACAGGGCCCTGAAGTTCCACCATCACATCGTGCCATTCGTGTCGATATTCCCTGCCGATGTTCATTCCCCCTAAAAAAGCCCATCGGCTGTCGATAATAGTGGTCTTGGCATGGTCGCCGGTAAGCCACAGATTGAACTGTTGACGCACCCTGACGCTGGAACCGGCAGTCAGGTAAGAACGAACGGAGACAGGCGGCTTGTAACCCTCCGGAAGAGAATCGGCATCGGTGCCGGTAGCCATGATGGTACCCTGTCCGTCCAGGAGAAGACGGACATCGACCTCCATGGATTTTTCCCTGAGTATGTCAGCCAGTTCAATGGCGGTGTCGTCGTTGTCGAAAATGTAGGTCCGAATCTTGATGGACTCAGAAGCCTCTTTGACCCGCTTCTCCAACCGCGTGAAATATTCCTCGCCATCTACAAGCAGATCGAGCGTCCCCATGCCCGACTCCGATCCGGTGAGATCATCAAGCCTCCTTTCCCACTCCCGAAGATCCATGGATCCGGTGCCGGAGCAATCAGGAAGGGATTCAGGAAGCTTTCTGGAACGCAGGACCCACCGCACTGACCCGAGAGAAAGATCGTGGACAAGGGAAAGCAGCCGGAAAGTGGCGGACACCGGCCTCGTTACGATGCTTGCGTGACTTCCCAAAAAGTGGGTGATGGACTGAAAATCGCGATTATTAAAAACAGGCACATCCTCGCCTGTTCTCTCCCCCTCGTTCCGTAAATGGGTTCTATCGACAGACATAGCCTCCTGCCCGGGGACCTCCCTTACCCCTTTGGTGAAAGATTTTTTGCAGACAGCCTGAACCGGCGTTGCCAAGGCAGGTGGTGGAACCGGGACGAGAAGAAGAAACCAGGCAAGTACGTGGATCAAAGAGCGGAACACTGAACTAACATCATTAATTCTTAACGGCTCACCTGAACAGATATCCAAGCGATATATTGAACTCGTCAACGTCAAC
>Ga0114923_10002060_pt1 | contig 13730 bp, 37 predicted proteins | sample SumtaG_FD_89578 | JGI IMG/M metagenome (GOLD analysis project Ga0114923, IMG submission 89578) | Deep subsurface microbial communities from Indian Ocean to uncover new lineages of life (NeLLi) - Sumatra_00157 metaG | ecosystem: Environmental > Aquatic > Marine > Oceanic > Sediment | place: near... | reverse complement strand
TTCGCGACCATCTGTAACCATTACCTTCACGTGATTAACCGGCATGAAATCATCAACATTAAACCATTCCATCTTCTTCTCCAATTCATGCATAATAACTACGTTGATTTAATCATCAAAAAGCAAATGGATACTGCTCGGCCTGGGCTTTCGCTTATAGACTTTTCCAGAGGGACTGGGTATGCAGCCTCATACAATCCATTTATCTTATTGAGATTAATACCACTATCAACCATAAGCCTCCATGAGTCGGAGGGGTTGTTGCAGTAGTCGGGATAATCCATAGCGAACCTTGATAGCATTTCATTTTCGTGAATCAGGTCAATGCACCAGGGAGTACCATCCCTATTTATATTCACATGAACTTTAAAGCCACTGAAAATAATATCAATTATCAGCTTATTAATCTCAAAGTCGCTTTTATCGCTGTATTCAATCATTTCAAACCTTACCTTTTATGCTTTTCAATTCATGCATAATAACTAAAAAACGCTGACTTCATTTTCTACAAAATTACAAAAAGCATCATCGCCAATCAAGTTACCAAGTGCATCGCATAAGGCGTCCACAGTTTCTTGACTTGTCGCGCTCATATCACCCGCAGCATGCTTATAAGCTAACTTTAGAACCCACTCAAGATGTTCGTCTGAGTTGGGGTCAAATTGTATCGGTTTTTCCATTTCCAACCCTCCCGAGTTGTTACTTTATAACTATTTGGTTGTTTTATCTGCCGGGTTTATGTCAAACAGACCACACAAGTGATCTACTATTTTCTGAGCGTCACCCTTTAAAAAATAACCCGTGCCAAGGTCATAATAAACCTCATTGTCTTTATCTATGCCGCCCGCTATTACGAATGGTCCTAACTTCAAATCATCCACAAAATTCTCCATTATAACTATTACGAATTAATCTCTTTGTATTTACTATCAGCCAGGGCTATAGAGCAGCCTAATATTCTGGCAGCCTCTTCAATTTTTGGATACATAAGGAAAGCAAAAGCCCAATCTTCATTGGTCATTCTGTGAAATGCGCGTTGTTCTGTGGTGGTCATACTTAGATCCTTATTGCTTTGTAAGGTTATGTGGTGCTTATTAAGAAGGAGCAACGTTAAGCAGTACGTTTTTGTCACCGGCTAATTATTTCCGGTCAAGCTCCTAATGACTGATATACCTTAGGGATAGATCAGAACATTTAATATAGCCAATCTAATCTGTATTCACAACCTGTTTATTTATATAGGGTTTCTAGATTTGAGATTAACTCATTTACATTAAAAAATTCCCAATCGACGTATTTAGACTTTTCCAAAGCATTAACGGCTGTTTTCAATCCTTCTTTCAGAGATCCAATCTCATTTGTTAATCCCAATAACTCCTCATTGGTTATATTTGCATCTTCACCCATGAACGTTGATAAATCACTCATCATATACCCTCTCTATGCTCTTTCATCTTACCGCAGTTACATCTGCGCATTGTTAATCATCAAATTTAAGTACGCTAGGATCGACAAGTGCCAGCCACGCTATCATTAAATCCTTTAACTTTTGAGTATCGTACTCATGGAATCCACCATCTAAATATACTGAGCACCTCTTCCCATTCGAAAAATCACAAGGAGTGCCAAGATAAAGTTTATGCTTATCGGTTGGCGAAAGGCTTACCCCTTCAAACTTGTCATCTTCAATATGATACATGACGTCATTTGCTGGGTTTATATTCACAACATTACTCATATTATAGCCTCCATATGTTCTTTTAATTTTCCACACTGGCACTTACGCATTGTTACTCTCATTCTGTAGCCGTTTAAATTAATAATAATTTTCTACGTCTTTTTTAATATAAAATCCGCGATCGCGCATTCTTGAAAGAGCATTTGATGACACGGATCCAAAGGCAAACATTACGGTACCGGCGCCAGACCTTCCTTTTTTGTGTTTATTTTCAATCCCTGGTATGAAATCAACCCTTCCAGATAAGAATAGTATTGAATCAGCAGCATCCATAGCCTCCTGACACCACTTTGAATCGGTTCTACTAAAGCAAAGGGCAATTCCATTACCATGATCAACCATTCTGCTCATCCAAAAAGGCGTATCTTTCCCATATGGAGGATTTAGCCATACGGTACCGAACCACGGACTTTTTAATCCATCATTAAATATCGTATATTTTTTCTTGGCAGGTACCATAGATTCCATATCATGAGGAGAAGAAGGATCCAGATCAAAATTCAACCCAAGCTCGTCAAATATCCATTTAGGGGTATACCACTCGACGCTTTTTGCTGTCGATCGCACGGATCCGGTACCGGTAAATATCCCATCCATCACTCACCCTCACTATGCTGATGCTCTAAAGCTGCAAATTCTTTCATGTAACCAAGAGGTGAAACTTCCTGTTTGTGCTGCAGTGACTCAAGGTGCTTCCCAGTTGCAAGCTCTTGGAAGCTATGACGCTTAATTTTAGTGTCTGGCTTTTTCATCCATGACGCCTGAAACCCTTTCCAAGATGAGCTTTCAGCAGTAGATAGGCAGTCATTAACTGAGAATCCATCCTTTGCAGATAAACACAATTGCTTACCTATAGTGTTAATTGCAGTCTGCGAAACGCTGGCCTTAGCACCCTTTTTAGCTCTTCGCCAATCATCAAAAAGCTGCTCATCAGGAAGTTCGGGCCATCCAGATAGGTCATAATCACCCATCTTTACAGGATCGCGCTTAGTCTTTACCAATGGAACACCGGCAGGCTTTGCCACCCTGGTTGCATTACCCTCTAAATCGAACTCATATCCTGCCTGCTGAGCGAATGTAGTGAACTTCCTATCAAGCGTTAAAATCATTTCAAATAGTTGACTTATCTGTTCACTCATTTTTTATACCTTATTATTATCAAAAAAGGCCGCGTTAGCAGCCTACTCAACTCTAAAGTTTTTAGCAGGAATCCAGGCACCATTGCGACTTAATAAGCAACCACCCCTAAGCGTATATTTATACCCTATAGAGCTTTCACGCCACTCACTATCACAATCATAAACCCCAAAAGCGAACTTAATTGCCGTAGTTATCAAGAAGTAAGCTAAAACAATAGATATAAAAATGATTAAAAACTTTTTCTTGCTTGGTCGTTTAAGCTTCATTTTCATTACCCCACATAACAGAAGATATAGCGCCGAAAACCAATATAGATAATATTACAGCAAGACTTAAATTAGGTTCTATATGTACATTTATTATTGCACCAGCAAGAAGTTTTCCAGCTATGAACACAAGAACAACAGATACAGCCTTATCCATGTGAACAAAGAATCGATCAAGACCAGATATAATAAAATACATGGATCTCAATCCAAGAATTGCAAATATCATAGAGCTGTAAATCAACAAAGGATCTTTAGTCACTGCAATAATTGCTGGAACACTATCAAAGGAGAATAAAATATCACTTATTTCAATGACACAAACACAGATAAAGAATACACCGGCATTAGGGAATATCTTTCTAACCGACTTCACATACCATGTGTCGTCATAATTAACCCCGTCATCATCTCCAGCCTTAAGCATCAGAACTACAGAAATAAGAATCAAAGCGGCAAATACGATTTCGACAGCTGGCCCGATAGAATCCAAGGCAGATGTACCAATAACAACGAATATAAGCCTAAATACAATTGCACCACCGATACCCCAGTATAAAGCGGAATGATGCTTTTCTTCCGGTATCTTGAAGTATGTAAATATCAAAGAGAATACAAATAAGTTATCAAAAGCAAGAACCTTCTCAAGCGAATAACCAGTTAAAAACAAGCTGGCGCTTTCCGCCCCATGAGACACATACAGATAACCAGCAAAGGCCATTGCACAAGCCACATAGAATGACGACCAGCAAACAGAAGATTTAAGGCTTATAACCTCATTCTTTCTGTGAGAAAAGAAGTCAAAGGCTATTAGAGAGGCAATAGCTACAATAAAAACAATCAATGTTGATATTGGATAGCCAATAAATTGATTCATATTCCATACCTCGAAGGAGATAGTCCAAGACGTACAGCAATATCTCTGCCAACCATTCTTTCATCAGCATCAAAATCACCATCTGACTTACCAATAAAACATACAAGCCTCAAAATAGACTCTGCTTCATCACCAGAAGCCTTACCGATAAAGTCAAGAATCTCAGCCTTACCTAAATCAGAGTCAAAAGACACCTTAGATTCACAATCTTCAATAACTGAAATAATGTCAGATATAGAGAAGTGAGGCATCTTATCGGCAATAAATCGAGATAACGCCTTCTTCTCATCTTTATCAAAGTCGCCGTCAGCATCGGCAACTAAGTAGCCAGCATAAACAGCACGTTTAAAAGCATTCTTATCGGTAACTCTTGATAAAGCCTTCTCGCCATCCGCGAGAAAGTCTGCAGCCATACTTTTTAATTTGTTTAGCATAATAACCTCAATAAAAAGGAGGCCGTAGCCCCCTTGGTTTTAATTAGTAGTGATTACTGAAATAAAGCGCCGAATCCTTGAATAGCGCCAGTACCTTGGCCCTTCTTATGGAACTCAGAGTTATTCTCTAAAGCCCAGCCAGAAGAAGTTTTCAGTAATGTGAATGCCACCAATACAGTATCGCCATCTGTAGCGCCGTTAAGCATTACATCGCCAATCTGCTCACTAGACTCCTGATCACCGTCGCATACACGGAAATGAGTGTTAGGAGCGCTGTGCAGATCCGCACCAGCATAAGCGGCAAGACCAATAACAACTTTATCAACGCCGGCATCCAGCTTGGAGGTATCAATCACGATATCTTCATCATCGCCTTCACCTTCTCCGGTCTGGTTATCTTCTGACAATGTTACGCCAGGTGCAGTTTTGTTACCGAAGTAAACGAAATCAGAGTTAGAGGTCAATTTACCATTATGCAAAACAGCGCAAACGATATCTAGATCAACCGGCCCATTAGGATTATCCCAGCCAGCACCAAAATAAAACTTAGTTGGGCTTTCCTGCTTTGATTCAACAGTTAGTTCGAAGGTAGCGCCTTTCTCGATAATTTCTAACATTTTGTGATATCCTCTTTTTTAGCAATTACGGAAAGAGTGATCTTGCCATTAGGCTTAGGCTCTTTCCAAGTTATTCGTACTTCACCCTGTTCAATAGCGTCACGCAACTTTGCAGGGTGTTTTACGATTTCCGATATAGTCAGCTCTTTCATTTGTATTTCCTTTCTGACGATTCAAATACTATTCGAACCGTATAATCTTGTCAACCATTAAAATGGATTTAATTAATATAATTGTTAATACGGTTACAACTATACATTACTGTTGCACACATAACCAGTTGTGCTAATATGTATCACATAGGCGATTGATACCGTCTTTAGAAGCAATTTATTGCACAAGTGGATACAGGGTTAATTGAAGTGAGCTTAGTAGGTGTTTTTTATCTACTTGGCGCCTGTATCAAACTGGGCTTACTTCAATTAGCCCTTTTTTGTATCTGGTAGTTAGGCATTATATTATTGCAAGCTTTTGAATGTGTGGTTACGGCCTTAGGCATAACGAAGCATTACAGGTACAACCCTTCTAAAGACATATAGCCTGTATTTTGAATAGTATCCGTCTTTCTGGTGATGGCGGTAAAGAACAGCGGCATATCTACTAGGGTTCGAGTCCCTAGCATCCGGTCAGGTGAGCGTGAAGATGTGGCACAGCATGGTTCGATTCCAAGCACTATTCAAAATGCAGGTTAATCACTCCCCTATGCGGATCACGGTCGCATAACCTAACCTGGCTTGATCTTTAATACTGCTCTAAGGAATATATCGATAGGGCGGACATGCGGGAAGGTTACGAAATATGTGTAATGTTCGGGATTGGTTAATAACCTACCGAGAATCTCCTTTTTTGTAGCGTGGTGAGCATGTGATAACGGATCTGCATTAGATCTAAAATAAGTCACCGATATGGGTAATATGCACAGGCCCATACAATAGCTCTACAAGCGGCTCTGTTCGTTTCGTAACTATCACCCTTAAACTTTGTTAATTCATTGCTTAAGGGTAGTTGTGCCTAGATACAGGGGTATTCGAATCGTAATAGGGTGTATGCAAACAAACATTAAAGAGATTGAGATTATGACTAAAGAAGAAGCTATAGCCGCAATGAAAGATGGAAAGAAAGTTTCACACCGTCTCTTCACAAGTGATGAATGGATGAAAATAAAAGGATCTCGATATGAATTTGAGGATGGCTGCTCTTGTAATCCTAATGAGTTTTGGAGTCGAAGAATTCATGCATCATGGGATTCTAACTGGTCAATTGTTTAAATGTTCATAATCACCAAGGACTGGCTTAAACAGCACATGACAGATAAAGGGGGGTATACAGCAGCACAAGGGAGGATATTTAGCTGCTACCCTTTTACGGCCGGATGGAAGGGTCGGATAGTTGGCCTGGAGATTAGCCAGGAAGAAAAAGAGGGCTTCGAATCAGCTGCTAAAGTTGGATCTAAGGATAAAGTATCAGTATTAATCAACACCATAGCTAAATTAAACGATGATCAGAAGCGTGTGATTCGGGCTTGGATAATGCAGAATATTTAATAAACATAACTTGAGGCGGGTAGTGATATGGAATTTGGAGAGATATTAGAGTTAGAGAGAAAGAATCAAGAGAGGGAGCTTCAGTTAAGGCTCGCTAAGAATCATTATGAAAGTCAGCAGAGGCGAATAAATCAAGAGATGTTCATGATTTCACAGCAGATGCATCAGAATACAATGGCATTATTTGCCGGGATATTTAACGAAAATAAATAGCACGTTTAAAAATTAACGATTAATTAATAACAGGATGGATATATGGATATCAAAGAAATATTTGAAAGTGTTAATGATCAATATTTAGAATTTGAAAGCGTAGAAAATAAACGGTCAACAAGGCCAGATATACACGCATTTCTATTATTATCTGAATTAGATCCAGACGGTAAAGGGGATATGATTCAGTCTGCATGGCATGACGCTGTGTCACTTTCATTTGACGAGGACCTGATTGAAAACCTCACTCAGGAGCAGGTTATAGAGCTTACAAGGTGCGGGGTTAGATATGAGGATGGATACTTATGCATGTTTGTCTAATTAAACCCAGCAGCCAGTTAAACACTTAGGAGATGATGATGGATATACAGTCAGAGAAAGAACGCTGTGAAAGAGCTGAAGAACAAATTAAGGCAGAGAGAGCGATTATAGCCGCTTCTAAGCAGGCTGTAGCAGATCATGATTGCCCATTCGAAGTTGGTGAAACAGTATTAAATCCAGATGGAGAAAAGGAAGTTATAGCTAGAATATTTTTCAGAGGATGGAATGGGAAGTACCGACCAAGATATGAATTTACAATTTTCAAGATAAAAAAGAATGGCGAAAAGTATGTGAATGATATGAAAGCTTATTACCCTGAAGAATATACAAAGATTGATTAACCACTAACTAACTATTGTTATAACTTAATATAAGGGGAATGTATGTCTAATGTGGAAAAAATCGATACTGGAGTTGATAGAGCTGATTCCTGGGCGCTAATTCAAGAGATTGAAAAAGTAATAGATAAGATTATCGATAATGAGAAGATAACTCCGGTAGAGATATTGGGCGCGCTTGATTTCGTTTCAAAGAGTTATTTTGATAGAAGTATGAGCCAGTATGTTGAGGATGAAGGAATATTCTGAAAATAATGTATAATTAATATAACCAATCAATTAAGTAGGAAATTAATCATGTTTACAGTTAAATTTTATAAGCACAGAGAAGAGAATGAAGCGCCAGAATACAATGAGAATACCTCTGTCTCATGCCAATCTTACACTCATTATAAAACATCAACCTCAGAAACGGTCACAGTTTATAAGGGGATGACTCAAACGGATGGTGTTGAATACCATGTTAATGACGGTCACAATTTAGCGTATGACATTTGCTATGTTGAAAACTCATCAGGGAAAACGATAGATTCAATGGGGAAAACCGTACCTCATGGATAATGTTGTATCACTAGATGATAAAAGGCCTCATTTGGGCGATGATGCCATTTGCGGATCATGCAAGCATGAATGGAATGCATTGGCCCCAGTCGGAACAAAAGAGCTTGAATGCCCTGAGTGCTCAACAATGAAAGGTAAATTCATTCTATTTACTGGCCCAAGAGATGAGTTTTTTACATGCGATTGTGGATCTGAGATGTTCTTTGTCTTAAGGAATAATATTCAGTGCATAGAGTGTGCAGAATACTCAACCATGGAAATTACATCAAAACAATAACCGAAAAGCCCGGTAACTAGCCGGGTTAACTTATTCTATATCTGATGTGCTGCTAGCCATTAAATAACGCTCTCAATCTTGCATCCTCAACTTCTTTTAGCTGTGATGATTGATCCTGCATCCTCTCAGCCATCTTTACGTTATCCAGGCTTATATCATGCAGCTCTGATTTAGCTTCTTTAAGCTGGCGTTTAAGATCGGCGTTTTCTTTTCCGTGCAAGTGAACCTCGCATTTCAGGCAATCAATATCTTGAATAAACCCTACAGCATTATTTTGAAATTGCTCTATCTCAGCTTGTAAGGCAATTATCCTATCTTTCTGAGCCTCCACAAGCATCTCCTTCCATTGCCTGGGTGTATGCATGCTCATAGGTGGCATCATTACACCGTGGCCTATATCTCGCTTATCACTCATCGCTACCTGCCTCCATCTCTTCTTGTACATCTACTAAAATAGACTTCTCGATTGAATCTCTGTAATCATCATTGTAACCATCAACAATATCCTTATATTCTATTTATTGAAATTGAGAATATCCAAGCTCAAATTTGGCATTATCTAGAGAATTCATAACAATTGTTTCAGTAATGTGTTGTGCTGAATAACCATCAAAATCAATTCCGTCATAAACGCTAGATATAATATCTTCAAATCTATCTCTACTTATTGCCATCGCTACCTTCCTCTAGTTGTTTAAATGAAATTAAGTATACTCCGCGTGAATGGGTTTGCTTCCCATCCCCCCTCTTTCTTTTTAGCCTGCCTGAACACTCGAATGCGTGATGATACCCATGCCTTATGATGGATATATTATCAATATCGAAAACTTCTCCTTTATTGCCTCCTCTATTGCACTTAACTTCATCGCCAATGCTTACGGGACAGTGCTTATGCATTTCAGAGAAGTGATCATATAGGTCTTTTTCTGCTGATTTAATCCTGTCTCTCAGGACTTTGATATGCTTAATGTCGCATGACAGCCTCACTTCTTCACCTTCCTGGCAGCCTGAAGCCATAAGTCTGCCTTTCTGAGCTTCGGATTAAGCTTTTTCATCTTCTCGTAAGAAGCGTTAATAATTTCTGCCGCCTCAACTGGAACCTGGACATTCTTATATTCGTACATTTCTTTTGACACTTTATAGCCCTCTTTTGATTTAGCTTAATCTTAATTCATATGCGGTAAAACTTCAATAAAATTATATTGAGGAAAAGTGTTGACGGATAGTAGGCGGATCTATATATTTAATTCCAGATTAACAAATAACTACAGAGATATTGATATGTCATTTGCATTCATAGAAAGCCATCCAGAAGAAGTTGAGCAGGATCTTTTCTTTAACGATAGGGTTTTGGATCTGGTTAAACGCTTTATTGAAAGCGCTCTTTTTTGTGAAAACAAAGACCCAATTCTTTATGGGAAGATGAATGAGGAAGTTGATGTATTAATGGAGATCGGGATAACTGCATATGATGGCGAGCTGATCAGGATGATGATTGATAATCACCAAGTAATGCCAACTGGGGTCCAGCTTCTTATCTGGTCGGCCGCAGAGCTTAAAGAAGCATCTTTTAACGAATTAAACTAAACCTAAGCAGAGGAAAGACCGATGAATAAAGACGATAAGAAAGTAGAAGGAAAGACATCCGCAAATGGGAAGCTTAAAATTATTCTCAATAAGCTTGAAACCATTGAGGAATATGAAGGTATAAAGCCGAGCTCGACTGCCGGCAAGATTATTGCTTTAGTTCGTAAAAACTGTATTTAACGCCCTTCGGGGTAAGGATTGATAATGGTTACTAAAACCCATTACAGAAAAGTATTTAAAAGCGACCATCTAGGGGTAGCCGACTTAGAGGATTTTATCGAAGCTGGTAGCGATCTTACATTTACCATAAAGCATGTGCGTCAAGAAATTGGCGTTCGTGTAGCCGGCAAGAAAGGCGATCATAATATCGCCTATTTTGTTGAAAATATTAAGCCTCTTGTTCTAAATGCAGGTAATTCTGCGATAGTTAAAAGATTTTCAGGTAACAGCCCTTTTGTCGAGGACTGGGTAAATATTCAAATTAAATTCTATATCGAGAATAATGTTCAGCTTGGCAAGTCTATTGTTAGCGGTGTTCGTATTGATCATAATCAGCCAAAAAAGATGTCTCAGATCGAATTCAATGAGCTTGAACAGTTACTTGCTGATACCGGAGCAGATAGAGGTAAATTCTTGGCATTCTTCAAGATAAAAGATCTCCAGTTTATGCCAGGTAATCAGGTTAGCAAGGCTCGTAATATGCTGAAGAGTAAAGTTAAATGATTATTCTGGATGATGATCAGGGTTCTGATGAGTGGTTCCAATCCAGGCTTGGAATAGCAACAGCCTCATGCTTTTCCAGCATCATGACTCTAAAGCAGATGAAGCGGGCTAAAACCGATTACATTTACCTATTGGCAGCTGAGGCTATAACTCAACAGGAGCAAACAGAACGTTTCGAGAACCGCCATACTGCTCGAGGTAATGAGCTAGAGCCAGAAGCAATCGCATTGTATGAGTTCGATTATGACGTCGACACGATTAAATGCGGACTATGTAAGCCTGCTATCGAGTCAATGTATGGATGCTCTCCAGACGCGCTGATAGGATCTGCAGGAGGTTTAGAGGTTAAGTCTCCAGAGCTTAAGAAGCATTTGCAGTATATAGCTGAAAACGTTGTTCCTGATGAGTACAAGCCCCAGGTATACGGCTCACTATTCGTAACCGGGCGAGATTATTGGGATTTCATGAGCTATAACGTAGATTATCGACCTCTTTATGTTCGCACACAGAAAGATAATGCAGAGTATTTGAAGTGGGCAGAGAAGTTTAGCCCTATTTTGGATGAATTTTTAAAAGATCTTAGACTGATAATTGAACAATGAATCACATAAGAGGAACGCCAATACTGCAACCAAGGGTTTTAGAGGTTAAAGCCCTAGTTGAATCTGGTGAATACACGGCAGATATTGCCGTAAAACTTGGCGTACAGTACCCGGTGCTAAAGAGATTCCTCGACAGCATGGGTTGGCCGACAAAGAAAAAGTGCCAAAGCGAAATACAAGCTGCGGCATGGAAGAAAAAACAACTTAAAACAATTGTATAGGTGATATATGAAAGACGAAATTAAAGCAGGATCATTGATAGCTGTTGTATTAGCGATATTTATTTATACATTTATAGGAACTGGGGAAAGGGTTGATTCTATAAAAGAAATTGCTCATGAAGCGATTGAGGAGAGAAATTGGGAAGTAATTAGATATGAAGGCTATCAATATGGTAGCTGGAACTACCATGGCGGTAAAGTTTGGTATTACGTTAAAGATAATAAAATTAAAAATACATATTATAGAGCGTTTATAACCATGTGGGGCGATGAGTTGCACTTCCATTATAGCGATCCTGAGACTCTTAATAGAGTAAATATAGATATTGATTAACAAACTTAACCAACGCGCCTTAACTGGCGCTAGAGAGAATATTATGGATATTAAAGTTTTATTTGGTCAAAGAAAATGCGAATACCCTGGAGAGTACGCGCCGGAAGATTTACGTGTTGTTGATCAGTACGTGGATGATACAAACCCTGATTGGATCTTGGATCAAAAGAAGTTTATTGAATCTACAAATGAATTTGAAAGGGTTGAAATTATTGAAGTTTCTACCGGAACATTAGGATCTGAATGCATCAAAGAAAAACTTTCTGTAATCGGCAAGACTATACCGGCGCTAGTGATATGAGCAAACTAAACATTAAATTCGAAGTTATAAATCCCCTGAATCACGATATACCTAGCGTTCGGGTTAATCCTCAGCCTAATACAGTTGGCCGAGTAAAGCATATTGAGCGTGGTGTCATGGCTCTCGATTATACAAAGGGTAAAGCCTTGTCGATAAATAGGAATTGATATGTTGTGCAATCATATTTGGCAAGTTCTTTCTGAAACGGTTACAGAAAGTAAGTTTGAATGCGCCATGGATAAAATAAAATCAGCTGGCAGAGCATCAAGCCTTACTGTTCCACACCAGATGAGCTGTGTAGATAGAAAGCATATACAAGTATTTACTTGCTATAAATGCGGTAAGTTAAAAAGGTTTGTTGAGGATATATGAAGCTAGAAATGGCAGTCACTGTAGAAGGTGGGCGATTAATTCCCCATTTTCTGCATGATGATGAGATGAAGGCGTTTAAGGATGGGCAGCAGCTGGTTGTAACTGTTGAGAGTGCTAAAGAGGATCGTATTAGGACTAACCTAATAAACGCATCTATGCATAAATACTTCTCCAACCTGGCCAATGCTCTTAACTCTGCAGGCCGTGACCAGCGCGGGATTATGGCTACTATTGGCAAAGGATCACCCATCCCCTGGACGCCTTTCAGTATTAAGGCTTTATGGAATACAGTACACGCTGCCAGGAATGGCAAATCAAGCACCGCCAAGATGACCACTACAGAATATACAGAGAATCATAGAGTGTTCGATATGATGATTTCTGAGGCTTCTGAGGGGGTATCTTGTGCGCTACCTAGTAGGGATAGCTTGTCATGGGAATGATTAATATACCCATTAAGCCATTGAGCGTGAATCAAGCGCATGGCGGACGTACATTTAAGTCAGCGAAGTACAAGAAGTATGAGAAAGAAGTTCCTCTTTTGCTTCCTGCTGATCTACAGCTACCTCCTGGCAAGATGGTTTTATTACTTAAGTTCTATTTCTCAAGCGCTGCAAGCGATCTAGATAACCCAATCAAGCCTATTCAAGACATTATAACTCGTCACTATGGCGTTGATGATAAGCACATCTTTATGGCTATGCAGGAGAAGTACAAGGTGAAGCGTGGAGAGGATCGTATAGAGTTTGAGTTCCTGGCATACCATGAGGATATGTTTGATCGATGCAGGGAATTAATAATAAATACGGATTAAATATTGCCTTATTCGTTACATGTAACTATATTGAATGCATGGCACAGACAACTGCAGAAAGACAGCGAGAAAGACGTAAAAGATTGAGGGAGGAGGGCCGGGTTAAGGCTGAATACTGGCCCTTAAAAGAAAATAAAAAGGCATTAGATAATTATGCCGCTAAGCTAGAAGGAGAAACATCGTGATTATTGAATGGGTAGACGTTTTATTGATTTGCATAGGCGGCTTGGTATTTGCAGCTTTATCGGTAGGTGTTTTATACGCTGTTCACCTTGAAGTAATTGATTTCATTGAAGGGCGTAAAGAAACAAAGCGCTTAACTAAAGAAGGTGAGGCGATTTTAAAGGGTAGTAAGGTGTTAAAGCCTGAAGAGAAGTGTGACTTTCAGGATCGTATGAAGAGTAAGTAAACTAAAGCCAGATCTAGTTGTGAGGCGTAATGCCTGTTTTG
>Ga0114923_10002059_pt1 | contig 13730 bp, 10 predicted proteins | sample SumtaG_FD_89578 | JGI IMG/M metagenome (GOLD analysis project Ga0114923, IMG submission 89578) | Deep subsurface microbial communities from Indian Ocean to uncover new lineages of life (NeLLi) - Sumatra_00157 metaG | ecosystem: Environmental > Aquatic > Marine > Oceanic > Sediment | place: near... | reverse complement strand
GTTCCAGAATTTGTCTTCCAATGTCCCAATAGAGTATTATCAGTTCTTTGTTAAGAGAAACAGACGCCTTTAGCTGAGTTTCCCTTATTTTTAGTTTTAATTTTTTAAGAAATTCCGAATACCTTTCAGGTAGAACTGGCATTACGGTCCCTTCTTTTTTTAGTTTCATATATACTCCATTAATAGAATAGTATCTTTTTTATAGAAATTTGTCAATATTAGCGAGTCAAAAATAGGGAAGATAAGAAGGCAAGTATCCCCTCGACGAAAACCGGGGCCGGTGTGTGGGATTGTGTGAATTTTATCCAATTTATAAACAAAGGGACAGGCAGGAAAGCAAAAAAGATAAAAAGGGTCTGACCGCTGATAAGCACAGATGATTATAATAGGCTATGATAAAATAAGGTGTCCTTCGGACTTTTTTTAAAAACGCCTTCGGCGTTGTTATCATCCGCGTGAAGCGCTCCTTTTTATCAGCGTCATCTTTTCATCATAGGCATCAGTGGTTCAGAAACTATTTAATTTTTATTTTTAAAATTTTGAGACAGACCAATTTCTTTACGTTCTGATTTAAATGCGTGACCGGACGGGCTTAAGCCTCTCCGTCCGGTCAAACACCAGACAATCTCCGGCAGGATGGGCTAATGAACAACCAAACGAACGATCGTTTATGCCCATCCTGCGGACTTAATGCCTCCGGCGGCCAGGGGGGCTCTTTTCGAGAAAACCGCCCCCCTGGACCCCCCGCAAAAGCTTTTTATTAAAGGAGACAGGCAAGACTTATTTATTTTCTTACTTCCTTCTCTTCTTTTCTTCCTTTCTTCGTGTCCTTCGTGGTTTAAGCATTTTGTTTCTTTATCTAATTTATGAATTATGTTAAACTGGAAACCTAAAAAAATTTTATGGAAATGAAAAATGAAAAAGACCGTTTTATTTCTATTTTTGTTTTTATCGTTGGTTTTTGTAAGCAGACTGTTCCCGGGGGAAGATGCGAAAACCGCAGACCCATCCCTGTTAACCCTGGGGCGGATTTTTAGTTCCGAAGAATTTACTGCTCAAAAATTTGGCCCTGCCCGCTGGCTTACTCACAAAAACGGCTACACGACCCTGGAACCTGCAAATACTAAAAGCGGTGGCCGGGATATTGTCCGTTACAATCCCAAAACCGGCCAACGGCACATAGAGGTCCCAACGGCTCATTTGATCCCGGAAGGCCAATCAACACCGTTGAAAATCGAAGATTACCAATGGTCTGAAGATGGACGGTGGCTGTTGATATTTACCAACAGCCAACGGGTGTGGCGGCAAAACACCCGCGGCGACTACTGGGTACTGAACAAAAAAAACCGGCAGCTTTGGAAACTGGGCGGAGATGCCGAAACTTCGACATTGATGTTTGCCAAGTTTTCACCAGACAGCACCCGGGTGGGCTATGTACGTAAAAACAACATTTTTGTCCAGCAGTTGAGAGAAAATCCCGGGGAACTCCAAATCACTCAACTGACAACAGATGGTTCGGAAACCATTATCAACGGGACCTTTGATTGGGTTTACGAGGAGGAGTTTCATATGCGGGACGGGTTCCGTTGGAGCCCCGACAGTAAACACATTGCCTACTGGCAGTTGGACAGCAAAGGAATAGGAACTTTCTACCTCATCAACAATACCGATTCCCTTTACCCTGAACTTATCCCGGTGCAGTATCCCAAAGTGGGAACCACCAATTCCGCATGCCGGGTGGGTGTTGTTCCTGCCAGTGGTGGTAAAACCCGGTGGTTCGATCTTCCCGGTGACCCCCGCGGCTATTATATCGCCCGCATGGACTGGGCCGGGAATTCGGATGAAATTGTGTTTCAACGGCTGAACCGGCTGCAAAACGCCAATAACATCATGTTGGGTAATATTCATACCGGCAGGGTGCGAACAATTTTAACGGAACAGGACAGCGCCTGGGTGGATGTACACGATGCCCTTAAATGGCTGGATAAAGGAAAACGTTTCTCCTGGGTCAGCGAGCGGGATGGCTGGAGACATGTTTATGTGGTTGACCGTTTCGGTAAAAGCCTGCAACCGGTCACTCCCGGTGCATTTGATGTGATCGAGGTATTGGAGGTAGATGGCAAAAGAGGCTGGGTATATTACATTGCCTCTCCCAGTAACCCGGGGCAGCGTTACCTTTTCCGGGTTCGGTTCAATGGCCGGTCAAAACCTCAGCGGCTGACCCCTTTAAATCAACCAGGCACGCACAGCTATCAACTCTCACCGGGTTTGAAATGGGCATTTCATACGTATTCTTCCTTTGACACACCACCCCAAACCCAATTGATACGTTTGCCGGGGCATAAGAAAGTGAGAACACTGGTAGACAACAAAAAACTCCGGGCAAAAGTCAAGGCCCTCAAGCGCACTCCGGTGGAGTTCTTTCGAGTGGACATCGGGGGTGGTGTCCAACTGGATGCCTGGTGCATGAAACCGCCGGATTTCGATCGATCCAAACAATACCCTCTGTTGTTTTATGTCTATGGAGAGCCCTGGAATCAAACCGTCCTGGACCGCTGGTCTAAAAATCAGTATCTCTGGCACCTGATGTTGACTCAGCAGGGTTACTTAGTGATGAGCATAGATAACCGCGGCACACCTGCCCCGCGCGGCCGGGAATGGCGCAAGTGTGTCTACCGTCAAATCGGTATCCTGGCATCCGCAGACCAGGCGGCTGCCGTACAGGCTGTCATTAAAAACAGGCCTTATGTAGACCCTAAACGGATCGGTATCTGGGGGTGGAGCGGCGGCGGCTCCATGAGCCTCAATGCTATTTTCAGGTATCCCGGCCTCTATCATACAGCCATGGCCATCGCACCGGTAGCCAACCAGCGGTTCTACGATACCATTTACCAGGAACGCTATATGGGACTGCCTGAAGACAACCCGGAAGGATATGAGCAAGGGTCTCCCATTACCTTTGCTCATCAACTGGAAGGTAACCTGCTGCTGGTTCACGGAACCGGCGATGACAATGTCCACTATCAGAATACCGAAGCCCTTATTAACACATTGATAGAAGCCAACAAACATTTTTCTTTAATGATTTATCCCAACCGCAGCCACAGTATAAAAGAAGGCAAAAACACCCGGCGTCATCTCTATGAAGTGCTGACCCGCTACTTGAAATCAAATTTACCATGCAAATAAAAAAAATGCCACAGACTTACACAAGACTTACTCTGTGTCCGTCTGTGGCAAAAATAATAAGGAGGGAGCAATGTCGATAGTAAAAAATTGGAATTGGCAGCCGCCGCGGGATTGGCAAGTCATCAAGACTGTTGACATGCATACCGGGGGTGAGCCGCTGCGGGTTTTTCTTGACGGGCTGCCGGAAATCAAAGGTAAAACCATCTTAGAGAAACGGCGTTATTTCCGGGACCATTTTGATTACATCCGCACCGGGACCATGTGGGAACCCCGCGGTCATGCGGACATGTACGGTGCAGTCGTTACAGAACCCACAACTTCGGATGGTGATTTCGGCGTTTTTTTTATGCATAATGAAGGCTACAGCACCATGTGCGGTCATGCCATGATAGCCCTGGTGACACTTGTATTGGATACCGGGCTGCTGCAAAAAGAGGGAAATCAGCCGGTGGTTAAAATCGACGCACCACCGGGGCGCATTACCGCTGTGGGGTATCGAGACAGCGAAAAAGGTAACGTCCAATCGGTCTCTTTCCGGAATGTTCCTTCCTTTATGTCCATGCAGGCTCAACAAGTGGAGGTCCCCGGCATTGGAAACGTAACCTTTGACATCGGTTATGGGGGAGCGTTTTATGCTTATTGCCACGCACGGCCGCTGGAGTTAGAATTGAACGCCACTGATTGCGAACGGCTCATCGATTACGGCCGGCGCATCAAGTATGCGGTGACGGCTAATTTTGAAATCAAACATCCCTTTGAAGAGGATTTAAGTTTTTTATACGGCACTATTTTTATCGGTTACCCGGAAGAATCGTCCCATCACAGCCGCAACGTGTGTATTTTTGCCGAAGGCGAAATGGACCGGTCTGCCACCGGTTCCGGTGTCAGCGGCCGTGCAGCCATTCACTACGCCAAAGGAGAATTAAAACAAGGAGAAACCATTACCATTGAGAGTATCCTTGGCACCTGCATGGATGTCAAGGTGGTGGAAACCACTTGCTTCGGTCCTTATGAAGCGGTGATACCGGAGGTGTCCGGCAGCGCCTGGATCACGGGAGAGAATCGCTTCTATTTCGATCCCTCGGACCCTTTGAAAGAAGGATTTATTTTCAGGTAGTTATTTCACCACGAAGGGCACGAAGGACACGAAGAATGTATCTCTATTTTATCGGGTTGTTTGTTTATTGCGCCGTGCTGGTTTTGATAGGTGTTTTATTAGCCAAAAAAAACCCGGACTTCGATGCCTATTTTTACGGCAAGCGCAAGCTTGTAAGCTTTTTGATCTTCTTTACAGTCACGGCCTCATGGTTCGGGGCTGCGTCCACCATTGCCACTGTTAACGCCGCTTATAAAACCGGGTTTAATGCGGTTTGGCTCCTGGGAATTCCCACCATTATCACCATTACCGTCTTTATCATTATCAATAAAAAAATTCGCGAAACCCGTTTCATTTCACTGCCGGTCCTGCTGGAAAAATATTACGGAAAAATCGTCAGCTCCTTTGCCTCTTTCTTGATATTTTTTTACATGGTGCTGCTGGCTGCCTCTCAATTGGTGGCCTGGGGGAAATTTGTCGGCAATTTTACCGGTCAAAATTACCAAACGGCAGTTATCTCCGGTGCGGTTGTGGTCATTATCTATTCCTACCTTGGCGGCTATCTCTCTGTCGTGTTCACGGATGGCCTGCAATTTTTATTGCTGACCCTTTCATTAATTTACCTGATGGTATTTTTTAAAGATACTACCCCGCTTTTTAAACCCACGGACTTTGATTTTTTTGCCGACAGTCATCACAATATACTGATGACGGTCTCCTTTACACTGGCATGGGTGATCTCCCCGATCATCTGGCAGCGGCTAGCTTCCGCCAGGTCGGCCAAAATTTCCAGGCGTGGTCTCCTGGTATCTATTGCTGCTTTTTCTATTCTATACTTTTGGGTTATCCGGGTGGGTATCTATTTGAGGAGTATTTCAGCCGCCACTGCCGGTACAAAAGGCGGCGATATCTTTGCTTTTGTTATCAAAAATTGGCTGCCGGCCGGCGGTAGTTTGCTGGTTTTCCTGGGCATTGCCGCGGCCATTATGTCTACGACGGATACGGCTGTTAATGTGGGCGCTTTAACACTGGTAAAGGATGTGTTTAAAATCAAGCGCAAAAGCAAAACCGTCGTTTATGCTAAAATCGCCACGTTTATCTCCGGGACCCTGGCGGTTTTAATTGCATTAAAATTTAACTCCATCATCAAGACCCTGGGCCTGGCTTCTGAAATTATGGCGGAGGGTCTGTTTATCCCGGGTATGTACCTGTTGTTTTTTAAAAAGAAACGCCCCTTGGCCGCCCTGCTGAGCCTGGTAATGGGCGGTGGATTTTCCCTGCTTGTGTTTATCAATGCCTATGGTTTGGCGTTGCCGCTTCCCCAGTGGCCCTATTCGCTGCCCTATGGCCTGGGATTATCTCTCCTGGGATTTATTACCGGCTGGCTCTTTGATAAAAAAAAGCCCGGTGAGAGCATAGTGGTGAAAAGGTGAATAAAAATAACCGGCTGCAGCGCATGAGCACCGAAAAGATGCTCCCCCTCATCGTCTCATTTTCTCTTCCTTCCATTATATCCATGACCTCGTTGGCGCTTTACAATATCGTGGACACTATTTTTGTCGGTAGGTTGGGTACCGAAGCGATCGCGGGTCTGACCCTGATCTTGCCGCTGCAAATGTTAGTGCTGGCTTTTGGGTTATTGATCGGAGTCGGAGCAGCTTCCTACATTTCCAGGAGCCTGGGGGCCCAACAACACGAAACCTCTAACCACATTTTTTCCAGTGCCATCTTTCTCGGATTGGCCACAGGCGCCCTGATAACCCTGTCGGGCATCATCCTATTAAGACCGGTATTGGAGCTGATCGGCAAAAACAGCCGGGCGATCCCCCAGGCTTATGATTATGGTTTTGTGCTCGTTCTTGGCGTTCCCCTCATGATGTTTAACATTATATTGACCCAATTGGCCCGTGCCGAAGGGAATCCCAACATAGCGATGATTTCTCAACTGGCCGGGACATTGTTGAATATCGCATTGGACCCTATATTTATTTTTACATTGGAAATGGGAATTCAAGGGGCAGCCCTGGCCACGGTGATTTCCAGGGCCATCGCCTTTGCCATTATTTTCCGGTACTTTGCCGGTTCCAAATGCCATTTAAAATTTAAACTCAAACGGATACTCCCAACCAAAAAGATACTACAAGAACTGGTAAACGCCGGTATCCCTTCTTTTACCCGGCACATAGCCGCCAGTTTTGTAGTCACTTTGACCAACAGTTTATTGGCAGGGTACGGCTCCTTTGCCCTGGCTATCATGGGAATCAACAATCGACTGATCATGATTTTTTTCATGCCCATAATTGGCACCGGGCAGGGGTACATGCCCATTGCCGCCTTTAATTACGGCGCCAACCACTTGACGCGGGTGAAAAAGGCTTTCTGGGCAACCATCATGCTGGTAACCGCTATCTGTACCCTGGGATGGGTTCTCATTCAAATTTACCCTGGATTTTTAGTCAGGATTTTTAGTCGAGACCCGCTGGTTATTAACCAGGGGATACCATCCCTGAGAATGATCAATGCATTATTACCGCTGGTGGGATTTCAGATTATCGGTTCCATCACCTACCAAGCGATCGGGAAGGGTCTGGCCGGATTCATCCTCACTATTTCTCGCCAGGTTTTGCTATTTCTACCGGTTATGTTGGTCTTCCGGGCATTATTTGGTCTTAACGGTATTTTCCTGGCCTTCCCGGCAGCGGATTTAGGCGCATCCCTGGCAACAGCTTTGTGGCTCCGCCACACCTTTAAACAATTAATTTGAAATTTGACCCCGCGGCGCGGGGGACCTATATGCGAAACAGCGAGGCTCTGTCGTGCCGCGCTCTAACCATTTGTTCCCATTGAAGACCTCCAAACCGTGAAACATGCATAAAAAAATGAAAATTCCTATACGATTGAATTCCTTCTTTAAATTAATTTTTTTTTCTAGTATAATAAAAAATTGAAAAAGAAAAATGGAGGTGACGTTATGGCAGCAACGGCGAAGAGCTCTCTTAAATGTTTAATTTGTGGAAGCACGGATTTTTGTTTCGGTTACCAGGGCACCGCTTCCAATGTCTTTGTTCCCAGCGGTATGTTTACGATCCACGGCTACAGGACCCGTTCATACGTTTGCTTGAACTGCGGACACATGGGCAGCTATATTGCCAAAGATAAACTGGAAAGGCTGAGGGAAAAATTAAAAGATCAATTTGAAGAGTCTTAACCCTGTTTTTCTGCTATTTGTTCGCAAATTGCTTCGGGAGTTAAGCCGAAATGTTCGCCTACTTTTTCCCCCGGGGCAGATTCACCGAAAACTTCAATGTCTATAAGGATCACCCGTTGGTCATAAAAAAGATTTACCCCCCGGTGAGACGCCGCTTCAATTAATACCAGGGGTATACCCGGGGTAAACAACTGCTCTCTATACGAAATATCCGCTTCCTTCAGCAACTCCAGGCAGGGGATGCTGACAACCCGTACCTGTTTTTTATCTTTGGTTTCAATCAATTTTGCAGTTTCCAGTGCTAAAGAAAGCTCGGAACCGGAACCGGCTAAGATAATACCCGGTGTTTTGCTTCCTTCGGTTTCATAAAAAACATAACCTCCTTTCTCAAACCGCTCATACAAGGTTTCCCTTTTTATGTCTGCCGGGACAGAGAATACATGTGCCGGGAGCTTTTGACGGGTGGTCACGATGGCCACCGGGCCGTTCATCTTTTGCAGGAAGTAGAGAAAGGAAAATGCGGTCTCGATATCATTGGCCGGCCGGAAGGCATATATACCGGGGATCAAGCGCAGGGCGTTCAAATGCTCAATGGGCTGATGGGTCGGACCGTCTTCTCCCACATAAATGGAGTCGTGGCTGAAAATAAAGAGATGGTTTAACTTCATCAACGCGGCCAGACGCACGGCCGGTTTTATATAATCGAAAAAAACAAAAAAAGTCGATGAAAAGGGAATCATGGTTTTGTTCAAGGCCACCCCGTTACCGATAGCTCCCATGGCGTGCTCCCGGACGCCAAAAACAATATTCCTGCCGGAAAAATCGCCCCGGTTGATAGGGGAAGAAGATTTAACGGCGGCTTTGGTGGAACCTACCAGGTCAGCGCATCCCCCCACAATTTGGGGGATTTCGTCGGCACAAAGATTTAGCACTTCCCCTGAAATGCCCCGGGTGGCAGTGGGTTTTATCTTTTCAAGGTCTGAAAAGCTTTTGAAATTTAACAAACCGGTTTTCAACTGCCGCGGTAATTTGAAATTAAAATACGTTTCATATTTCCTTGGGTGTTCTTTCTTAAAAGCCTGTAATTTTTTGTTCCACCGGCTGTAATTCTTTTTTAGCTCATCGAGTCCTTCTTTCATAAAATCCCGGCATCCAGGTTCTTCAAGCAAAGGAGGTTTATTCTCGATGCGATCTTCCAAAGTTTTAATTAGTTCCTTCTTGCCATTCTCACCCTCGAACTCTTTTTTATATTCTTTTTCAAAGAGTTCCTTAATATGTGAATTTTGAATAAAATAAGTAATTTCATCGATACCCGCAGGCGCGCCGTGAATACCAGCGGTATCTTTTTTCTTATTTAATCCCTCGCCGATAATGGTCTTTAATACCAGCAATTTGGGCTTGCCTTTCAACTCTTTTAGCCTTTTCAATTTCTTGAAGACGTCCTCGATATCGCTGATGTCGGCTTTATCCACATGCCAGTCCTGCGCTTTGTAACGCTTTGCCACATCTTCGCTGAAGGTAAGGTCTGTCCGGCCGTCGATGGTAATGCTGTTGGAATCGTAAATAGCAATAAGGTTATCCAGGCCCAGGTGCCCGGCCAAAGAGCCTGCTTCGTAACTGATGCCCTCCATATTGCAGCCGTCCCCCATCAAGGTGTATACCGTGTAGTCGAATAAATTAAAACGCTCTGCCAGCATCTTGCCTTCGATGGCGCAGCCCACGGCATTGGCAAATCCCTGGCCCAGGGGCCCGGTGGTGGTTTCGATGCCATCGCTTATTTCATACTCCGGGTGCCCAGGTGTTTTGCTCTGCAACTGCCGGAACTTCCCTATATCTTCAAGGGAAATAGGGTACCCCACCAGGTAAAGAAGTGAATAGAGAAGCATTGAGCCGTGACCGGCGGAAAGTATAAACCGGTCACGATTGGCCCATCCCGGGTCACCGGGATTGAACCTCAGGATGTAACGATATAAAAGAACCCCCAATTCCGCGCATCCCAGGGGTAAACCCGGGTGCCCCGAGTTTGCTCTCTCAATACTTTCAAGAACCAAATAGCGAACGTAATCCGCACTTTTTTTTAGTTTGGAAATGTCGATACCTTTACTATTCATTTTCACTCCTTCGGGTGTTGAATGGATTTCTTTTAAGAAATATTATCTTAATTATTTTAGTTACTGTCAACCGAAATTTATCTATAAAATTCCCTTTTCTTTTTTTTCTACTCTTTTTTATTCTTTTCTTTCAATTGCTGAATAATCCTTTTGAACCGGGGATTGTTTCGAAGAACATCCAGGCTTTTGTTGGCTTCGATTGCGGTCAGATAGGTAAAACCATTTTCTACTGCCTCTTTAAAGAGTTTAAGCGCTTTCTTTTTTTTATCCTGGACAGCATAAGCAGAAGCCAATTTATACAGCACATGGGAGTAAAAATAGGTTTGTTTGCCGGAAGCGGCGGCAATCTCCAGGAAAAAGACCGCCCGTTTGTAATCACCTTTTTTTAAAAACACCGTTCCTTCCCGGTTTGCTTGATTCCCTAAGTTGTACAAAAGCCGCTCTGCCAGACCGGCATCGTATATATTTTTCTTTTTTTTTACGTCTTTTTCCAATAGCTTGATGCCCAGGGATACAAGGATTTTCTGTAGGCGAACATCCCTGGGATTGGATTGTTTTAAAAAAGCAAAGGTCCCGGCAAATGTTTTGATATAGTCTTTCTCTTTTTGCAGCCGCTTTTGTTCTTCTTTTTGAAATTTCTTAAATTCCCGTGTCTCTTTGAGACGGGTGATTTTTTGTTCGATTTTATCTAATTCAGCCCCTGGTTTCGTATCTTTGAAATCCCGGGCAACGGCTTCGTAAGCAAGCACGGCAAAATAAATACTGCCGGTTGCCTCGATCTCTCGTGCTGCATTTAACTCTTTCTTAAAAATAACATCGGCAAGGGCCTGGTTTTGGGGAGCCACACCTTCTTTAATGGCCTGTAATTCCATCCATTCGATGGCCCGGGAACAAAAAGATTCCGATGGCCAGCGATGGTTGGCATCGAAGTATATAAAGCGGTGAGTAACTCCGTGTCGGTCAAAGGCCTGGTCCAATTCCACCATTTCCCGGTAATTAAAATCCGCAAATCCCACCATGCCGAAATAGGAAGTGGGAGCGATTTGTTGAGGTTTAATGGCCTGTGACAGGCCGGCGCCGCAGCCGATGATCCCCCTCACCGGGTTTTTGACAGCCATATTAAAAAAAGTGGATACCCTGGAACCCCCGGAGAAACCCGCGGCATAAAGGCGCTGTTTATCCACTGTGAACCGGTGACAAACGTCTTCCCAGACTGCCCGCATTGCGTCTACCGCCGGTTTCCTGGGGCCGTTTTTAACGTTTGTGGGACAGACCACGATATAGTTGTATTTTTCCGCGGCGGTTTTAAACAGCTTTAGCGGAAGAGTCACCCGCGCCGCAGGATCAAAAGCAAACAGCACCGGCCATTTCTTGCCGTTGGCGTACGCTGTGGGCAGGTGGAGTGCATAGGATTGGGATGAATCATGATGGCACACAATTTTTTCAATGACTTTTCCCTTTTCAATATCTCCTGTTGATTCCCCGGCTAAAAGAACCCTAAAAATCAAAACGGTTAATAAGAAAAAAAATGAGTAAACGGCTTTTAATTTCATATTGGGAATTATATGACCCCAGAAAAACAAAGTCAAGCCCGCGGCGCGGATTCCCTAAGAAGGCCCGTAGGGTCTTATCAAAAGTTTTGATCAAACTTTTTCAAAAGTTTGGCCCGTGAAACATCGGCAGGGCCGCCGGAGGCAGAGGGGTCGGCAGGATGGGCTTAAAGGCTCGTTTCGTTGCTCATTAGCCCATCCTGCAGGAGATCGTTTCAGTCTTGACGGCTTGACCGGACGGGGGGCATCCACGTTCGTATTGTTACTTTGGATGTCCGTCCGGTCCGGGGCCCGGCAGGGGCTCGACATGATCCCTGTTCCGCACGGGCATCCGAAAAATGATGCCACTGCGTGCGGAAAACCTGCAAGTGTTATACACGGTACACAAGATGGACAGAAAAACAGAACGAAAAAGAGCCTGAGCCTGTCCATCTTGGAACCCGGGAAGAGCAACAGAAGAACCTCCCGGCCTCCGGCGGCCAACTTTTTGAAAAAAGTTGGACAAAAACTTTTCATAAGGCCCTTCGGGCCTGGTTGCTTTTGTCGCAGCTAAAATTAAAACTGCTGGAGTGGACGCCGTCCACATTGCATTTTTTTTCTAAATTTGGTATAAATAGAGATTAAAAAGGAGGTGATATATGGCTAAAAAGATCAGTCGCCGTTCGTTCATTAAAGGGAGTGCCGCTATCGGTGTGGGCTCGCTGGTGGGTGGAAGTATTATTTACGGATTTGCCGGGGAACCGGCTGACATTTCCGTAGTTAAAGGTCAAAACTATTTTGACAACACGGTCAAAGCAGTCGAGCAACTGGGAGGGATGAAACGGTTTGTGCCGAAAAATTCCCGGGTTGCTATCCTGGCCAATCCCCAGAGAAACAATCCCGGGGCCTACACGAAACCGGAAGTTCTCGCTGCTGCCATACGCATGTGCAAAAAAGCAGGAGCAAAAGAAGTTACTTGTATCAGTTGGCTGCCCATGAATAACTGGGAAAACACCGGCTTGAAAAAGGCCGTAGATGACGAAGGCGCTAAACTGGTAATTGTTAATTTACGGGACGAGTCCCTGTTCAAGCCCGTAACGGTGCCCAAAGGAAAATCCCTTAAAGAAGCGCGGATTATGAGGGAATTTTTTAATCATGACCTGTTGATTGACATTCCCATTACCAAAGACCACATGGGAAATAAGTTTACCGGGACATTGAAGAATTTAATGGGATTAAATTCTCCCCAGAACAACCGTACCTTTCATAAGCCCAATTGGAAAACAGACCTCAAAGACATCCGGCACCTGGATCAGTGTATTGCCGATTTGAATACAGTGATAACCCCTGCCCTGTGTATTGTGGATGCCACGGAATTTATTATCACCAATGGCCCCTTTGGCCCGGGTAAGCTGCATAAACCTCAAAAAGTGGTGGCCGGTGTGGATCGAGTGGCTGTGGATGCCTATTGTTGTACTTTATGGGGACTGCAAGGCAAAGATATTTTCACCATTAACATGGCTTACGAACAAGGCCTGGGGCAAATAGACTTAAAAAAGGTCAAGATAAAGGAATCAACCGCATAAAGGTTCCCTGCGCCGCGGTAATATTTTGCCTGACCCCTTTTTACCAGGCTTTCAATGGGAACGAATACTAAATACGAATTCCAGCAGTGCCTCCGTATATAGTATCCCCACGCAGTGGGGTCAAGTCCATCAGTTGTTTGGTTACGGTTCCGGCCCAATCCCTGTTAGCTGCCGGGCTGGCCGGGCTGGGATGGAGAATGTTCCCGATTTTTACATGCCCGGATAGGTTTGTATCTTGCAAAGCTATTCGAGCCCTTTGCTCAGTGAATCGCCCCACACCGATCAGCCATTGGGGCGCCACTGTTTCTACCACCTTTTTCAGGTGACGGTCGCAGGCGGCGAAGAGAACGCGGCGCTCTTCAACTTTTAACTTGTCCGGCGTTCGGTTGCGGCCGCTGGCTTCCATGAAAACCAACGGACAGTAATTGGCAACAAAATGATCATGAAAAAAATGTTCCGCTTCCCCGAAACGTTCTCTAAAAAGCCCCCACAGACGCCGGCCACTGACTTCGGAACGGTTGCATTGGAATCCTTGAATGGGTCGTTTGGGATGCTCTTTCTCAGGTTTTTTTACCGGCGCTTCGATACTCAGCCAATCCTTGACAGCTTCAATTTCACCAAAAGGAACCCCAGTCTGGGCCATACCCCAGGGACCCGGGTTCATTCCCAGGAAAACAACCTTTTTTTTTGAGTTCCCGTAGGTTTTGAGGTAAAGGGAAAAACTCTCCCAAGCATACTCTAAAGGGTTGTAAACCACGTCCACTGGAGAGGAAAAGGTCAAACCGCTGACCTCTTGGCGCAGTGCCCGGGCTGCTGTCATCAATTCTTTGCTTAAATCCATAATCACCTCATTTTACATTTTAAATGATGTCTATTGTTTTTTCAAGCATAGTGCCTTCGGCGCAGCAATTCTAATTTTAGCTGCGACAAAAACAACCAGGCCCGAAGGGCCTTATCAAAAATTTTTGCCCCGCTTTTTACAAAAAGCGGGCCCCCGGAGGCCGAGGGATC
>Ga0114923_10002058_pt1 | contig 13738 bp, 10 predicted proteins | sample SumtaG_FD_89578 | JGI IMG/M metagenome (GOLD analysis project Ga0114923, IMG submission 89578) | Deep subsurface microbial communities from Indian Ocean to uncover new lineages of life (NeLLi) - Sumatra_00157 metaG | ecosystem: Environmental > Aquatic > Marine > Oceanic > Sediment | place: near... | reverse complement strand
TCTCCTGTACCTCAAGTGGCGGGACCTCCCGGAGCTCTTGGCAGCGCGGTTTCAGCACGTCTATCAGATCCTTTACCACAAATATTATGTCGACGAACTCTACCAGGATTGGATCGTACGTCCCCTCGAGCGGCTGGCCTTTTTCCTGTGGAGGGGGTGCGACGTTGCCGTGGTGGATGGAGCCGTGAATGGGGTGGCCCGGATGATGGAAGTGGGCAGCCGGGGACTCCGGCGGATCCAGACCGGGATGGTCTTCAACTACGTCGTCTCTATCCTTGCCGGCGTCGTCCTCCTCTTGGGTTATCTGATCTTAGTGAGGTAAAGATGCCGCTTTTGAGTCTGATCACCTTTCTCCCTGCAGTTGGGGCGGCAGGCCTCCTGGTCCTTCCCCGTAAACGGCAGGACCTGATCCGAGGGGCGGCGCTGGGTGTCTCGGTTCTCACGTTTCTCCTCTCCCTCAAACTGTTTACCGATTTTCAAGTGGGTGTTGGTCAGATGCAGTTCGTCGAGGAGATGGCGTGGATTCCGAGTTTCGGTATCCGCTATAAGCTGGGAATCGACGGGATTAGCCTCTTTCTCGTTCTCTTGACCACCTTCCTGACGGCCATCGCCATCGGAGCCTCTACTGGAGTTGTGCACCGGATAAAGGAGTATATGGTGGCTATACTCCTTTTAGAGACAGGGATGATCGGGGTCTTCGTCGCGTTGGACCTAGTTCTGTTCTATGTCTTTTGGGAGGCCACGCTGCTTCCCATGTACTTCCTCATCGGGATCTGGGGCGGGCCGAGACGCATCTATGCCACCATCAAGTTTGTCCTCTACACGATGGCGGGCAGCCTTCTGATGCTGGTGGCGATCATCGCCGTAGGCTTGCTTCACGCCCAGGCCGGAGGGGAGATCACCTTTGACCTCACAGTTCTGATGCATGCGGAGATCCCCCCTGCGATCCAATGGTGGCTCTTTCTCGCCTTTGCGCTGGCCTTCGCCATTAAGGTCCCTCTCTTTCCCTTTCATACCTGGCTCCCGGACGCCCATGTGGAAGCCCCTACGGCGGCGAGCGTCCTCCTGGCTGGGGTGCTCCTGAAAATGGGGACCTACGGGTTTCTCCGCTTTGCCTTGCCCCTTTTCCCCCACGCCACCATGACCTTCCTTCCCTGGATCTCGGGGCTCGCCTTCGTGGGGATCGTCTACGGGGCGTGGGTGGCGATGGTGCAGCCCGATCTGAAGAGCCTTGTGGCTTATTCCAGCGTGAGCCACCTGGGCTTTGTCGTTCTGGGGATCTTTGCTTTGAATAGTGAAGGGATCGCCGGATCTGTACTCCAAATGGTCAACCACGGCCTCTCCACCGGGGCCCTCTTCCTCATGGTCGGTATGATCTATGAGCGACGCCACACCCGGATGATAGCCGATTATGGAGGACTCTTTCGGGTGATCCCGTTTTTTGGTGGAACGTTCCTCCTCGTAGTCCTCTCCTCCATCGGCCTGCCGGGTTTGAACGGGTTCGTGGGGGAATTCTTGATTCTACTGGGGACCTTTCGGGTGCACCCGCTGTACGCCCTGGTTGCGGTGACCGGGATCGTCTGGGCGGCCTGGTATATGCTGGGCATGGTTCGGCGGGTCCTCTTCGGCCCCCTGACCCACCCGGAGAACGCCGACATATCGGATCTCACCTGGAACGAACGGCTCGTCTTAGTCCCTGTCCTCGTCCTCATTGTGTGGATCGGGGTGTATCCTGCCCCTTTCCTCCGCCGGATGGAGGCCTCGGTCGAGCGCGTCATTGTCCAGGTAAAGCGACAGCAGGTAGTTCAGGGTTCAGAGTTCATAGTTCAGGGAACGGCCGCCATGAACCCTGAACCATCAACCATGAACCGGGAAGCGTCGTCCATGAACCCTGAACCATTAACCCTGAGCCGGGGGGGGAGGTGAGCTTGAGCATCCCACAGATCGATTGGGGAGGCGCGGCCCCTTTCCTCGTCCTTACCCTAACCGCGCTCGGGATCCTCTTATTTGACCTATTCCTTTCAGTGCGACACAAGGTCTGGCTCATGCATCTAGGACTCACGGGTGTGCTGCTGACCATGGCGTTGCTGGTGAGCGGCTTCGGTGATCAAAAGCGAGTGGTGGGGGAAATGCTCATCTTGGATGACTTCTCCCGTTTCTTCCATCTCCTATTCCTCCTCATAGCGGCCTTGACCTTCTTGGTCTCGGTAAAGGATGTGGAGCAAGAAAGAATACACCGGGGGGAGTACTACGCCCTGGTTCTCTTCGCAACCCTGGGAATGATGGTGATGGCCTCTGCAGCAGACCTCATCATGCTGTTCTTGGGTCTGGAGGCCCTCTCTATTCCCCTCTATATCCTATCCGGTTTTCTCCGGGGGCAATTAACCTCTAATGAGGCAGCCCTCAAATATCTTCTGTTGGGAGCCTTCGCGTCCGCCTTTCTCCTGTATGGGATCGCTTTTCTCTACGGGTCTGCGGGGAGTACTCGCCTGGACAGGATCGCTGCCCATCTGAGCCACGGGGCGGCGTGGGAGAATCCGCTGGTCTTCTTTGGGATTGGCCTCCTCCTGGTGGGGCTCGCCTTCAAGATCGGCGCGGTCCCGTTCCACCTGTGGTTGTCGGATGTCTATGAGGGGGCTCCGACCTCGGTCACCGCCTTCATGATCGCAGGGACAAAGGCTGCTGCCTTCGCCGCACTGTTACGCGCCTTCGGAACAGCACTGACGCCGCTGCACGCCGAATGGGTTGCCCCTCTGTGGATTCTTGCCCTCTTGACCATGGGGGTCGGTAACGTGGCTGCCCTCACCCAGCAGAGCATCAAGCGGATGCTCGCCTACAGCTCTATCGCCCATGCCGGCTATCTTTTGGTGGCGTTCCTGGCCGGTTCGAGCCGGGGCTTTTCCAGCATCCTTTTTTACCTCGTCGTCTATGCCTTCATGAACCTTGGAGCCTTCGCCGTGATCATTGCCCTGGCTCGGCAGGGGGAGGAGAGACCGACCCTTTCCGCCTATGCCGGCTTAGGTTTTCGTCATCCCGTGTTGGCATTCAGTATGGCGGTTTTTATGTTTTCGCTGGCAGGGCTCCCCCCCACCGGCGGATTCATGGGGAAGTTTTATATCTTCAGTGCTGCGGTAGAGGCCAACTATGTGGGCCTGGTGGTTCTTGCTGTTCTCTGTAGTCTCATTTCCGTTTTCTTTTATCTCCGGGTAGTGGTGGTGATGTATATGGAGGAACCCCGAGAGGGACAACCAAATCCGGTCTTTTCGCCCGCCATCCTCATTACGCTCTTCCTCGCGACTACGGCCACGCTCCAGCTGGGACTTCTGCCTGCAGGCATGTGGGATCTGGCGGTCCGGTCTGTTCGGAGTTTTTTGGGGTAGGGAGCCATGGCACAAAAGCGGTCGGGACAGTCGATCAGTTCTCGGATCCCTGAAAGGACCATCACTCGCCTGAGTATCTACCTCAGGTGTGTGGAGGAGCTTGTCGCCGATGGGATGACCGCCGTCTCTTCCCAGCAGTTGGCCGAACGCTTTGGGCTGAACTCCGCCCAGGTTCGAAAGGATCTGACATACTTCGGCCAGTTCGGCGTACGGGGACTCGGCTACTATACCGTGGGGCTCAAGCAGAACCTGGAGCGGATCCTGGGCCTCAACCAAAAATGGGAGGTTGCCCTGGTCGGTCTGGGAAACTTGGGATCCGCCCTCCTGAATTACCGGGGCTTTCAGCAACGGGGGTTTCGGATATTGGTGGCCTTCGAAAATGATCCCAGAAAGGTGGGCCACCGGGTTGGCAGGGTCGCGGTCTACCACGTGCAGAAGCTGGTCCCGATCCTCAAGCGTCGTAGGATCAAGATGGCCGTGATCGCGGTCCCCGCAGGGGCAGCCCAGGGGGTCGCCGACCGGTTGGTTGCTGCGGGGGTACACGCCATCCTCAACTTCGCCCCCACGCAGCTCTCTGTTCCCAAAGGGGTGAAGGTGCAGAACGTAGACCTCTCCGTCATGCTCAAGACCTTGAGCTTCTATGTGGTCCGCTCCGCCCGCGACCCCGTCAGCCCCAGCCACCGAGCACTGAAAAAGTAAGCCCCCCGCCATAACCTTGTAGCTGGGGGTTACTTGCTTCGAGAAGTCGGAACGGCCTCCAAAGAAAGCAGGCTGGTCCGAGACCGACATTTTTGGACTAGGCCGTTTCGCGACCTAGAGTCGCGCCCTTGGAGAGAAGCCGGCTTCGACTAAGGGCGTGCTTTCCGCTGCCGCGCCGACTCTCTCGCGTAGAACTTCCAGATCTCATCCTTTTCCTGAAGGTTCAGATGGGAGAACTCCACTCCGACCGATTGCTCGTCAACCCACTTTACCGTACAGGATGTCCGGATAGGCCGGTTGCTCAGGGGGAGGCGAAAGCTGAGAACCAGCTCGGCCCCAAGTGGGATCGGCTCTTCCGTGGCGAGAAGCGCCCCCACAGTCCCGATCTTGGTGATTCGGCCGTCCCTGGGGAGGTCGCCTTTGACATGATACTCCATCGGCAGGTCGCAGGGAATGCGGGGTGAGCGTCTTGTGTCATCCCGATCACTCATGGCAGCGTCTCCATCTGATAGGTGCCCGCGGGACTTTGGTCGGCCCAAAGAAGCCTCCTCTGCACTGAAGAAGACACCAGGGATCCCGCGTTTTCCTATTGTACCCATGCAGAGATGGTAAGTTCAAGGACATACTAGAGCCCCTCCAACTCACTCCTCCTAAGCACCGCAGGGTTCCGCCGGGGACACTGAGGGGTTGTAGGGGAGAGGCTCCCCTACGCCTGGGGGGTGCTCAGCGAGGCGAACGCCGAGCGCCGAAGGGGGGCCCTGCCCCCCTAGCGGAAGTGCCGCACCAGCGCAGAATGCTAGTGAAAAATAGTTGGTGCGGCACTAGAGCAGAGCAGGCCGGTGTGAAAGATCGGGCGAAAGGGGAAATACAACTCTGCTGCCCGCCGGTCCAAGGCCGTTGTAGTGTCTGGAAGGATGGGTCATGTGGGAAGGTGAAAAGGAGAAGCCATGAAGGCTAACGAGACGGTGGGAGGAGTAAACGCGAAGGATCCGCAGGGGGGATTGCCTCTGCGCAAAGGCGATCAACGACGCTGCCAATCGCCTCTGAGGCATCCAGTTCGAGGAACTGTACTCCCATTCCGGTGATGGCGCTCGGTGCTGTCTCCTCTTTGCATACCCAAACGACATGCGCAAGTATCGAAAGACGGTCGGACAGGCCCGGCGGCGTGAAATGGAGCAAGATCTCGGGCCCCGGTACGGCCGGGCGTCTCGCCGTGATGAACATCCCTCCCCGGCTGAGGCTAAGACATGTCCCTCGGACTATGGCTTGAGCTTGGGTGTACTCGATATCGAATCGGACCGGCGCTCGAGGATCGAGCCGTTGTATGCTCTGAGACACCCATTGGCGTACCTGGGCTGCCTCGACCGGTTCCTCGAAAGCCACTCCGTGGGGGAACCTGGTTCCCAAGATGGTAGAGGTGCTCTGGCCAAGCCAGACGACGTTTCCGCGCAAGGGATCTCCTTGAGCAATCTGGACCAACAACGGAGTACTGACAGGGACAGATTCCGGCAGGAGGATTGCGAGTCCGCCGGCACCAATGGACCACGTTCTGCCGGCAAGTGGTTTGAGAGAGGGATGCTTGGAACTCAGCGCGGCGTACCGAATGGGTAGGTAGCGGGCAAAGCGCAGGTGGCGACGCATGAGTGATTTGGAGTGGGCTGACATGCTTTACCTCCAGCAGGTTTCTACGGGAATCGGTAGCAGCAAGGGTCATGCCATCCCAGGTGGTAACTATCGGGATGAAGGCAGCCACCGTGCAGCAGAGCGACTTGTGCCTATTACTTCTCTTAATACCAAGAATCAAACTGTCCCACCTTTGGCCTGAGAGTGAGGTCGCGCCAAGGACGGGGTTTCGCCCGCTCGGAATCGGGAAACGTCCTTGACCCTTTCCGGGGTCGGGTCCTATACTGGGGCCAAGTGCTGGAATCTTGGGGGATAAGTGGTTTATCCATCACGACATGACAATTCGGGAGTCTCCCTGCTCACCGGCGATCGGGGGGAGCGACTCGCTCTCGCCTTAGAACGGCTTTTTGGGAATATCAATCCGGTCACGCTTGTCACCGGGGAGCGGGATGGGTTGGGGGAGCAGGACCGGCTTCTCCGGCTGCTGCGAGACTTCGTGGAGGTAGAGCGACGGGCCATCTTGAAATACCACCGACAGGGGGCTCTAGGGATAGAGGTGGTAAAAGAGCTGACTGGCCTTGGGGACGTGCTGATCGATCAGCTCTACCACTGGGCCGAAAAGGCGTGTCACGAGACGTATCAGGCCGATCTCCCGTGTGCCTTAGTCGCGCTGGGAGGGTACGGTCGTCGCGAGCTAAACCCCGCCTCAGACATCGACCTCATGTTCCTTCACCGGACGCCGATCAACCGATCGCTTCACGCCCTCATCCACTTCCTGGTCCCCCTTCTTTGGGATGTAGGCTTTACTGTCGGCCATAGTGTCCGGTCCCTTCAGGACTGTGCCCGGATAGCCTCGGAGGATCTCAGTTCCCATACCTCCATGCTAGAAGCGCACCTGCTGGCGGGCGACCAGGGCCTCTATGACGAAATGGAAGCAGTGCTGCAGCGGGGCCTTAGGCGGAGACGGGGACAGGCATACATCCGGGCAAAGCTCCAAGAGCGGGTGGCACGATACACGAAGTATGGCAGCTCGGTGTATCTGCAAGAACCACACGTCAAGGAGGGGGCCGGGGGTCTTCGGGACGTGCATACCGCGCTCTGGATTGCTCGAGTTCATCACCCGGTGAGGCGCCTCGAGGATCTGGGGGACTCGGGCCTCCTCAGCCGGGAGGAACTGCAGCGCCTACGCCAGGCGGTCGATTTTCTCTTTCGGGTTCGCAACGAGCTGCACTATCTCTCGAGCTGGAAGAACGATTACCTGCTCTTTCATTTACAGGAGCCGGCTGCGGCGAACCTGGGCTTCGGGGAAGGTGGGCCAGTCCGGGGGGTAGAGCGGTGCATGCAATACTACTACCTTCAAGCCCGAACCATCTTTGGCCTCTCAGAGCGGGTTGTGGAGCGATGTACCCAGGCGCGGGCTTCAAAGGAAAGCCTCATGAGACGGCTGAGGGCGAGAGACTTGGGAGACGGATTAACCGAGATGAATCGAGAGATTCAAATCCTCCCCAGGAACCGGCGACTCTTTGAGGACGACCCGATCCGCCTCTTGAAGATCTTCTGGTATGCCCTCGAGACCGGTTATCCCTTGAGCTCAGGGACCCAGGAGCTCATCCGAGAGCATGTGCACCTGATTGACGAGAAGTTCCGACAGTCGAGTCGCGCCCTCAACTTCTTTTTGGCCATCCTCCGCGAATTGAAGGGCGTGGCAGCAACGCTTCGACTCATGCACGAACTCGGGGTTCTGGGTGCCTACATTCCGGAGTTCGGCCAACTCACGTGTCTGGTCCAGTACGATCTCTACCATAAGTACACCGTAGACGTGCATACCTTACTGGCGCTGGAGTATCTGGAATCCTTGGATCAGGCCCCCACCTATCACGCCGAGGAATTCCGGGCGATCGTAGCTGAGTTCAAGCGGCCGGAGATCATCAAGCTAGGGGTCCTCTTCCACGATTTAGGGAAGGGGGAGGGCCATGGGCACGTGGCGCGAGGCGCCGAAATGACTGAGCGGATTTTGAACCGGATGGGCCTCCCAGACGCCGAGGTAGCCGAAGTTCGCTTCTTGGTGGAGCAGCACCTCGCACTGGCCCACATTGCGCAGCGCCGGGACTTGGATGATGAACCAATGCTCATCGAATTCGCCAGAAAGGTCCGGGATATCGAGCGGTTGAAGATGTTGTACCTCCTCACTTACCTGGACATTCGGGCAGTGGGTCCAGAGGTGTGGACCGAGTGGAAGGGGAGTCTCCTATGGGAGCTCTACATCCGCATCCATACCCTCCTCACCAGGGGGATTCCCGAGGGGGTGGACGAGCTGGCCAAAGCGGCCGAGATCAAGCAGCGCCTTTCACAAGAGCTTCAGGAGGAGTTCTCTCTGCCCCTTGTTGAGGCGCACTTGGAGCAAATCCCTGTCCGGTATCTCTTACACGTGCCAGCGGCAAAAGTGGCAGCCCATCTCCGGATGATCGAGCGGCTCGAACGGGGCGAGGAGATCGCCGTCCAATGGACGCCCTACCCGCTCATTGGACATTGTGAGGTGACCGTCTGTGCCTTCGGTCGGCCAGGACGCTTTGCCCAGACCGTTGGTACTCTGACAGCCAACCGGATGAACATCCTAAGCGCCCAGATCTTTACCCGGCGCGACGGGCTGGTCCTTCGGACGTTCCATGTGGATGACGGCAAAGGGGCTGCCATTACCGATGAGGAAGTATGGCGCAATTTCGAGAGGGATCTTGGTCGGGTGCTCGATGGTCAGGCGGATGTGGGGCAGCTCATTCTCAGCAGACAGCGTGACATTTTGAGTCGGCCGGCTCAGAAGAGCGAAACCGCACCTCTCACCCGCGTGGAGTTCGACAACTTCGTCTCCGAGACGCACACGGTGATTGATGTGCGGACCCACGATCGCGTGGGTCTCCTCTACATCATCTCTCGGGTGCTCCGCGAACTCGGCCTCGACCTCAGCCTCGCCAAGATCACAACCGATGTGGAGCAGGTCGTGGACGTTTTCTATGTCACCGAGCGGGACGGCGAAAAGGTGCGGGATGAGCTGCGGATGAGAGAGATCCGAGAGCGACTGGAAGCCGCTATTGCTGAAGGTCTCCCGACCGAATCCAGGAGTGCCGGTTGACCTGTGAGAAAGGAGGGGAGCGAGGCCTTTTCGTATTCGCGAGCAGCCTTGTTCCGTTTCAATGGTCATTCAAGGAACCACCACGGTATGTTTGATATTGGGATATCCAGTGGCGCACAGCGCCTCCCCCCGAATGCAGAACGCCGCCTTTGCGGCACTCGGACTCGATTGGGTCTATGTGCCATGGGCGGTCCCTCCTAAAGCCTTCCCGAAGATGGTCGAGTCATTACGCACTATCGAAAATTTCGGCGGGGCGAATGTGACCATCCCCCATAAGGAGGCGGCCTTCGAATCCGTGGATGAGCTCAGCCCGGAGGCCCAGTATATGAGGGCGGTAAACACTATTGTACCCCGGGGAGGAGCCCTCATTGGGCACAACACGGACGGGGAAGGGTTTTTGAGCTCCTTACGGGAAGAGGCCGAGGAAGAGCCCAAGGGGAAGCGGGTGGGTCTGGTAGGGGCGGGGGGGGGCGCAAAGGCGGTGGCTTACGCCCTCGCCCGGGCGGGAGTAGCAGAGCTCCGCCTGTTTAATCGGAGCCAGGACCGGGCTCGATCCTTAGTGAGCCATCTGGGGGCATTGTTTCAAAATCTTGAGGTTTTGGCATTGGGTTTGCAGCATCTGCAGCCGGATATACTCAGACACTTGGACATTTTCATCAATGCGACGCCAGTGGGGATGGAGTCCTCAGATCGACCCTTATTTGACTACGGGAACTTGCCGGAAAACCTGTTGGTTTGCGATCTAATCTACCGGCCTCTCGAGACCTCCCTTTTGGCGTCAGCCCGATCCCAGGGGTGCCGGATTCTAAACGGATCCGGGATGCTTCTTTATCAAGGGGCGCGAGCCTTTGAGCTCTGGACGGGGCAGAAGGCCCCCGTATCGGTCATGCGGCAGGCCCTAGTAGCTCAGGAGGAGGCAGGGGCTTGACAACTTTGGGAATTAGGCAATCATGAGGCCCCCTTCAGCCACTTTTCTCGCAAAACAGCGGAGGTTTCGATGACCGCAGGGTCTAATCGCCTCGGTGAGATGCTGGTCAAGTCGAACCTGATCACTGAGGATCAGCTCAAGAAGGCCCTGGCGCAACAGACGTCGTCTGGAGGGCGTCTAGGCAGCAATCTGGTCAAGTTGGGTTACATCAGCGAGGAAGACATCACCAGCTTCCTGAGTAAGCAATACGGTGTTCCTTCCATTAACCTCGCCCACTTCGAGATTGATTCAGCCGTGATCAAATTGGTCCCGGCCGAGATCGCCCAGAAACACATGGTCATCCCCATCAACCGGAAGGGCAACGCCCTCACCGTAGCGATGGCCGACCCCAGTAATATCTTTGCCATCGACGACATCAAATTCCTCTCCGGTTTCAAGGTAGAGCCGGTGGTAACGGCCGAGAGCTCGATCAAGAGCGCCATTAACAAACATTACGACTCCGCGGGGATGGTCCAGGACATCATGAGGAACTTCGAGGACCCGGGGGTCGCCACGGTTGATGAGACTGAAGATGTAGCTGACTCGGGGGATCTACAGAAATCGACCGAGGATGCCCCCGTGGTGAAGCTGGTGAACTTGGTCCTGAGCGACGCGATCAAGAAGGGGGCCTCGGATATCCACGTCGAGCCGTACGAGAAATCGTTCCGAGTCCGTTTCCGGATCGACGGGGTCCTGTACGATGTCATGCAGCCCCCCATGAAGCTCAAAGCGGCTATCACCTCCCGGCTCAAGATTATGGCCCAACTCGACATCGCTGAGCGGCGCCTCCCCCAGGATGGGCGCATCAAGATCAGGATGGGGACGAAGGAAATCGACTTCCGGGTGTCCACGTTACCGACCCTCTTCGGCGAGAAGGTGGTCCTCCGTCTCCTGGACAAGTCCAATTTGGAGTTGGAGATGACCCATCTGGGGTTCGATCCCCAAGCGCTCCAGATTTTCGAGAAGTGCATTTTGGCACCGTACGGGATGGTCCTGGTCACCGGTCCCACCGGCAGCGGCAAGACGACCACCCTGTATTCGGGCCTGCACCGCCTGAACACCACCGAGACCAACATCATGACCGCGGAGGATCCGGTGGAGTTCAACCTCCCCGGGGTAAATCAGGTCCAGATGAAGCCTGAGATCGGGTTGAACTTTGCCGCGGCCCTCCGGTCCTTCCTCCGGCAGGACCCGGACATCATCATGGTGGGAGAGATCCGGGACTATGAGACGGCAGAGATCGCCATCAAGGCGGCCCTCACCGGGCACATGGTCCTCTCGACCCTACACACCAACGACGCTCCTTCGACCGTCAGTCGGCTCATCAACATGGGGGTGGAGCCGTTCTTGGTCGCGGCCTCGACCAATATGATCATGGCCCAACGCCTTGCCCGAAAGATCTGCTCGAGTTGCAAAGAAGAGATCTCGGTACCTCGCCAGGCCCTGGTCGATGCAGGTTTTTCCCCCGAGGACATCAAGACCATGAAGTGCTATCAGGGGAAGGGCTGCATGGAGTGCAATGACACCGGGTACCGGGGACGGGTGGCTCTGTACGAAGTCATGGCGATCACAGATGCCATGAAGGATGGAATCCTTCAAGGCGCCCAAGCCGGCGAGCTGAAGGAGCTGGCTCGGAAGAACGGGATGAAGACCCTCCGGGAAGCGGGTCTGCAAAAGATCCGGGACGGGATGACGTCCATCCCCGAGGTCATGCGGGTGACAAGCCAAACCTAGGGAGGGACGCAGCGCTGCGCGACAGGCCTGTTCTTGCGGGGAGCTGGGCTGCGCGATCCGCTTCCGCTCCACACGTTAGCCTGGAGGGGTCATGACGAGCCTGGATCAGATGTTAAAGGAGATGGTGGCCAGAGGGGCTTCGGATTTGCATATTACCACCGGGATCCCCCCCACGGTCCGTGTCCACGGCGGGTTGAAACCCCTGGGGGAGACTCCCCTCGCCCCGGCGGGCACCAAGCAGCTTGCTTACAGTATCCTGACTGATGTCCAAAAGCAAAAGTTCGAAGAGAATAAGGAACTCGACTTCTCTTTTGGGGTGAAAGGGCTTGGCCGTTTCCGAGCGAACGTTTTCCTACAGCGGGGGGCGGTGGGAGTGGCCATCCGGACCATTCCGTACAAGATTTTTAACTTCACGGAGCTGGGGCTACCCAAAGTGGTGGAGGAGCTCTGCGCCCGGCCCTCAGGTCTCATCCTGGTTACGGGACCGACCGGTTCGGGAAAATCCACCACCCTGACCACCATGATCGACAAGATCAATAGCGAACGTCATGAACACATCATCACCATCGAGGACCCGATCGAGTTTGTCCACAGCCACAAGAAATGCATCGTGAACCAGCGCGAGGTCCATTCGGATACTTACTCCTTTGCAAATGCACTGCGGGCGGCCCTCCGGCAGGATCCGGACAAGGTCCTGATCGGGGAGATGCGAGACGTGGAGACCATCTTGGCGGCCTTGACCATCGCCGAGACCGGCCACCTGACCTTTGCCACCCTTCATACGAATTCGGCCATCCAGACGATCAACCGGATCATCGACGTCTTTCCCGCCGCACAGCAACCGCAGATCCGCGCGCAACTTTCATTCGTCTTGGAGGGAGTGATCTGCCAAAGCTTACTGCCGCGGGCGGATGGTCAGGGGCGGGTGCTGCTCATGGAGATCATGGTCCCCAACCCCGCAATCCGGAACCTGATCCGGGAGGACAAGATCCATCAGATCTATTCGGTGATGCAGGCCGGCCAAGAGAAGTCGGGGATGCAGACCATGAACCAGGCGTTGATGACCGCGTATACGAAGCGTGCCCTCACCACGGAAATGGCTCTCGGGGCCTCTCAGAATCCCGAAGAGCTCACGCAGATGATGCAGCGGACGCAGCCCGTCGGGGCCGCGATGGGGGGTAGGATGCCCCCCGCTGGCAGAGAATGGGGAGGGAAATAAGCCATGTCAGTCTTTGCCTACAGCGGGAGGACGCGAACAGGACAGGCCATCAAAGGAGAGATGGAGGCCCCCAACCGGGAGGCCGTGGTCGCACAGCTCAGGCGGCAACAGGTCCTGGCCACTTCGGTAAAATCCAAGGCGAAGGACATTGAGATAAAGATCCCCGGCTTTGGGGGGAAGGTCAGCGAGAGAGACCTGGCCATCGTCACCCGGCAGCTTGCGACAATGATCGATGCCGGACTCCCGCTGGTCCAGTGCCTCAATATCCTCGCTCAGCAGCAGGAGAACAAGATCTTCAAAAAGACTCTCGGTGATATCCAGGCGGATGTGGAGGCGGGCTCCACCTTCTCCGCCGCCCTCAGGAATCACCCGAAGGTTTTTAGCACCCTCTACACCAACATGGTGGAGGCCGGGGAGGCGGGCGGAATTCTCGACACGATCCTCAACCGCTTGGCGGTGTATATCGAGAAGTCATTGACCTTGAAGAAAAAGATCAAGTCTGCCATGTTCTATCCGATGACGATCGTCTCGGTGGCGCTCGTGGTGGTCATCTTCCTTCTGCTCTATGTCATCCCGACCTTTCAGGGGTTATTTGCGAACTTCGGGGCCACCTTACCCCTTCCCACCGTGATCGTTCTTGAGCTGAGCAACTTTGTCCGCCAGTATCTCCTGTACATGATTGGGGGGGGGGTGGGACTGATCATGGGCATACGGGCGGATTACCGGACTAAAGGGGGGGGAAAACGCATCGACGGCCTCGTGCTGCGACTCCCCATCGTGGGACCCCTGATCCGAAAGGTATCAGTGGCCAAATTTACCAGGACATTGGGGACCTTGGTCTCGAGCGGCGTGGCCATCTTGGAAGGACTGGATATTACGGCACGGACGACGGGGAACACGGTGGTGGAAGAGGCAGTGCAAAAAGCCCGCTCGGCGATTGCCCAGGGGAAGACCATTGCCGAGCCCTTACAGTAATCGAAGGTCTTTCC
>Ga0114923_10002057_pt1 | contig 13744 bp, 19 predicted proteins | sample SumtaG_FD_89578 | JGI IMG/M metagenome (GOLD analysis project Ga0114923, IMG submission 89578) | Deep subsurface microbial communities from Indian Ocean to uncover new lineages of life (NeLLi) - Sumatra_00157 metaG | ecosystem: Environmental > Aquatic > Marine > Oceanic > Sediment | place: near... | reverse complement strand
TCGATATCTGTACCTTGCAATACCCGCAACTTCCCCTCCCGCCACAGGGAGCTGAGATCTGTATATTGTTTGCAATAAGAGCGGATAAAAGGGTGCTGCCACCTTGAATAACAAATTTTTTTTCCTCATCCTCTTTTTAATTCTTTCTCTTAATTTTTTTCCAAGTTCTTTTGCAGTTTTTGATTTCCTTTCTTTTACTTTAATTATTTTGATTCTCTGCTTCCTTGGTTTTTTTAATAATCTTCTTATTCTTCCCATCTTAATTACCGAAAGGTTTTCTTCCCACCATCCTTTCTTCCCTTAATCTTCTCTGTTCAGCTAAATTTTCTTCTCTCATTTTTTTACCTGCTTCTCTTAATTCATTTGTTCTTTTCATATTTTCCTCTCTTTTTGCAATATTCTTCTGAGTATATTGGGATAACTTTGAAAAGATAGATCCTGAATTCCCAGATTCTGTTAACCTTCTAGCCCTATTCATTGCTCTTAACTTTTGTAGTCCTGACTTCTCAGCAGCTGATTTCTTTGCTTCTGACTTTGCAACTTCTAAAGCATTCTTCTTGAATTCATCCTCAAAGATTTGTTGCTTTTGGATTTTTGATTCTAACCTAAGTCGTTCCATCATATCTCTTTCTTCTTTCTTCTTGTCTGAATATTCCTTAAAACTTCTTTGGATAGTTCCTAAAAATCCCATATATTATCACCTGCCTATAAACCTCTTCCAACTTCCTCTTTGGATTAATACGACTATTGTAAAGACTAATATTGCTAAAGCTCCGAATAAGATTACTAGACTAATTATAGTTCTTGAAGACGCTAAAGGTAAATAACCATCTGGTTCAGCATTGTAAGTCATATTTATTGGCTCTCCTGCAAATGCTATTCCTGTATCATTTACAACTAATTGAACAGTGCTTAATCCTGTTGTAGAAGACAAAGCAGTTCTAAGAAAAACACCTCCAGAACCTGTTAAATCAATTCCACTTGAATTTGTAGCATTCCTAACATCTCCAACACCAAGTAATGTTCTTCCTGTAATATCTACTGAAGTATTAGAAGCAGGAGCTATCTGTGTCGAATTAGCAAAAGAGATTGTATTAGTTTGTGAAAAAATACTATCTGAATATGTTGAAAGGAATGTAATAGCAATTATAGTCCCTATGAATATAATAAGGATTGCTTTACCATCCATCTTTAAAATTTCCCCCATCTAACTTTAAAACTCCTCAATTTTACTAGTATAAATCAATATATAAATCTATTCAAAATTTTTACCTATTTCCAACTATCTGATTAAATAGGAATGCTAACATAAATCCAACTATGACTGTTACAAAAGCATAGATTACACTGAATGATGAGATTGCTAATCCAAGAATTAATAACAATGGAATACTAAATGCAATTGTTGTATCAAAACCAAATTTCATTCTCGAGGCAATCATAAAATAGACAACTGCTCCTAGAACAACAGATAATAATACATTTCCAATTAGTTCATTTACTATTATACATCTTAAGTCTAATAAATTACATATCATTTTAATCTTTACCTCTCCACCATTCCATAACTGTTAGAGTATAAATTATTGATATTGGACCCATGATAAAGATTGCTGCAACTGGATTTAGTGAAATCAATTTAGATGAGATTATTATAAAATCAGAAGTTAAAAGTGCTAATGTTGCTGTCATTGGGATTATTAAAATTCTAAATTCTCTTGTTGCTATAAATGAAGTTACAATAACTGCACCTGCCCCAATTAGTGAGAAGAGTCCTGTTGTTGAACTTCCAAGATCACTAAATACTCCAATTAGACCAGTAAAAAAACCTTTGAATGTAATCTCCCCTATGTTCAATAGTGAAGCAATTATTGTTGATGATAAGGTACAAGTTCCACTAGCACAGATTTGTCCTGTTACAATCATAAGCAAATCTATGAAAATCAATATTGATAGATAAGTAACCATCTTTCCCATTTTAAATTCTCCTTATAAAGACCCTCCTAAATACAAACACCACTGCTATTGCGGTTGATAGAATCGCAATTCCATATTGATTACTAAATTGTCCAAGTACATTTATATTAGATGTATCTGAATCAACAATCAATCCAGTATCTATCCATCCAACAATGCTGAACACCCAAATCAATAAAACAGCGACTATAACTTTACTTTCACTTGATTCTATTACCTCTTTAGAACTCATAAATATAAGAGTTCCGATTATTACAAGTATGACAATCAAGTATCTTATAAAATCTAGAAAATCATATTCCATAAACAGAACTAATTGATTAAATAAAGAATAATCCCCAATAAATTCTATTCCAATATTCCAGACCTTTGATATTGATAAGGTTTCGTCTGATGTTTCTATAAGGTAATACCCAACAATTCTGGTATTGTTTTCTGTATTTACATTAACTGTTATTAAACCTACTGATGAACTATTCACAAAACCTAATTGGAATCTTGAACTATTGGTTATATTCATACTAATCTGGGTGATTGATTGCGAACTTGTAACCTCAAATCCAAAAGTCACCAAGGTATTATTCTGCAAAGTTGAGTTGATTGGGGTAATTATGTATGTTGTATTTATAGCTATTTCTGTTCCGTTTCCAATTATGGCTGCACCACTTCCCATAATAACTGTTCTTAGATCAGTTGTTGGAACAAATGTAAAAATATTATTTTCAAATCCTGATTTACTAAAAGTTGCAGAATAACTTCTATCTGGATTTAGGAAGAAGGAAACAAATCCAGAAGAGTCTGATACATCAGATACAACACTTTGAGTTACACCACTTAACACAGTTGTTAATGAACCTAAAACATCTTGTATTGGATCACCATTATTATCTATAACATTAAAAGGGGAAAATAGTCCTAATGAAGTTGGGAGGAGGTACAATGCCCTATTTGTCGTTAGATTTGTTAATAAGAGTGTTGAACGGAAGGTTCTTTGTTGGCTTTCTAAATTATTATAATCTAGGTTTATCAATGTGAATATGCTTTTATCAGGATGGTCAAGACAAAAGGCATAACTTGGATTTTCTGATGAATTTGAAAATGAAAAAGATTTGTTTGTATTTTGGTCTGTTGTCCAGATTACAAAATTAGAGTTTATTGTTGCACTTACATCTTCCTCGTCAACTGTTTCATTCTTGAATGTGAAGTTTAGAAAAGCTATGTTGTTCGTTGAATTACATAGTGAAAATATTATTGGGCTAACTGTTTGATTTGATTTAGACGTATTTATCAATGTTGAACCATGAGTTATTTGCCAGAAGAAAGATTTATTTGTTGCACTTGAAACTGTTGGGATTTCTACTGTATTATTAAACTCAGCAAAAATATTTCCTCCAACCTTTGTTGAAGTTCCACGACTTACTCCGTCGTAAAAGAATTCAGCAGTTATTGTTTGAGTTCCATCTGCTGTTACATTTAGAAGGAATCCATCTATTTCTGTTTCAACTACACTTAAGTTAAATGTCCTAAAATTTTCAAGAATAGTATAATTCCAAGCAGTTGTATTAACACCTTCATTTCCAACGCTATCATTTGCATAGACTATAACATTTTTATTTGATTGGTTTGTAATATTTATTTGGAATGCGTTATCCACACAAGTAAAAGTATTATTTGTCCCATTGTAATCATACCAACAAGATTCTAAACCAATATCTGTGATACTAACTTCTATAGTTAAGTTATTATTAAGTTTTTGATAATTAACAGTTGTTATTGGAGAGATTATGTCTACTACTGGAGAGATTGAATCAATAGAGAAACTAACTGACTTTTCAGGATTCATATCATTTAGGGTATCATTACAATAAAAGTTAGCTTTATGTCCTCCTTGTGACATGGTTGAATTTGTTGCAGTATAATCATCTGGGGAAGTTGTAATATTTGCCATTGTGAAATTATTCACTCCTCCATCAAGAGAGTAAAGACAAGTATCTATAGAGGATGAACTTGTTGCAGTAACATTGAATAATATTGTAGTTGTGTTATAGGTTATGTTTAATGGATTATTTATTGTAACACTAAGAGTTGGAGGGAGAGAAACATTTACCCCAACGTAAGTCATAACATTTCCAACTCCTGATTCAATAACAAAAAAGGTTTCATTCCCTAACCCAATCCCATTAGGACTTGGATTTCCATTAGTAGCTGTGTCCCAACTAAATCCTGTGTAATTACAAAACATATTATTTAAGTCAACTAAATATTCATAAACTTCGGCATCTGCTGAGTCTGTGATATAAGCAAGTGTTCCATTTATTGCTATTCCTCTTGGGTCAGCATTTAGAGAATTATTTCCAGTAATTGAACAATTACTTATATAATTTCCAAACATATCATATTTACATAATGATTGAGCAGTATTGTCAACAATATATAAATTTCCATTATAATGTTCTATTCCAAAAGGATTAACTCCTCCACAGGGTTCTCCAACAAGACTATACTCAGCCTTCTCTGTTCCGTCAGGAGCTACCCAAAAAATTGCATCTGGATCATTATTCATTAAAAACAGGTCAGAATCATTTGTTGCTATCCCTCTTATATTTGGTGCTATAACTCCTGTGTCAAAATTACTATCAAATGAACCGTTAACCCAATATATATAAATCTCGTTATCTGTTTCATCATTAACCCAAAAGTTTGAATCATTCGCCCCACAAGTTCTTGGATCACTATTTGCACCAGTTAAGGTAATTGTTACTAAGAAATCTCCAATTGGATCTTTCCAGAAAATTGTTGTTGACTTTTCCTGATTTGCTCCGAAAATTCCTCCATTTATCCTTAGAGCAACATAAGAATTCTCTTGATTTCCGTCGCTATATAATTTAACATCATAATTTAAATTTTCATTCCATCTTAATCTAATATATTTTTTTCCATCTTCATTAACCAAGTAGTAATAAGGAATATCTCTTGTTGGATTATCCTCAGGAGTAAATGACATATCTTTAAAGATTATATCAAGATTATCTCCTAGTGGATATTCACTATCATTAATACGAATTATATCTCCAAGTGTTGAATCTATTTTAATATCTTTTACCTTCCACATAAATCCTAATTTATTTGGATAAGCTGTTGAATTTTTATTTTTTCCATAGATGATTATTGGCAATTCATTATCACTTGGTTTTAAATTATATCTTACTCCAACTCTTAAATCATAACCATTATGTGTAAAATCTTTCCACAATGTAGCATTTACATAAGTTGAATTATCTGTGCTTATACTTTTATTAAAAGAACCAAGTTCATCAGCACATTTTATCTTTACCCAAGAACCAGCAATATATTCTCCTAAACAAAAAACATTCTTAGTCCAATAATTTTCTTCATCTTCTGTCCATTGTATTCCAGAAGTTCTGTTAAAATAATATGTTGCCTTGCTATTCCAAATTTCCAAAGTATCATCATACAATTGATAACCAATTACTGAGTCCCTTTCACTCCCAGAAACTCCTTCTCCTAATAAGTATTTCACTGCTCCATTAAGAAAACTTATATCCTCACTTTCTTTAATTTCAATTATCTCATCATAGGAGAAAGCAATTATAGTTCCAAATAAGATAATCAAAGATGTTGCAATAATTATTGGAATTATCAATTTTCTCATTTTAGTCTACCCCAATTTCTTCCAAGCCAAACAAAGGCTGAGACTATGAATGCTCCAATGAACCAAATCATTCCAATTCCTGTAATAAAGCAGGTAGGTCTTTTAGTTAGTCTTTGAAGTTCTGTATCATCATCAAAATCTGTTTGATTAAATCCATCTGTTCCTTTACAATTTAGTGAATCGGAATCCCTTGCTGTGTCTAGGAATTCTTTAAATGGATCAATTAATGCGAAACTAGTAATTATGAAAACAAAAAGTAAAACTATTAATGCGAATCCTAATACTCCTTTTTGTCCTTTTTTATTCATATCTTTCTCCCCCTTAATTTTTCAAATTCTTTTACTCTCCTTATTAAATCCAAATCTTTTTTTCTCCTGAACTTAGCCTTTGGATTTTTAATACTTTTTTTAGCTCTTTCAAATTGGTCTTTTAGTGTAGCATAAGAAATTCCTCTCTTTGATATTTTTGGAACTTTCCTATCAGGAATAGAAAAATCAACTACACTTTCATTATCAGTATTTGAAACAACTTTGTGAACTTTTAATTTCTTTGTCTTACCTTTTTTTACTCTGAAAAAATCTCCTCTAAATCTTTTGTCTAATATCTTTTCCATTTCATTTGAAGCTTGTTTTGGGTTCTTTGCAAATACATCCCAATCCCTTGTTGATTTTCTTTCTAAAAATCTTGGTAGTTGAGCGTTTTGTGCTCTTGCTCCATGAACAACTCTTTTAGTTTTTGCCAATCTTTGAAGGACAAATCTATTTACTAAATTCTTATTTCTCTCAAAAAATTTCATTTTACTCATTTTTTTCTCCTAGGTTTTTTGTCTAATCTACTAACAAAATCGTTGAAGATCTTTGGTATGTCTAATTTTTTTGTTGGTTTGCAGATTCCACAAGTTGATTTTAATGTCATTTTATTTTTTATTTTTCCTCCTCTTTTTTTTATTTAACCTAAGTAACATAATTCTTTCTCTAGTATTTTGTTCTTCTTGTGCTTCTCTTATTCTTCTATCAACATGAAGATTCCTTAAATCTTTTAATTCCTTCTCTTTTAGAATTTTAAACTCTTTAGGCAAAACCTTCCCCTTTTTCTTTTGAATTATTATTGCTAATGGTGTTTTATTAGTTTCTGGCATCTTATTTTTTCTTCCTCCTTTTTGTTTTTATCAGCTTAGTTGACTTTAATGATTTCTTTTTTAATGCAGATAGTTTCCTCAATAGGGTAATTTTTTTCCGTTCCGAAGCTGTGTCAAGTAATCTGGTTTTAAATTCTATAAATTTATTTGGAGTAAAAACCTTCTCACCTTTTACAATTTTAAACTCTCTAAACTTTTTCTTATTCTTTTTAAAATATGCTTGTGGAACTTTAAGTTTTGGTTTCTTTACAGGTTTTTTTGTTTTCTTAATAATGAATGTCCTTGCTAGAGAATGGTCAACTAACCATGAACCTAAGTCTTTTGACTTTGATTTTGATAGGGGAACTAGGTTTAGTTTTCTAAACTTCTTAGTCTTTATTAACTTACCAAGAACATTATATCCTAACCTTTTTGAAGGAATTTTTTTAATCTTTTCTTTGGGTTTCTTTTTAGGTTCAGTTATTAGTGTTGGGGGAACTATTATTATTGGAGTTTTTGTTGGTCTTAATGGTCTTAATTTTAAATCTTGTTTTTGAACTTCTCTCAATCTTTGTTTCAACCTTTGATTTAACTTCAATAGTAAATTTTGCTTTTGGATTAATATTTGTCTCTGTTTTGTAACATTACTTATTCCTTGTTGAACTATTGATGTTCTTTCTAAACTTCTAAGACGGTTTAGACTTTTACTGGCTAAACTAATTCTCGTCTTTAGAATAACTAAGTTTCTTTGTACCCCATCTTTTGTTAGCCCTAGACCTAAACTTAATGGTCCTCCAGTAAATACTGGCACAACAATAGGAGTTGTTGTTCTCAATGGGAAAGCTGCCCCAAATGCAGCTGCAGAAACACTTATTGGTCTTTCAGGAATCTCTTTAACAATAGGTTTCTTTACCTTTAATTTTAATTTTGAAAATGGTTTTAATTTAGATAACTCTTTTGCCCTCCTTATTATTTCTGGTTCTTTTCCAAATGTTTCTTCGAGGGGTGTCTTTTTAACTTTAATTTTCTCTGGGATTATAAGCCCTTTTGTTTCTGTAATTCCAACTAATGTTTCTTTTCTTTTTAATCCAAATCTTTGCAATGATTTTTCTAAAAGATTATATTTCTTCTCAAATACACCCTTAGCTTTATTTAGTACAGAAACTAATTGAGTATCTGATAATAATCTTATATTTGTTGATTGAAATTCTGCTTCTGTAAATGGTGATTTTCCATCTAATTTTCTATCTATATTTATTATTTGTTTTATCCTTGACATAGATATTTTCTTACCTGCTTTAATATCATCTGCTAATTTTGTTATTTGTTTAATATGTTTAGCTCTTGCTTGTTTTGTTTTAAATAAACCAGCAACGCTTCTTGAATTTGAAAAGGAAAATCTCCCAATCTGTTTAACTCCTCCTGTTTCTACTCTTTCGAAAATATCTATTATCCTTCCAGAACCAAAATTCTTTTGGACTAATCTTCCTAGTTTAGTTGGTGCTGGGTTAAATTTTATAATTCTTGTAAATATTTCTCCCTTCCCCCCTTTTATTTCTCCAACTCCTCTTCCAGCGATTATCTCTCCAGGTTTAAATTTTGTTGCATCAAAACCTATGAATGTCTTATCTATCTTACCATCTCTTAGCAGCTTTGAAAATTCAACCATTTTAAATGTCTTCCCATCTTTTAACTTTATTTCATAAGCAATTGTGTCTGTTATTTTTCCTTGTTTAGATAATATCCTTAAGTTTGGAATAAGATCTATTGCAGTATTTGATAATCTTGATGTCTCCTTCCCCCCTAGAAATGTTACTGAGTCTAATGTTTCTGGGTTAATCTTTAAATCAGAAACTTTAGTTTTCAATCCTGCAGCAACTTTCCCACCAACTAACCCACCTGCTATAAATGAACCAGTTGCAAGTGAACTTTCTAAGGGAAATTTTTTAAATTGTTCTCTTACTTGATCTCTCTTCAAAAGTAAATCTGATAAAAACAATGTATTTATTACTGCTCCAACTGGGGGTACTATTACAGTAATCATTGTTAATGCTGCCCCTATTGCAAAATTTTTTGGAATTCCATCTTTAATCTTTTCTTTAATGTAATCATCTTTTACCTTTTCTAATCTAACATCTGCTTGTTTTCTTGTTATTGTTCCTAAATTGAATCTTGATTGTATATCTTCAAAATCTGTTTTAAGTTTCTGAGCATCTCTATCATTAGGATTTATCCCTAACTTTTCAAAGAAAGTCTTCTGTCTTTGGTTAAATACTAATGTTGTTCCTAATCCAGATGGTTGAGTGATATCTGTTATGATTTCTTTTGTTTCAATCTTTAGTGTAGGTTCCTTTTTCTTTTGTAGGTTTTCAATTAGAGATAATAGTCCCTTCTCAGATTTTGGTAAATCTTTTAATCTTAACTCTGGAACATTAAATGTTCTTTTTATTCTATCAAATACTTTCTTTTTTTCGCTTTCAATTAATACTTTTGTTGGCGGTTCTATAAATTTTACTCCTTCTGGGACCAACCCAATCGCTTTTGGCTTTGGTTCTCTAAATTTTATATCTTTAAATAGTTCTTCAACAATAGCTGGTTTAGGTTTAAATAATAATTTTTCAAGTTCCAATTGTGGACTAACGTCCTGTTTAAGTCTTTGTTCAAATTGCTTTATTCCTATGCTCTGTCCTTTAACTAAGTCTTCAAATCCAGTAAGTTTACCTTTTACAAATATTGGCTTAAACCCTTCTCCAATTATCTTTTCTACTTCAAATTGTTCTCTTGGTACTTTTGTTACAACCCCATCTCTAACAACAGAAACAAGAGCCTCTCCTCTTGGTCTCAACTCTCCAAGAGCTCCCAATAATCTTTGTTCTTTTCTTTTTTCCAAGAATTGCTCCACTTGTCTCTTGGTTTTACTTAATTCTACTTTAAATGGTTTAAGTTCTTTTAATTGTTCTTTTTTAAATTTCTCAAGCTCTTCCCTTCTTTTTCCTAAAGAAATCTGTTGTTCTCTTGTTAACCCTCTTGCTTGTTGTGCCGATAATGTTGGAATTGTTTGGGATCTTATTTCTTGTTCCCTTCTAATGATATCTTCTCCTCTCCTAACAACTTGCTCTCTAAACCTCGTAAAATCTCTTGCCACCATCTTTCACCTTTTTCTTCTTTTTAAAGACCCGTAACTCAACAAATAAATCATCACTAAACTTTATACTAGGGTCAGCTATCTTTATTTGTTTCTTAGAAAGAGAAACACTTAATTGATTATTCTTTTTATTCACAAATACCTTTCTAATTATTTTCTTATTAGAACTCCGATTTAAAATTTTCCCCATCTAACTTTAAAACTCCTCAATTTTACTAGTAAAAAGTAATATATAAATCTATTCAAAAAACACAATTTATTCTAGTTTTTCTTTCCTATTTGTTTTTGATTTGTAGTACAAGTAATATCCTACAAAACCGAATAACCCAAAAAATGAAATTAGGATAAATGGTTTTACTGGATTCCCTTTTATTTCAATAGACCAATTAGTGAAATAAGGTTTTACTAAGAAAAATATTACTAATTGAAACATAGCTCCGATTGGGGAGATAATAAAACTGGTTGAGATTATAATCCAAAAATTGACCCATACCCATACAGGATACTTATAGTCACTTTCCTGATACATTTTCTATCATTTAATATTGAGTGAAAGTGTATTTAAAAATCTTTCTTCTTTAGTTCTTTTCTAAATGGGGAAGTGATATTTCCCCTTTCATCCCTAGTCCAGATTTTTTTTCTTTCTTCTTCAAGTTTCTTAAGAAAGTTTTTCCTTATTTCCTCTAGTGTAAGATTAAAATTATTTCTAATTAGATCAACCATATCTAATCCTTTATCTTTTTCAGTTGTTATAGCTTTTATTAAATATATAGGATTTTCTGCATAACCATCATCAAAAGTTAATTTTGCTCTAAGGAACGGAAAGCTTCTAAATTTACCCTTCTTTTTTTCTTTTTTCATTATTTATAACCATATATAATTGCAACTACTATTATTATTGCTATTGCAATTCCTATTGCTGTCTTTGCATTTAATTTCTTTTGGTCTTTATCTCCCATCCTTACAAGCTCTGCATTCTTTATTCCCTTTATTGCATGGTCTTGCAATTCTGCACATTTTTCTTGTATAGTTTTCTCTTCCCAATCACTTGTTCCAATAGGGGTTAAATATCCTTCCCTTATAATTGCAACAGGTTTTCTTTCTTTTGATTCTGTATAAGTACAATCCCTTCTTGAGTGGTAAGTAATTCCATCTATATTAAAAAATCCTCTCTTAACTTGACATTCCATCATCTCTGCTTGTCCATTGTTTCTAAGATAAACAACAGCAACAGTATCTGGCTTTTTTAATTTACTTTGCTTAAACCATTTCTCAAATAGAGACTTTGATTTCTTCTCCTTTTTTTCTTCTTTTTTAGGTTCTTTTGATTTCTTCTCTAATCCCATTATTTCTTACTACCTCCTTTCAAATTCTCTATATTATCTCTCCTTCTAGTTCTTGTTGTGTCTACCTTCTTTGTAACATTCATCATTTGGATAAACCCATTCTTACTCATTCCACTAGAACAAATATTATCTATTTCCCTTCTGAAGTATTCTGAAATCCTATTTTCAACACCATTTGCCTCACAAATTTTATCAAGGTAATGCTTACTAAGTGCTTCTAATTTCATTAAAAATCTCACATTAAATAATGGTCTTCCTAATTCTTCTTCGTCTAAAAAAGTGAATCTGTCAACATGAAGTTTATCAGTTGACTTTGATAAAAATTCATGTTGATTATGCCTTTCTTCTGGAAGTGGTGGACCATATCCTTCCCCTAGTTCCTGACTAGTCAAAATCCTATCTTCTTCTGAATCTTCTAATTCCTCCTCTCGAAGGTTCTTTAAATAGTCTAATTCTTCTTGTGTTAAATCTTCATCCATCTTAAATCATATCTTGTTTTGTTTTCCATATTTGTTGAACTTCATCCTTTGATTTTATTAATTTTTCCTTTCTAAAAAGCTCAAATGAAAATAGACCTTTTATTTTCTCTGCTCTATCTGGATTTTTTTTCTTTATCAACAATAAAATCATATACGCAATACCTGCCAATGTTCCTAATGCAGTTAGTCCTTCAATCAGACCCATCTTTCTTTTGAATCTCCTTATTAGTTAGCCTCCATCCAGACCTTTGAAAATCTTTTGTAATATCCCTTGCCATTGATTCTTCATTGTTTAATAAAGATAATTCTTTTATTTGATCTATGTCTTCTTGTCCTAAATTTAATTTTTTTATTTTATCTTCAATTTCGTCTAACTTATCTAAATCTATTATAATTGGTTCAAAATTTAGTTCTGCTGATATGAAAGTCATCTTCCTTGAATTTATGTAAACTTTCCTTAATGCTCCACCAATAACAAAGGTCAACTTTATCATCCTCTATTCCTTCCTGAAAAACCTTTTAATGTTTTTCCACCTAGTGCCATAAAAACACCAACTCCCCCAGCAAGAGTAAACATACATTTATACAAAAGTGATAATTCAATAAGTGTAAAGATCCAAACTGGAAATATTACAAAGACAAAAAAACAACCTGCGAACTTAGCTACAAAAATTAAATCAATCTCTATATCCAATCCAAACATATAAAACATTCCCTCCTTTCAATAAATTATTATCCATAATAATCCCCCTCGGGTTCTTGGTCATAATGTTCTTCTTGTTTGTTCCTTGAAAAACTATCTTCAATCAAGAAATAAAATCCTAAAGCAATACATGAAAAACCTAATGCTTTTCCAACTAATGTTGACCAATTTATAAAAGAGTATCCAGGGTAGAGAGTTATTACCCCCATAATCATAAGACAAATAGATCCAAGATGCTTGAACATCCTTAATCTTTCATTCCAAAAACCACACATAACAAAGAAGAAACACAGAATTATTATTGAAAGTTGTGTTGGAAATACTTGGAATTGTTTTCCATCTGCTGTTACTTCAAAATTTACTGATTCAAACCCCCCTAATTCTGATGATGATGAATTACATTGGACGAGATAAGAATAATCGCCTAATCCTGAAAAATTCCCCCCATCAACATCTATCCCCCACTCATTAATTATCTCTTCTGGTTTGTAAGGAATATTATTATTACTAACAATATGATTCCCAGTTGAATTATAAAGATGAAAAGAGCAACTTGTGCTATCATTTGTTATTGGAACTCCATCAGAAATATTAAAAACATGAAAGTGAAAATCAAAACCTGAGTTTTGCCTTGTTACACCAAAGAAAGGAATTTTAATTTCATAACCATTAACAAGTGCCTTGTCTTGTTGAAAAGGGGGTTGTGGAGAAATAAAGTTTAGAGTAAAAACTAATAAAAAAAGAAATAAAAAAATCTTGCAGAATTTCATTTAAGAAAATTCCCTTTCGAATTTAATTAAGTGAAAAGGGTTAAATAAGCCCGACATCTTGAAGTCCTCCAACTGCAATATTAACTCCTGCAATCATTATCGCAAGTGCAAAAAATAGGGTAACAAGTGTCAAAATTGTTGCAGACGAACCTGTAACATTAACACCAACTCCTAAACCACTTCCATTGTTAGTAGCAGCTGTTACTGAATCAGCAACAGGTCCTATTAAATTTACACCTATTAATATTGTTATGAATCCTTCAATTAATCTTCCTAAAGCCATCTTCTATTTATATAAGCCCAACATCCTGAAGTCCTCCAACTGCTATGTTTACACCAGCAATCATTATTCCTAATGCAAAGAATAAAGTAACTAGTCCTAAGATTGTAGAAGCAGAACCTGTAACATTTCCAGATTGAGCAGCAACTACTGAATCAGCAACTGATGGAATTAAGTTAACACCTATTAAAATCGTGATAAAACCTTCAATTAATCTTCCTAAAGCCATACGCTAACATCCCCCTCAAAAATGT
>Ga0114923_10002055_pt1 | contig 13755 bp, 11 predicted proteins | sample SumtaG_FD_89578 | JGI IMG/M metagenome (GOLD analysis project Ga0114923, IMG submission 89578) | Deep subsurface microbial communities from Indian Ocean to uncover new lineages of life (NeLLi) - Sumatra_00157 metaG | ecosystem: Environmental > Aquatic > Marine > Oceanic > Sediment | place: near... | reverse complement strand
TTCAGACAGGGCAGCCTGGATTTTTGCGATACTTTCTTCCGGGAGTTCCACGGCTGAAACAAGATCAGCGCGGATGATGTTGGCGACCTCGTCGGTGAGTTTCTCATAAAAGATATATATATCCTTCAAGTACTGGATCCTGCCCTTGTCAAACAACAGGAATAAGAAACACGCCATGACCTTAGAGACACCTGAACGCTCTACAACGGCTTCCAAGACTTTTTTCCGGCTTTCAGGATCATATAAAGGGTTGGAGATAGCATGTTCGAGCTCCCTGTTCTCCTCCACGAGCTTTACAAAAGCCCCCAACTCTTCTTTGTACGTCTCCGCCTTACCGTCTTCCCTGCCAATGGCCAACAACGCCTTGGCATAGCGTCTGGCAATCCTGAGGCTTATCACTGAGCTACCACCACCTTTGTCAAATATTCATCTATAATACGCTGTTGATCTTCGGCATTAATATTTTTCTTGAGTAATTCCTCAGCCATGCTCACAGCCCGGTCGCCCATCTCCGCCGTCAGTTGCTGCCTGGCTTTCTGAAATTCATGCTCTATGTTTTTCTTGGCTTGTTCTTGAAGTTTTTCAGCGGCAGACTTCGCCTCTTCTATGATCTTCGCCTTTACCGCCTCACCCTGCTGGATATATTCCGCAACAATTTTTTCGACTTCCTTATCCAGTTGGCTCAGCTTTTCTTTGTAATCGGCAAGCCGTTTCCCCGCCTCCTGCTTTTGTCGCTCCAGGTCATCCAGCTGGTCCCTGATCCCCTGGCGGCGGGCTGCAAGGCCTTTGGCAAGCGGTTTTCTCAAAAGAAAAATCAGTGCCCCGACCAGTACTGCAAAGTTCATCGTACGCCATATCAAATCCTTGACTTTACCACTGTTATCTCCGTGTCCGCCCTCGGACGAGGCCCAAACCGATCCAAATGCAAAAAGGGCTGAAACAACGACAAAAAGGATGATAAAATAACGTGCCTTCCCCATCCTGGTAAACGCCTTCATGACACAGCCCTCCCTAATATCTTTTCAGCAATCGCCGCGGAAAAAGCATCAGCCTCAGACTTGAGTTTACCCCTGACGTCCTCGGCATCTTTAGCAATCTGAGCACGCACGGTCTCCAAATCCGCTTGCGCCTTCTGGTTGATTTCGTCGATGAACTGCCTTTCTTCTTCCTGGCCCGCTTGCTTCAGGGCCTCTTTCTCCTGAACGCCTTTTGTCCTGGCCTCAGACATTTTTGCCTTAAATGTCTGTTCACTTTCAGCAACACCGCGTTGACAGCCCTCAATTGCCCCCTGGAGACCCTGGGTCTTTTTCTTCCTTTCGATGAGTATGTTGCGGATAGGTTTATAAAGGACGGCGTTCAGGATAAAGATCAGCACAATGAAATTTGCCATCTGGACGAACAGGATAGGAAAATCAACACTGATCATAACGCACTCCTATTCTCTGATTTTGGGAATTTTGGCAAATAAATCGGGCAATTCCTTTTCCAGCTACCCGATAAAGATGTCCGTCTATATCTCAATACAGCCGACTTGTCAAAGGTTTTTTTCTGTTTGCGCATTTATGCCTGCCACTCGGACAAATCAATGGTCTTGCCGGAAGCACTATCCTGGGGTTTCATACTACAATTACCATGAAAAACCACTCCTGCATCAATGACCACCGTGGGAGCACACAGATCACCAAACACCCGTGCCGGTGAATGTAGCTCAATGCGGTTTGTGGCATTGATATTACCGCTCACCTCCCCGCATACCACAGCCGTGTGCACCAAAATGTCCGCATGGATAACCGCTTTTTCCCCTACAACCATCGTCCCCTCTTTGCTCTCTACGGTCCCCGTGAAATGGCCGTCGAGTCGCACGGTCCCCTCAAATACGAGTTTCCCTTCCAGGGTCGTCTCCGGCCCTAAAAATGTCTGTATCCCCTTACTTGTTTTTTTCATATCATCCTCCCAACCCGGACGAGCCGGAACCAAACAAGGGTTAAGTCTTGTAAAATAAAGTGAACTTTAACTCATACAAGTGCCTAAAGTGAACTAAAGCAAAATCATTCCTTGAACAAAAACCTGCGCATACTGATGTTCAATAAGATTCCTATAGCAACCATGGTAGTCAGCACCGAGGACCCCCCGTAGCTGATAAGTGGCAAGGGAACACCAACTACAGGCAGCAACGCCAGCACCATTGCCACGTTAATAAAAGCCTGCCAAAATATCATGCTGATAAGGCCAACGGATAATATGGTGCCAAAAGGTTCCTTTGAGCGTATCGCTATGCTCAACCCCCATATTACTACCAAGAGATACAGCAACACAACCACAGTTGCTCCAAAGAATCCCCACTCCTCGGCCAATACTGAAAAAATAAAGTCCGTATGTTGTTCTGGAAGAAAAGACAGGGCATTCTGGGTTCCCTTTAAAAACCCTTTACCAAAAAACAATCCTGAACCGACCGCAATTTTTGACTGAATGATATGATAGCCTGCGCCCAGCGGATCTCCCCCCGGGTCAAGAAATGCCAGGATCCGCTGCTTCTGGTATCCTCTCAGGAAAAACCAAGCTACCACAGACCCTGCAATACCGGCCGCAGTCAAGCACATGAGTGATCTGCGCTCAATCCTCACAAACATGGTCACTGTTGCCGCTATCAGCAAGACAATAAGACTTGTGCCGAGGTCGGGCTGCTTTACAATCAATACAAAGGGGATCAAGGTCCAAATTAACGGCTTCCAAAGTTCCTTAAGGGAAAAACCTCTTTCAGTGGCATGACGAGAAAAATATCGCGCTAGTATAATTACGAGAGAAATTTTCACCAGTTCTGAGGGTTGAAACGAAATAGGGCCCAGGACAAGCCATCGCTGGGAACCCGACACCTCTTTCCCCGCAAATAGTACAATAACCAATAGCCCTATTGACAAGGCGTAAATAGGTGATGCCAGCCGGTTTAGCCACCTGTAGTTGAACAAAACCGATAGAATCATCACGCCAGTGCCGATTGCAAGCCAATAGGACTGTTTTATGTAGACAAGCCTTCTCAGCTCGGCTACTTCCGCATTGGCAGAGACCGCGCTGTAAAGCGTGAGTATACCAATCCCTCCAATAACCATGGCCAGGGTTAATAAGATCCAATCAAAATGTTGCAATAATCTTCGATCAATCATTGGATTGTCGATCCCTCAGGTATATCCTGATCATCTCTCTTGCAACAGGGCCTGCCGCTTTTGAGCCGTGACCGCCGTGTTCTATCAACACTGCCACGGCTATCTTAGGCTCTTCAGCAGGTGCAAAAGCAATAAACCATGCATGGTCTCTGAGATGACGAGGTTGACTCTCAAGGGGTTTTCCTCTGTCATCTTCTACAAGTGAGACGACCTGAGCCGTTCCGGTTTTGCCGGCTACATTGACACCAGGAATACGTGCGATCCATCCAGTTCCTGTAGCCTTGTTGACCGCATTGATCAATCCTCTCTTTATGAGCTGAAGCGTCTTTGCCGAGGCAGAGAGCCTGCCTAAGACCACCGGCAACTGTTGTTTGACAAGTGAGCCGTCTGAAGACTCAATCCGCTTAACAACTAATGGTTTGTATCGTACTCCTCCATTGGCAACCGCAGATATCAGGCTAAGCATCTGGACAGGTGTAACCAGATTGAACCCCTGACCGATGGCAATGGAAAGGGTCTCTCCGCCTTGCCAGGGTATCCCCATCCGGTTCAACTTCCACACTGAGGTAGGCACTAAGCCATTTGCTTCTTTGTCAAGATTGATTCCCGTGGGCGAACCCAAACCGCAGGCATTGGCATATCTTGCCAATCGATCTACCCCCAATTTTTCTCCTACCTGATAAAAAAAAACATCACAGGATTGGGCCAACGCATCTATAATGTTCATGGATCCGTGCCCGCCGCGCCTCCAGCATCGAAAGGTACGATTGCCGTACCTGTAGTGCCCAGGACAGAAGAGCTTTGTGTGTTCAGTGATTACCCCCTCTTCCAGCCCGGCCATGGCCGTTACAACCTTGTAGGTCGACCCTGGAGGATACTGTCCCTGAATGGCCTTGTTTTCCATCGGGCGAAACTGACCGGAAGCGAGGTTATTCCATAATTCGTATGTCATACCTTCGGCAAATGCATTAGAGTCATAGGCCGGGCTGCTCGCCATAGCCAACATATGGCCATTGGAGGGATCCATGGCAATGGCGGTTCCAACCTTTCCTGAAAGTAATGCTTCAACCTTGCGCTGAAGCCTGATGTCCAATGTCAGATAGATATTCTTACCGGGCACCGCCTCTTCGGTTTTAAGAATTCTTGTAACCAGGCCAAAGGCATTGACCTCGACATGCTGTTTCCCTCGCTTTCCATGAAAATAAGGCTCAAGGGCCCTTTCCACCCCAAATTTTCCAATAAAATCTCCCATCTTATTGTCAGGGAAGCTCCCACTTTTCAATTCCCCGCGACTGATCTCGCTTAGGTAGCCAATCAGATGTGATGCTCGTTTATTCTCAATATAATGACGCGTCGGCTCCACCGATATCACAATTCCGGGCAGATCGAGTCTGTGTGCCTCTATGATCGCCACGGCATCACGACTAACGTCGCGATTCAAGAGAATTGGTTTAAAGGAAGGCGCGCCCCTGGCCTCAACAAGCCTTGCAAAGAGAGGCTCGGGAGCAATATTTAACAGCTCCGTCAGTTTTTGGAGAACCTTTTCAGGATCCTTGGCATCCCCCGAAATAATAGAAACATTAAAACTGGGACGGTTTTCCACCAGCATAACTCCATCGCGATCAAAGATGAAACCGCGCGCCGGAGTTACGCTCTGAAGCCTGTAGCAATTGTTTAGGGACTGTCGTCTAAATTCGTCTCCTTCTATGATCTGCAGATAATAAAGGCGTACTAAAAGAATTGAAAAAGCAACAAGAATAAATATCACTGCTCCGGAGACCCTGTGCCTGTACCAATCGCTATCGACTGTGTGGAGATACTTATCCATTACCTGATTGCAATCCCCCTGTTTCTCTCTAAGCGCCTGATAGCCGCCTGAAGTCGGATATGAAGCGCTCCCAAAAGCATAAGAATACCAGGGCCGGTAAGCACGGCAAAAACAGTCTGTAACAAAACAGGGACCACCCGAACAGTCAGCAATTGTGGCCCTTTCCATAGGGCGCAAAACATGAAATGCTGGCCAAACACGCACACACCGATCAAAACGGACTGAAATATAGTATCACCCACATCAAAGCACTTTGACAGGCCTTTTACAGATAGGAATATCCAGAAATAGATACTAAGGTAAAGGCCAAATATCGCGCCAGAAAGAATATCCATAATAAGGCCGAGAATTACCACCACCAGGATACCCTTCCTCTTGGGAAAATTAAGGCTTAAAAAAACAACAAGGGGAATTAATAGGTCGTAGAGAATACCGTCAAGTCTCAATATCGTAGTCTGTGCCACAATTATGGACAACCCAAGCACAAAATATAGCAAAAGGGCCATTATGTTTTCCTTATTCCAGTATTACCAACAATTCTTCCAATTTTGTGAAATCAACGAACGGTCGAACCCTTACCTCCTGAAAGAGCCCTGACGGCGGCACGGAAATTTCTGAGATTGCGCCCACCCGCAGACCCTTGGGAAAAAGTCCATCCAGTCCTGATGATATAACAATATCTCCAATCTTTATATCAGCTTTTCTCGCAATGTATTTGAAACGGCAATTCTCACTGGTGTCCCCCTCAACGATACCCCGTGAGCGTGTTCGCTGAACAAGCGCATCAATGGCGCTATTGCGGTCAATGATCAACAGGACCTTGGCGTATCGGTAATACGCTCCAACAACATGACCCACGATTCCCCCAGGGGCTATTACGGCCATTCCTTTGGAAACTCCCTCTTTGGTTCCCTTGTTGATAATAACAGTCTTGAACCAGCCAGAGGGGTCGAGACCTACCACTTGTGCGGGGAGTATACGGTGGGAAACCTCAGATTTCACCTCAAGCAGCTTCCGAAGACGTTGGCAGGCCAACTCAGATTCCAGATACCGGCTTTTTTCTATCTCAGCCTTGGCAATCATCCCCTTAATCCGATCGCACTCCTCACGGGCTTCCACCAAATAAAAGTAATGACGCCATATATTACGACAAAAGCGCATGGTGTTAATCACACATTCTTGCAGGGGCACTGCTCCCGCTATTACCAATCTGTCAATTATTGTATGCCGATGAGTATGCTTGGCGCTAATAGAAAGAAGTACAATATTGATCAAGATAAAAAGGACAACACCCAGAATCCTTACTAATCTTTTTGAAAACATGTCTCATGAGTGTGGAGGGAAGGTTTTTTTGGTTGGGAACTCATAATGATATAGTCAGGAAGGGATTTTCCGTTACTGGATCATAATCTCTCTCAAGATAGAAAGATTCTCCAGGGCCTTCCCTGACCCCAGGACAACAGTCGAAAGCGGATCCTCGGTCACTGTAATCGGTAACCGGGTTTCCTCTCGGAGCAATGTGTCCATGTTGTGGAGCAATGCCCCGCCTCCGGTCATAACTATCCCCCTGTCGACGATATCGGCTGCCAGTTCAGGAGGGGTCTGTTCAAGGCCTATTTTGACAGTCTCTACAATGGAATCGATCTGTTCGGAAATCGCAATGCGGATTTCTTCGGAATCTATGGCAAGGATCTTTGGGATGCCCGATACCAGATCCCTCCCCTTGACTTCAAGGGTCTCTATGTTTTCGGGATCAGGGAAGGCATTCCCAATAGTTGTTTTGATAATTTCCGCCGTTCTTTCTCCAATAAGAAGATTATACTTCCGCTTTATGTACTGAACGATGGCATCGTCCATCTTATCCCCGCCCACCCGAATCGAACGGCTATAAACAATACCGGCAAGTGATATAACGGCCACCTCGGTAGTGCCGCCCCCGATATCAACGACCATATTACAGGTAGGCTCTGTGATCGGAAGCCCCGCACCTATGGCCGCAGCCATAGGTTCTTCAATTAGAAATATCTCGCGACCACCCGCTGATTCGGCCGATTCCGTCACAGCACGCTTCTCAACTTGCGTAATCCCCGAGGGGACCGCAATAATTATCCTGGGCCTTATGAGCCTTGCGCGGTTATGCACCTTTCGAATAAAGTGTCGCAACATCGCCTCGGCCACCTCGAAATCCGCAATAACGCCATCTTTCATAGGACGAATGGCAATAATATTGCCCGGTGTCCTTCCCAGCATCCGCTTGGCCTCTGCCCCAACCGCCAACACCTTGTTTCTGTGCTTGTTGTCGGTACGAACCGCGACAACAGAAGGTTCGCTAAGCACTATCCCCTTACCCTTAACATATACAAGCGTATTGGCAGTGCCCAAATCGATCGCCAAATCGTTAGAGACAGCCCCCAGGAGTGCGTTTAACGCTTTAATCAAGATCCTCCCTGTTGATTAAAATTTTATCAATCATCTGATGTGCCGGAATTTATACAACTTACTAATCACGGCCCTTTAACTGTACGAGTAATAATAGATACCATATATAATTTATTATTTCAAGGAAATAATAGGCCGTATAGCCTAAAAAAGCAATAAAATATTAGAGATTTTCAATGTATTTTATGTTAAAATAATGCGTTTATGCAAATTGTAAGCGTCATCATCCCTACTTACAACCGTGCATGGGTCCTCAAGGAGGCCATTGACTCGGTCTTAGCTCAGAATTTTCGCGATTTCGAAATAATTGTGGTAGACGATGGATCTACCGACAATACCTTGCGGATCCTTGAATCCTATCAAGAGGTCTGCATAGTAAGACAAAATCATCGAGGGGTAAGCGCGGCCCGAAACGCTGGTATTGCCCGGGCTACGGGTCATTTTATCGCATTTCTCGACTCGGATGATTTATGGCGCCCCGGAAAACTCTCCGCCCAGGTGGCGTTTTTCAACACCCACCCAGATATACTGATTTGTCAAACCGAAGAAATATGGATAAGAAACGGCATTCGGATCAACCCCAAAAAACGACACAAGAAATACTCTGGTATGATCTTTGAGCATTGCTTGGAACTGTGCATTGTGAGTCCTTCGGCCGTGATGATGAAACGTTGCTTGTTTGATAAGATAGGCAGTTTTGATGAGACGTTGCCGGTATGCGAAGATTATGACCTTTGGCTGAGGGTCGCCAGCCGGTTCCCCATATCTTTAATTGAAGATCCGCTTGTGATTAAGCGCGGCGGACACCCGGACCAACTTTCAGGGAAACGCAGCATGGACCGGTTTCGCATATATGCTCTAAAAAAGATCCTCGAAAGCGATTTGTTAAGTTTAAGGCAATACCGCGCAGCAAAGGCGGCCCTGAAAAAAAAGTGCGCAATCTATGCAACAGGATGTCTAAAGCGGGGACGCATGAAGGAGGCAAATCACTACATCCAGCTGCCGCACCGGTTCACCTGTTGAGACCTTTGCATAACCCCTTTGCCCAATCTCTGCGTCAGACTCATCCGCCTGCGGCGGACTCAAAATACTCAAAGTATTCCTCCGGTTAAAATCTTCGTCTTCCTTGACCTTGAACAAAATTGAACGTTTTGCAAAGGTCTCAGTGGGTCTGGACCGCATGTTGAATATGGTGCCGTTGGGAAGGCTACCAGGCAATATTAAGTGACCTGATCTCAAAAAGAGACCCCCCTTGACTGCCGACGGATAAAGCGGGCCGTTCGCTTCGCCCGGATGGGTGCCCCAAAAAGCTCATAATTACCGCAAATAGACAGCACAGTAAAAACGCCGCAGATGGACTTTTTACGAAGCCGTCAATGTTTTTTCCTCCCATGTCTTTTATAGTGCTGATACGCCTGGTACATAAAGGTCCTGATAGTAGCCTCCCTGCCGGGCTGGCAGGTTCCATCATAAGGAGCGTCCAGGAATGGAATCCTTTCATGGCTCATGATGGGTCTTATAATGGATGAGGTAATGGTGCTCGGCATACAGGTAAAAGGATATACGTTTACGGCGCCGTTATACCCCTCGTGCATAAATTCCATGATCCCGGCAATGCTCAAACATGCCTCAGTTCCCAACTCGAATGAATAGAGATCATCTTTTATAAGGATTTTTTCCAGGTGCGCTACCCGATGATCCCCGGCCAGGTCAAGTAAAGGCTTCACCCGTTTGTAGGCCTGATCAAGTCTGATATGCTGGTATAATAGATCCCCCCCATAGCTGAGGGCCTGTTTAAGGTAAGATTTCACCTTGTTGAAACGAAATTGTTTGAGATTCAACCGCAGCCCTGCCTTGGCCGCCCTAACCTTGTCATAGGTCGTGTAATCCACCCATTCGGCAATAGAGGCGTTCACGACCTCAGCCCCGTATCGTTCCAGCACCCTGATAACGTTCTGATTGGAATGAACATGGGTTCTCAGGTAGATTTCCCCGACAATGCCTATGAGTGGCTTTGGATGGATGTCAGGATCAATAAGGGCCTTCCCCTCCTCAACGATCTCTTCCAGTTTGCCAAGAATCCTGTCAAAGTCTTTCTTGGCACCATAGGATTCAAAGGAATCGGCCATTGTCATCATGGATCGCTCAATGAAACCATCCGTCGCACCCTGTTTTCTTTCATAGGGCCTTATCCTCCAGAGAAGCCTGTCTAAGATGTCAGCTATCACCACAGAGAAATAGGCTGCCTTACGGAAATCCCTGGTCCGTTCCTTCTCAAACATGCCTTCAAGGGCATAGGAGTTCTCTGAAGTGAGCGAACCGATTTTCACTTTTCTAAATTCAGGGAAGGAATCCAGGACGATCCTCTGATATTTATTATACATTCCGAAACGGCATGGACCTTCCGACTCTGGCATAAAGAATATGTAATTTTCAGGGTTAAAGTCGTCACCCAAGCTTTCCTTTTCCTTTTTCAGGAAAAGAAGGATGTCACCGGTAGTCACCTGGCATGGGAAACACTCCTTGCCTGAAGTAAACTCTTTGCCAAGATCAAGGCCTTCATAGGTTCCCATGACCAAAGCATTAACGCCAAAACTCCTGAAGGCCCCGGCAAGGAGATGAGCCCCTATTCTGTTCATCTCTGGTATTAGAAAGGTCTTGCCCAGCAGGCTGAATTGTCCGACATTTTCAGAAAGGGATAGAAAAGTCGCAGTCTTTTGTGCTTCCATGTTTTGCCTCAACCGGCTGCCCTTAATCCGGCATACAGTTCGCTATCGAGTTTCTGCATGGTATTTTCAATGACATTTTTATAAGCCTCCAGTCTTGTCATCGCACCGGCTACGGCACTGTGCTCATCCAGTTCCAAAATGAGGTAGGGCTTATCTCCCATAATGTACTTATAAAAATGCTCAATAAAAGAGTCTGCACCACAGCTGAAGTTGGTGATATGGAGACCAAAATAGTTGGGATGGCCCTGTATGAATTTAGCGGTCCTCAGGATCTGGGCTCCCGATCCCCAATACATGGAAGGAAAATCAGAAAGGTCTACAGAGGTGACGTCAATAAAGTCCATGGGCAGAGCGCTAACGCCAATCTTGGCTAAGTTCTGTCCGAGTCTCAAATTCAGCCTTTCATCATACAGGTTGTAAGGACGCCCTGTCACCACGACTAAGGGACTATCAGGGTTATGCCTCGTTAAGATTTCTCTACCCTTATTATACATCTCCTTTATGAATCTGTCCTGCCTCTCCAGTGCATATTCCAGGGCCTTTCTTATTTCCAACCTGCTTTTTCCCAGCCTTCTCGAAAGCTGTTCCCCTAGTTCCAGGGCGAGACTCGGCGTATCATATTTAAAATGGATAATGGGGCTCAAAATGGAGTCATTACTAAGGTCAAGGGCCTTGCGAACCATATACTGGTTGGCCTGTACAAGTGGGCAATGAAACCCCGCCTCAGAGTCCTCCGGGGTGCGCATATTGATCATGGAGGGCAGAAACAGGTATCTTGTTTTTCCAATAAGCTCCTTGACATGACCGTGGGAAACCTTGACAGGATAACAGGTCTCTGCGGTCATGGCCTCGATCCCCGAACTGGAGATATGGGTGTTGGTGGGCGGGGTCAGGATAAGCCTGAAACCGAGTCGATCAAAGAAATGGGCCCAAAGAACCCCGGATTGGTGGGAGTAAAGCGCCCTTTGCATCCCAACGGTCGGCCGTCCATCCAACTCCATGACGGGCTCTTTGCTCAGCTCATTGTAGACACCCGACATATGGGCCTGCCATATCTTCTCTCTCAATCGGAAGTAGTTCTCTTTTTTTCGGCCTTTTCTCCCGACCAATTCATACCGGCCGCACTCCCCTCCCCAGATACTCTTCCGGCCGTCAAAATTGTATATTTTTAGCTTGCATTGATTGTGGCAGTTGGAGTCTGCGCGGCAGGTTTTTTCGTTGTAAGCCATTTGATCGTTTATGGCGCTATCCAATCCCCGGAAGATACTTTTCCTCTTGTCTTCACGAACTATCTTTTCCTTCAGGCTAATGGCAGCCCCAAAGGCGCCGAGCACTTCCCTGTGCTTAGGGACGACAAGACCACGACCGAGTACATTCTCGAAGGCCGCCACCACAGCCTTATTTAGCGAAGGCCCCCCGAGAAACATGACCTTTTGGCCTATCTTCCTCTTTTCCACAACGCGGTTAAGATAATTGTAAACAATAGCATAGCAAAGACCTGCTATGAGATCATTTTTTAAAACCCCTTTTTGATGGTAGGAAACCAGGTCTGACTCCATGAAAACGGTGCATCGCTCTGCCAATTTTATGGGACGATCCGAGGAGAGGGCGATCTCCTGGAATTCACCCACGATGTTGATGCCGTACTTGTTGGCAAGTTCATGGAGGAAACTCCCCGTGCCGGCGGCACACACTTTATTCATATCAAAATCAAGTGGATAGGTATTGGCTATATAAATGTACTTTGAATCCTGACCACCAATCTCGAAAATCGTGTCAATTGTGGCATCTATCTCAACGGCCCCCCTGGCGTGGGCCGTGATCTCGTCGATGATAAGGTCCGCATTCAGAAAATCCCCAACAACATTTCTACCTGAGCCGGTCGTGGCCGTTCCAATAATATCAACCTTATCTCCAATTTCATCACGAATGGCTTTCAACAGCTTCTGTGTCACCTCAATCGGTTTTCCTTGGGTATGTACATATCTTTTATGGATGATTTCATGATCTTCATTAATTAGGGCATGTTTGGTGGTTGTGGAGCCAATATCGATACCCAGATAAACCGGGATCTTCTTATTGATCGGCCTGTTTCTAACCTCGTTGTCCTCTGGAAAATCCGTCTGCTTCAACTCCAGTTTGGATGCCAAGGGCAGGCCAAAGGAATCTGTCTTCCCAATGACTATCGATCCATCCAGATCCAGACGATTTTCTATCCCCAATTCAAGTGCCTGTAATGCCACCCCCAGGGCACCGATCGATGTGTTATGCCCGGGAACGATCAAGCCGGGGAGATAGCTTCCAAAGGCGTGCACCTGGAGTTCATTCATTGAGAGCCCGCCGACGAAAAGAATGGGCTGTTCAAGTACGCGATTCGACACAATGGTGCTCATATAATTCCTGGCATTCCCCACATGCAGTCCGTAAATGATATCTTCAAGCCTCTCCCCCTTATTCTGCAAGTGGATCATATCTGACTTGGTAAAGACCGTACACCGGCAGGCTACATTGGCAGGAATCCGGCTCTCAAGACCGAGCTTGATAAAGTCAACCAGTATATTATCAATCTGATCCTGGGATATATCTACCTTCTTGTCATAGATGGATGTGGCCAATCGTTGTGCCTGTTGATCAATAAAGGACCCTGTGCCGGATGCACATGGACCGTTGGCATTAAAGTAATCAAGTTCCCAGCCGTTATCGTCATGGCTGATCTGGAAAATGGCTGTGTCCTGGCCTCCCATGCTGATGATCGTTCTTACATTCGGTTCTACGTGTAGAGCCCCAAGCACCTGGCTAATGGTTTCAAATTCATAGAAGCCACCAACCTGCCGGCTGATCTTCTGCCCGTGATTCCCTGTGAAAGCAAAGGCCTTTAGCTTTTCGCTGCCCAGTTTCTCATACAATTCATGGATAAGCTTCAGAACTTCTTCTTCCACTTTTCCCAGATGACGCTTGTAAGGAGACTCGTAGATGATTTCTTTGGCCTGGTTGATGACGACACTGTTAAGGCTCACCGATCCCGCATCAATACCCACAAAATACTTGTCGGAGTTTTCTCTATTTTTTTCCTCGATCATGACTGCCAAATCTGTTATGTATGTGTGATGTCACATATGATCAGGGGAATTCACCAGCTGCTATTGCAAGTGCAGTATAGCCCTTCAATCATTTTCCCCGTCTTTGCCCTATGGGGATCTTCAGCGATAAGCTCAACCTTCGTTTCAAGAGATCTTTTTATCTCTTCCAGCCCTTGTCTGTCAAGCGATATAGCCCATAGAATGGGGGAAACGGCAAACCACCCTATTCAACTCGTGTCGGTGTCCGTTTCCCGTGTCCGAAAGAACAAAATCTACGGACCTGAAACACGGGCACGGACATGTTAAGATCGGCTGCCTGAAGCTCTTTAACCCTTCGATGGTCATGGCGGGATTCGAATCTGATTGGGATCTATGGATGACCGGAGCAGGGATCCGTTGTGGTACGAAATTATTGCTTGAATATGAATCAATTTTGGCATAAGGATTGGTTATCTTTGCTTCAAACTGGTGCCTGACCGATGACACAAAAAAAAGAACGACTCAAGATCCTCATCAAT
>Ga0114923_10002054_pt1 | contig 13755 bp, 12 predicted proteins | sample SumtaG_FD_89578 | JGI IMG/M metagenome (GOLD analysis project Ga0114923, IMG submission 89578) | Deep subsurface microbial communities from Indian Ocean to uncover new lineages of life (NeLLi) - Sumatra_00157 metaG | ecosystem: Environmental > Aquatic > Marine > Oceanic > Sediment | place: near... | reverse complement strand
CCTCTGACCCTTCGGTCTTGGTCCTAGAATTAGAGGTTGATAACGAGGCTTGTCCACCATGCGGACACATAATAGAACTTGATTTCGTCAAAGCTTCTCCTGTCATGAACTCACCACCAAAGCACCATTGTTTATGTTCACTTCACTCCCTGTTATTACAATGCTTGCAGAATCATTCTGTATTGTGATTTCTTCACCAGTTAGCTTAAGTAAAGGTCCATTCGAATGAATAACTTGGATTTCATCATTCTCGTCATCAAGGATTATCTTGTGACCGTTTGGAGTGACGGTCACTCGTGCCGTTAGTGCACTTGGTTCAGGAATCTCATCCTGACTTGACCACCAGAAGCCAACCCAAATAGGACGGGATATATCACCAGCTTCAAATTCCACCCAGACTCCGTCACCCTCACTAGGTAGAAACAACGTTCCGTACCCTGGTCCAGCGAAAGGTAGTACCGCTTTAACCCACGGAGATGTCTGGTTTACTCCATATACTTCAGGTATTTCTACTTTAATCTCACTTAGTCTATCTTCGGTTCCCAGTTCACGAACGATTCCTCTGTATTTACCATAGTACTTGTTTCTAAGGATCTCCTCCATTTCTACAAGTTTACTGATTAATTCTTGTTCTGTCATCAAGATGCAACTCCTTTAAGCTTGAAAGATTGAGAATATCCAGACTTGTTGATCTGATGCGTAACCTCAGAGATGAGGTATAAGCCACAATACTCTGGACTCACTCCAACCACTTGGACTACTCTATATGGCTGAATCACATTTGGATAGATATCGGTGAAGACACTCCCACTCACATCTATTCCATAACTCAGTTTCTCAGTCATTGCAGATACAGCCTCGCTCTCTTGCAATGCACCAATATGGTAAGCAGGTAGCAGACGTGTCGGCAGATCTTGGTTTCTACCAGCACCTTTTGCGATATATGAGAGATCTTCCTGGTCAGGATCTGAAATCTTCTCAACTGCAGTCTTCGTTGTTGGATCCAATGATGCAGCCTTGACTTGTGCGGGCGATTGACTATTGTTTGATGCTGAAAAGATCTTCAGATTACGACTTGGCCCAAGTAGTATAAGAGGTGCAAAGTCACCCTCGTTTGGCACTGGTGCAGTGCAAGGGAGTATTTTCTTCTCAGTACCTTTTGGGAGTGAGTGGAAACATCCAATGCTCATCCCCGGTTCTGAACCAGGAAGAATAAAGACATGCATGTTCTGACGTTTTCCTAATTCTTGAAGAAGTTGCATCGACGTAGAACGCTGCATTGTCACTTCAGCAGTCTGTGTTATCCCTTGCTCTATGCATGTGGATGCAATTCTTCCTCCTGTGGAATCGAAACATAATTGAGCGATTTGTTGGGGTGACAAGTTTTCATGTATCGTGATGATGTCATCTTGGTTTAGATATACACTATCATCTTGAACAATTATGTTGAGATAACTATCCCCGGGCTCTGAACTCATTGCTATATCATGAGACACTATTGGTCCATCAATTAGAGGGATAAGTGGAGGTTTCCCGACCATAATCTCAACACGTAGTCTTGCAAAAGGTTTCAGTAAATCCTTATGTTCATCAGTCCACTTTCCTTCATCATCAACACTAATCTTGACTTTCAAGCGAGCTTCCCAAGTCACACCCATTGCTTGTTCAATGGTGATATCTTCAATCGTTTCTACTACCGCTCTGCTTAGGGCTGAATATGCACCATTTCCTGAAGGAGATACAAGAATCCGATATAACCTCTCAAGTATCAGATTTCTGGCACCTCCAAGGTCTTTGTATCTGCTTTGATTAACTTAGTTGAGTCAAGTTCAGTATTAGCATCAGCAATATGCCAGAATCTCGTGGAGTCTTTGTAGAGATAGTATGCAAGAACATCCAGTCTATCTGTGGGTTTGACCTGTATTGTCTTTCCAGGTCTTTGCTTTATAACACGAAGCGTAAGTACTGAAACTTTCCGCCCATCTTTGGTAGTTATAGTTTCAGTCTTCTGATTGTAATATCGGGAATTTTCGCGGAATGTTTTACTCATCTCTTAACCTCCTAAAAGGGTATGATAGTTTCTAGTTCTGCAGCGAACTTCTTAGGTAATCTTGAAAGCGCAGTGACCAAGTTGGTTGCTGCCTGGCTTTCTTTGATTAGTCCAGTATATTCTAGTGCTCCTTGTGCGACTGGGTCAAAGAGCACCTCTCGTCCAGATTTTGTAATCAGAGTGAGATCGACCTTGGCACTGATTGGATTCAGCGAAGTATCATATCGTTCTTCAACTATCTTCATGCTTTGAATTATTACTGGGAGTAGACGTTTCGCACCCCATACAAAGAGAATACGAGGATACTTCTGTCTGGGAATGGGCACATACTCGTCTTTTGCACCTCCAAAGTATGAGGATATCATATCTCCGAGGTTATCAAGACTTTCAAAAATCGCTGACACAATCTCACTTATCCTACCCTCAGGATACACCATCTTCTCAAGTGCAGCTAGAGAAGGACCAACACCAAATATCTTGGCATCAATGTCACCTCTTCCAATTTGTTCAGATGCATTAAACTCTGCTGTGAAAGAAATACTCTCTTTAGGTGGGGTTCCTGCTTGATCAGATTCCTCATCCGATCCTCGAGGTGGAATTTCGATACTCCTTGTCAGACTCGTGGGATTGAACTGGAAGAACACGACATTTGGAATTGGTCCCATGAAATCTGATCCGTATTCAACTAAAGCTCCCTTGATATAAGGCATTAAACTGATCTCTCCTTGGATTGGTTGGTAATTCTAGAAATAGAGTCAGCTACTTTTATTGAGAGAGTTTCACTCAGAGTTCTCACGTCTGAATCTCTGTTCATAGTGACAGAAATAGGGGCAATGGCTGCAGTTCTTGTATCCCTATTCACCGTAGAAAACGTGATTTCAGATAATCTACGGATTAGAGTTCTTCGCAAGATTCGAATGAGAATCTCAGCATCATCAGGGTCAATATCTTGAAGCCTGATTTCTATTGAGTCTATGTCTATTCTTGTCAAGAACCATTTCCCTCCAATTCTCGTATTATATTGGAATGAGATCCAAAATGATCTAGATTCACAACTTTCTCCATTTTGTCATATTCTCGCTTCACAGCTATCATTATTTCCCTCATTCCGAGTTTGGGTTCACCTTTCTTGTCAGCACTCTGCAAGCAGACATTCAGTGCAATTGAGCGTATGCTCCCCCCAGTCAGTGAGAACTGAGATGCAAGAAACTCGATATCAATCTCAGATGTATCAATACTTGATGGAAACTGTTGTTTCCATATTAGATATCTCTCTTGCTTACTCGGTTTTGGAAATTCGAGGACATATCTTATCCTTCTGTGAAATGCTTCATCAATGTCCTTTCTTCGGTTTGTAGCAAGAATACTGAAACCTTTGAATCGTTCCATCCTTTCAAGTAGATAACTGACTGTTATGTTTGCATATCTATCATGGGCGTCCTTTATCTCAGTCCTCTTTCCGAAAAGTGCATCTGCCTCATCGAAGAACAGAATCATGTCAGATGCTTCTGCTGCGTCAAATAGCAACTTCAAGTTCTTCTCAGTTTCACCAATGTATTTATTGACTATTTGAGACAAATCGATACGATACATTGGGAGCTCTAGTTGTTGAGCAAGTACTTCAGCGGCCATTGTCTTTCCAGTCCCAGATGGACCCGTAAATAAACAAGAGATACCTCCTTCATTCCATACCTTCGCTAAACCCCAATAATAGAACACTTTCGTCAAGTTCAACATTGCTGTCTTAATCTCATTGAATTGAATCGCTTGCTTCTTAGGAAGGATTAGCTTCTCATGCTCGAATCTTGGTTCGACCTTTTGGGCAAACTCGATGTCATCAAGACTCACCATGAGTCTGCATGCATCCAAGAGGTCTGAATGAGTTATTGTCACCCCAGAATTTATCAGTCCTTTGCAGATCAAATTAATTGTATTTTGTTCAAAGCGAAATCGTCTTGAAATCTCAAGGAGTTCTTCTTCAGCGACTGACTGATCCTCTAGAGCATCTGTCCAGTACTGAACTCGCTGCTCAAAACTTGATGGTTTTATTTCAATATGTGAATTCAAGAAAGATTTAGGAAACAAGTCTATGACTCTTCTGTCAGAATATCCAAGATATACAGTAGTGGGGATTGACTTCAATGAAGCCAATACTTTAACAAAGGAGTGCTCATCTTCACTTTGAGATTTCATCGTGTCAAGATCGATAAAAAGGTCAAGACCACGTAGCCAACAATATGTGATTAGGGGCTTTAGTAGCACGGGACTCGATAATGAAATCAGGTTTCCAGTATACTCGACTATTGGAACTTGTGTGAAGAATGATGCGGTTTTGACAACGTTCTTAGGTGAGGAACCAAAGGGAATCCTGATGGGAACAACTCGAAGCGAAGGAACACTCTCAGACTTCAGTTTCGACACAGCGAGTCGTATCTGATTAGAAGTCTTTTCATCTACACACTGTTCCGGTTTGATAGGTGTCAGTCCCTCCAATAAGGAATCTTCTGGGAACAACAACTGCCTAGATACCAAAGCGGGGATAGTCAAAGTCGACTCCCAATTCAGTAATTGTTCTTCCCGATGGTTTGTTTCTATCGTGAGTACACCAAACGCAGTTAGTGGATGACTAGGGTTAATCACATTATAAAGCTCCTTAGGTTTGTCCCAGATTCTCTGAACAAGTGCGAGAGTTGGTTTGGTCATGTGTGGATTGTTCAATGTAGATGCTATTATTGCTCCTGCAGCACTATCGATGTTCGTTATCAGCCCTAAAGCGAGAATAAAACAAGACGTATCATTGAGACCAAATGTTTCTTTAAGCCATCCAAAGGAACCGTAGTGATATTCTGTAGGTGTGGGAGGAGAGACTTCAAGTTGACTAGTTAGGTACTTTGCTGTAGCATCAGTTTGCATGAATTCGCTCTTCTTCTCGTAGAATCTTCCAAGTCCAAGAGCGTATGATTCTTGATCTGTAAAGGTTGGAAGATATTCCTGTTGGGATTCAGAAGTACCTCTCTCTACACGAATCCAGCAGATCTCTCTTCTGAGTCTTGTTGAAACTTGATGGAGCCAGTAGTTAGCTAGTGAATCATTTACGTCTAGTCCAGGTGTGAATGATATGTCATTTCTTTTCATTTCCAAATCATATCACCTTCTCAGGACTATTTCTAGCTTGTTGGTTGTTGACCCTCAACAGAATCCTGTATGTATCGTTTTGTATAGGTGGTATTCGTGTCAGGTCAACAATAAGACTTGTTTGATCAACATGAAAGTCACCAGATTGAAAAGAGTCGTATATCGCTACTACTCTGTTATCCCGATAGAAAGCAACCACCACAGCATCCTCTGGTCTTCCTAAATACCTCCCTTCAATGGTCAATCTGTTATTCTGAACATCAGAGATTCTCTCAACATAGGGAGGAATGTGGAGATGGACTGAATTACTCACCCGACGCCAACGTCTTATCGGATTGTTGTTCTCATCCGTAATGGTTTCAATTATAGCAACCTGTAGAGAATGAGTTCCTGCTGAGATTTCATCTCTCATATTATCATAAGACATCTGCCATCTATAAGATACAGGATTTGTATTCCCAATAATTTGAATTTCTGCTCCACCAACGATGATGTATAGATTATTCTCATCCAGCCCACTCCCAACTATCTCTATCTCTTTATCAGCCACGTCAAACTCAAGACGAGTTGAACTTATTGTTTCAACATGAACGAATTTGATTGGTCTAACAGCAATGTCCACACCTCTCTCTGAGCCCCGAAATATACTTTCATCCACTGGACTTGAGCATTCCAATCTTCTAGTAGAGGTGATGATTTCTCCACCCGCGGTGTAATCAATACCAATGAGAAGTTGGAAGTCAGGGATTTCTCTAGTTTGAATCAATACTGGTCTTATCTGAAAACAGAAGCAAGATTGGTATCTCTCAGCTGCACTGCCTAGTAAACGTGAAATCAGTTCAGACGGAGCCTCATCAAACGTGAGGTGTATCTGTTCGGGATTTCGATCAAGAGCGGGATGCACCCATGTCTGTGTAAGACCAGAGTACGTCTCGAAATGTAATGACTGCAAATGACTAATAGCTCTACCTATAAATCTATGAGCATTGTAGTGTTGAAGGTCTCCATCATCATATACTACTACTGCATACTTTAGAACTAACCAGATTGGAGGTGATTCTCCATCACCGAGGGACACATTTCTCAGAGATGCATCAAAATTGATTTCATAAAGAGAGAGGTAAATACCCTGTGCTGGTTGTGCAGAAGGTAGACCTAGAATCACATTACCACAATTATTCAGTGCAGGTGTTTGATTGCGAGCTGTTTCAAGAGCGTCACGCAATATGCATGTGATTGCACCAATTGCATTTGTCGTTCTTGCTCCTGACATTTCTCACACCTCTATCATGGTCTAATATAATACCTATTCAGTTTCTTCGTTGAACCTGATTGTCTAGATACTGGATTTCGGACTGGAATTCTTTGGATTGGTGGCTGCTTTTTCTCAGATTTCGAGTCTTCTACAATCAGACTTATTCTACCGATTGTGATTTGGTGTTCTTCCATTTGTGAACTGGGCCCGACATAATCTGTTAACTCTACAAGTGTTGTTGCTGGAGAAAATTCGATTCTCTCTTGAGGACTCGGTGACTCTAGCTGTGTTATTACGTCTTTAGGGGATTCCATAGATGTTTCTGGAATTTCACTTCCAATCCATTCTAGAACATCTCTAATTGTGACCGATTTTCTTGACGACTCCTTTTGGATCTCTGTTGACTTTAGGATAGATTTTATTTCTGGGGGTTTTGATTCTTTAGTTTCAACCAGCTTGGTTTCTTCTTCCTGCGATATGGTCAATGCGGTTTCAGTTGGAGTGAGGTTTGGGAATCTTTCATTAGGTAGGTCTTCTCTAGTTGTCACCTGTTTGAAGTGAGGGGCTGTGTCCACTTCAGTTGTGATGACTTCAACTCCCTCAATATCACCTTCTTCTGAAATCAAAGTATGTGATTCGATAATAGCCTCAGAATCAGAAAGTGTGTCAGCTGAATCACTCTTAGCTGAGAATTCTGAATGACGTTCATCATCAGTTTCGTTCTTACCACCACGTTGATTTTGCACAACAGGATGTTGGTCTATTTGGGAAGAATCCTTAATCAACTGATGTGCATGTGAAGAGATGGAGATATCGGACTCGATGGTTTCAGCAATCTCTTCAATGTCTTCAGAGGGGGAGCTTTCGAGATAACTTCCTTTTTCTTCTTTCTCTACAATTTCAATCAGTCTTGAGAAATAGTCTGTCATCGTTATCGATCTCCCCCAATCATAGACAAGTACAGGTTTCTCCTCCAATAAGGTAAGGAAAGAATTTCACTCTCAGTCCAGTGATAATGTGTAGCCAAAATATGGATTGATTCGACGAGGTTTCTGTGTATTGATTGAAGACAGTCAATGGCAATACTCTCAGAATCCAAGCTGTGAGAAGTTACTACTGAACACGATGGACAAGATACTGGGATTATTAGATTGATCAGTGGATCTGCGTCTTGGAATAATTGACCAAGATCAATCAAAGACTCTGCTAATTCTACAAGCTCATTTTCTAGTATTTTATCCGATTCATCAATTAGTAGAAACTTGAGAACCAGGTTAACCTGACTCGATTCCTTATTTCTAAGCTTTTGCGCCCATTCAATCTGATCTCGTCCAGTAGGTTTCCTAAATGTGTAGATGTGATTAGCCCTCTCGAATGTTATGTTATCAGTTGGTTCAGCATTAGTCACGACATGTTGAATGTCTTCTAGGGTCAGTTTTATCTCTAACCTTTGATTACAATCGATATTGCTACATTTAAGAGCAAGATCAATGAATCCTCCAAGAGAAAGAAGCGCAATCTTAAGAATACCCTCATACCTGACACCCAATGGTAGGTCGCAAAGGAAATCTATAGACAGCTGACTTCCGTCGGAACTAGATGCACATAATTGAAGAATGTCTGTTGTCAGTTCGTTTTTTGGTTTACGTGAAAACTCAATATTTAGATCATTTGCTTTCTGTCCATAGGATCTGAGTTTCACTCCGTCTACACTATACGAGGTATTCAGATATTTAGGAATAGTCTGCTTTATTATAGCAGTCATCCACTCTGTAGGAAGATTCATTGTTGTATCACTCATCTATACTAGCCTATCCACTATCACGCTCCCATCGGTCAATCTCTATTTTGATCGTCTCGATCATCAGGTTGTTAGATCCAGAATCTAATTCGGAAATTGTGTACTCACTCACCCAACACCCATATAGATTGTAAGTCAGCCTTGCTTCGTTCCTCTCATTCCGGATGATAAGCTGGAGGTCCTTCTTGTAATCGAAGCTTCTACCTGTATCTGAAACCGGATGAATCAGGAATGCCCATTTCTTGAAATCCTCATCGTCAGTCATACCACGTTCAAGAATCATTCCTTCATACGATGTGCGTCCAGGTATCTTTGTGTCGCGGTCATTCTTTCCACCTTCACTATAAGTAATCACTTCAGTAGTTCTTTTCAAGGGTCCTACCTTACTAACTCCTGCAACCTCTTTCTTATCCATCATAATGACGAACTTGTAGGCTTTATATGGGTCTAATCGGGTACCATCTCTTGCTTCTAAGCCAGTAATGCTTGACATATTTTCCACCTCTCCTAATTATCTCCACTCAACTTCGATATCTGTTGTATCTTGATGATGACGAACTCAGCAGGTTTCAGTGGAGCGAAACCAACCAGAATATTGACAACTCCCCTATCACGATCATAAGGTGTTGTAGTTGACGAATCACATTTAACAAAATACGCTGAATCCTGGTTTCCCTCGAATGCATTCTCATCATAAAGCATCTCAAGAAATGATTTGATGTTCATTCTGATGGATTTCCAAGTCGGATCCTCGTCATTTGGCTCGAAGACGACCCACTTCGTTCCTCGAAACAGGGATTCCTCTATGAATAGAGCAAGTCTCCGTATTGGGACATACTTCCATTCAGATGGGTTGTCATCATCTCCAGCTAGAGTTCGAGCACCCCAGACAGTAATACCAGTGTCAAAGATCCGAATACAGTTAACTCCATCTTTGTTCAAGACTCCATTCTGTTGGTCTGTGAGGATTTCGTCCAGACGTCTAAATCCAGCAGCTAATATCATGGCATCCACACCTGCAGGAGCCTTCCAAACTCCTCTGTCTTTGTCAGTTCTTGCTATCACACCAGCCACTGCTGCTGCAGGACCAATTGTCCTCTCAGTCCCATCAACTTCGATGACAAGCCGTGGGTAGTAGACCGCTGCACGGTCCTTAAGAACCGCACTACGAATCGGAAGCAGGTTATCTATTACTGTGTTCCAGGATTCCCAACTGTCCAATGGATCAATTAGAAGGAATGCACGACATTTGCCACATAGTATACTTGCTGCAGTGAGTATATCTGTGTAGGCAGTATCTGTCATTCCTGAATTATCAGCTGTAGTTGTCACATCAGCAATTAACAATTGCAATGTGCCAGCACTAATACTTGGGAATATGTTTATAATATCAGTAAGTTGAGTACTGCCCTCACCGGGATTGTCTTTGTAGAAATTCGTAAATGGTTTGTTTTCTTCATATCTACCTTTGAGAGTCCCTATCTTCTGCTTCAGAGTGTCCAGATGCGTTTTTAATGCATCTAGCTCGGTTTTTACATTATCAAAGCAATCGATAATGTCCTGTAAGTGTGCTTCATTTGGATATTTTACACTAGCTTCTTCTAATGCACTTAAAGCAGAGTCATGGTTTTGTGTGGCATCATCTAAAGAACTAAAGGCTTCATTCAACTCAGTTTCAGCGTTGTTATACTCTGTTTGTATGGGTTCTTGATTGGTCAATGCAACTTCGAATTTCTTAATCACTCCATCATCTTTACTGCAATCTTCTATGAAGGGAGTTTTTTTCTCATCAGCAGCGACAGCTTCCTTTGCGAAAGTCACTACTTTTTGGAATTCTTCAAGTGCCTTTCCTAGCAATCCTTTGGATTCAGAGAATTTCATTTTCTCATCGTCGAAAAGGTCTCGTAGCTTGTCATAGTTCTGTTTATACGTAATTATTTTGGCTTTCAGATTGCCTGCAGCATCTGGTTCAGCTAGTTTATTGATACATTCTTGAATTTTAGCATACACTGCCGCATGATCTTCCCCAGCTGTACCACTTAATATTTGTAATGCATCATTCACCACAGTGGTCAGACCATTGTCCCAGCTATCGATGATTGCAGTAAGTGCTGTAGCAGGTTCAGGTTTAGTAAGATGGTGAGCTGTATTCGCAGTTTCATGTGCTGACAATGCGGATGTTAGAGTAGAACTAGCAGTAGACACTTTGACGTCCAACTCAGAATTATATTTTTTTGCAATCTCTTGGAATACCTTACTAGGGGCTAGTTTAGTTATTACCATTAGGTTGAAGAGGTCGACTTTCTCTAATGCATCAATTGCTTTACCATACAAGTCATCCGTATCATCCTGTAAGGGTACACTGTTAGCATTACCCCCAGAAAGCTCATAGTCAGCTGTTGCAGGTCTTGTGTTTTCAGCTTCAATTTTACATTTTACATACTGAAATGGCTGGTTTTCAATAGAGTCTATAGCTCCTTTGGACAAGCTACATTTGAAGTATGTACCAACTGTCTTCCCATCATATTTTTCATGAACAGTGACTGTATCGTCTTTAAAATCAGCAATGGTGATAATCGTTCTCTTATGATCTCCTCTCTTCAAGGAGGTGAACCGTAACACGACTTTAGTGGTACCATCACCATCTGGTACACTCGGTATATCAACACTTGCTGCTGTTGCATTGTCAGAGATGTTGACCATATAACAGTCAGATCCACCATTCTCAAAGAACAATCTCACTGAGAGGGCCAGATCTGACAATGGGTGAGGTGGCCCGAACTGCCGTTCGTAGTCATCATATGAGAACAATCTCACTGGTACCGGTTTGTACTCTGCATTGTTGTCCTCTTCTTTCTCTTTGGTGTAATACGTAGCATAGGACGCCAGATCAACAAAAGCAGTTATTGATGTGGACACCCCTGCTATCGTCTTTACACCACTCGGTATTTCTTCTATATACACACCAGGGTATGAAACCTCAGTTGGACTCAATCCCGTAATCCTCCTTTGTACGCTTGATCCATCCAGTTTTCGTTCAAAGAATGATGTAGAATTTACCGTTATGATCTGTTATTGAAATCTATGATCTCCTGAAACCTCAATGGTTACACGCACCATCTGTGAATGAGCTAAGGTCTTATATAAATCCTTCATTAATCATTAATAAAAAATCAATTTTCATATGAATATCATATGGTTTATTCGTAATAATAAACTAATAATTAATTAACTGATTGAGTTTGAACGAATCAACAAGACAGTCCAAATGTAGATTGATAGCACACTTGTAATAGAATTAAAAATCTGGGCACTAGATTGCTTAAGCAAGTTCTATTCTGGTTGCTTTTATACTCTAAGTTCCCTCTACTAGAGAGTCACTCATCTCAGTTAATCCTGATAATTAAAACCTATGATGACTGGCTGCAAAAAGAGCTGAATTCCTATAGTCCTTACCTTTCTTAATCATATCCAAATGATGCTGAAGGAAGATTTCTCTCTCATACAGTGCAATTTATAGAACAGGTAGATAGATACAGTAAGAACGCAAGTCTATGACTTAGAAAGGCATTACGAGAGTAAAGACTACATCAACATGAGCATTACAGATTTCCTAGAGAGGTTCTTGAGTTTCGTACTAATTTCGAGAGTGGAATATATTCACCTGTAGTTGTTGCACAGAAAAAGAAACTTGCCAAGGAAATCATTGATGATTTTTAAATGAAGAAGAGGGAATGAGCTATCTTCAAGGTGACGGAGGGATAGAATATCGAGTGTCAGAAGTCGAGGATATCACAATATATGCAACAATTGAAATAAGATGAATAAGATTGTCTATCTCATAAGGGCGACCTCGACCTTATTGTGTTTCCGGACCCAGAATGGAATCATAGGAATCTGGAATAGGAAATGTGGAGCCGGCCATGGGAATTGCACCCATGTAAAAAGGATTTGCAGTCCTTCGCGTCAGCTGCTCCGCCAGACCGGCTTGCGTGTATCATCTAATGCGATTTGTAATAAAAGGATGTCGGCAAATATTGCTTGATAATCAGCTCGGATGAAGCACGAATGAGTATTTCATCTAAACCCTGAGAATATTTCCTCTGAGTTTTGTCATAATACAGAAGAACGTAAGGTCTAGTATCTCGGAGGTCCCTTTTGTACAACCTTGAGGGCATCTTCCAAGTTACCTTTCCATATTACCTCTACATACCAAGTTGAACCGTATTCGGCACATACATCAATCCATGAGTCTTTCTCTGGATCTCTTTGTGATACACCCATGCACACTATATCAAAAGGATCTTTGCTTGTTCGGTGCTTAACAACGAATTTGCCTATATCCTCATAATCTACTAACTCCAAATCACCACTAGCGCCTAATGGAAATACACCTTCGTATTTGACCGCTCTTTCGAAAGGCTTTTTGAATGGCCACGACCCTGCACACCAGATTGGTATTCTTGGTTTTTGAATTGGTGTTGGATTGAAAGTTACTTCATCAAATTTGTAGTGCTTTCCCTGGAATGAAAAAGGTTCACCACTCCATAAGCCGGTAATTATGTCCAATGACTCATCAAGCTTCTCCGCCCTTATTCTTGTACTAGTGTCCTCAACTTCAAACTCGGCGTCAGAGGGACCGCCCAAACCAACACCAAGAATCAAACGTCCGTTGGAAAGGATGTCAAGAGATGCAGTTTCTCGTGCAATTTTTTGCGGGCGTCTTCGAGGAAGTGGTGTAACAGTGGTTCCTATTCGAATTCTTTCTGTAACAGCAGCTATGCCTGATAGTGTAATCCAAGGATCAGCGACGCCATCTTTGAATCCAGGTTTAGGATTTATATGGTCCCACATGAAGAAGCCGTCCCAATTACATTCTTCAGCTTCTTTAGCCAATTGTACAAAATTCCGGGGATCCCCATTCAACGCATAATTCGATATGTAAACTCCATATTGCATTACACTACACCTAACCAAGAAGTATTTTCTAACACTCTAGATAATGTATATTTCTCTCAACAAAACCGAGTGAGTCTTTGACCTCAGGAGTCAAATGTCTACTGGACCCACGCAGAAACTTACGATACATCTCATTCATTATACGATTTCACATCCTGCAATATCCTTAGAACTTTACTGAGACCTTGGCAAGCATTACTACATCATCGTAGGTATAACCCATCTGGGATTCAATCTGGATTCCAATCTTCACGATTATTACCTCTTCTCGTATAACCATGCAAATTGCAGTAATTAAAATAGTGATTTCTAAGCAACAATTGTTAGCCGGAATATTATGTAGTCCTACCGCAGGAGTCTCTAAGAAATCTAATGATTTCCGAATTCATTTCAGAAACATGTTCTCCTAACCAAGCTATATGGCCTATGTTCTCTATACTGTATAATCTAGCATTCGGGATAGATGAAGCCACAAATTCAGCGTTTGAGTATGACACATCCCCATCAACTGTTCCATGTATCACTAATGTTGGACAATTGATGGCTTCCAAACTT
>Ga0114923_10002052_pt1 | contig 13760 bp, 19 predicted proteins | sample SumtaG_FD_89578 | JGI IMG/M metagenome (GOLD analysis project Ga0114923, IMG submission 89578) | Deep subsurface microbial communities from Indian Ocean to uncover new lineages of life (NeLLi) - Sumatra_00157 metaG | ecosystem: Environmental > Aquatic > Marine > Oceanic > Sediment | place: near... | reverse complement strand
TATTACCTGGAGCGGCATTTATAGTTTGACTACGATCTATTTCGTTTACAGAAATTCTCCAAGAATCACTCATCTGTATTTCTCCTTATTATATCATATATTCATTATCGTACTATATTAGTGGCAAAACTATGTAAAACTTATAGTGCAAGTACAGTTATTGTAAAAATTTTGGTATCCGACTCTGTATATTTAGTAATGGTTGCCACAACATTTGCAGTAACATTCGTTCCACCTCTTGTAACAACTCCCGCATCTGTTATTTGTGAATGTGCAGAAGCATCCCAAGTAATAATTGATTCATAATGTTCTGTAAGAGGAAAATTAAGATTTCCTGTAACATTATTCAAATCAACATTATCTTCTAATCCAATATCTAAAAGAGACTTATCTCTTGCTACAAGATTTTCTAATGAATCTTCTAATACTTCCTCTTCTACATGATCAATATATCCAAATGAACGATATAATTTAGTATCTGCCATAATTTTTCCTATGTAATAATATCATCTATATCACCATAAAAAGCATACAAATCCAAAATAACTTCTGTTGGTATAGTGATATCTGAATTAGTTTTCAGTGCCATTGTTTCAATAGTAAATGGTAATGTTATATTATGTATGTTGTTACGTTCCAACCAATCTTGTTCATTATATACAGGCTCATATTGATTTCCTGTATATGTAAGTAATGCGGATAATGGAAAATCAAGACTATCAATTTCTACTGTAGGAACTAAAGTTGTAGTGTTGTCCGCGTCAAAATTCATTTCTGAAATAGCATAAATTAATTCATCTACTCTATGAGACCAAAACGTTGCTTCATATGTTAATGTGATTGGTGCATATCGAACTTTTTCTTCTAATTCAGGAACATATATACCTTGTGTATATGATGAAAGATTCCACCATGTTCTTATTCCAGGCTCGTAATTGTTCAATCGATAATTGAGAAATGGAAGATCCAATTCACCATTATTACCGTCACTACGTTTACGCATCGCGAAAGCATTAGAAGCGTAGACAATACGATTCGATTGACCTAAAAATAAAAGACCTTTAAAATGATTCTCTATGGCGATGTCAACAGCATATACGATATTGAGGAAGTTTTGATCTGCATAAAAAGAAGGCATAGACTGTTTAACCTCTACTTGTTTCTATATTAGTAAAGGCGTCCACTCACTCTAATTCCTACAGATGTGGGAACCTCATAGAATACACCTATCATCAATGATTCAAAAATTTGTATCTGAAATCCTATTCCAAGATTTAAACCTGGAGATAGAAAATTATATCGGTAATGACCTGTAAGATAGAATCGAAATAAATCTGGTGTATCTTCGGATAGTTCTCGAATCAAACCTTGTGTGGTTTCCTCTAATGTTGTGAAGTATGTTTTATATTCATCGGTTAAAGATAATAGACTATCTACATGATCTAAACTTTTTTCATGATCAAATCTTTCTTCAAGATATAGTGAAGCCATGTCGATATAAGCTTGACGTAACTTGATTGGATTGTCAGGAATGTATAGCTCTTTATCCCCTTGAGATGTGGGTAATTGATAACTTTCAGCAAAAAGCATTGTACTTATAAAACAAAATAGAATTGCTATTAATAATTTTTTCATAATGCTACCTCTTTTTTCTATTACAATTTTCAAAAAGTCTCTACTCTTTTCAGCGATATATAGTCATTTTTCCAGGTAATTTTAATTGCTTACGCTATATACATTTACACAATTTGAAAAATTCTCACAAAACTGCCAATAGCTCTTAATCATTCTCTAAGCGTGTTTCTGATTGATTTTGTATCCATATACTACCCCATTTAATAAATATTCATTTTGAGTATGTGTATCTTTTTTCATACACTTTTTGATGAATAAATTCTCTAAAATCTCTCATACTCTATTTGATATTTTTCTGCATATATCTCTAATATATCCAGAAGTGCATCATTATATTTATACACTTCAATTTTATTAATATACAAATGTGCATTCAAAATTGCACGATCATATTCTACAACAACTTCGAATTCTTCTAATGGTTTTCCACTTGCCTTAATTAATTTTTCATCAACATCAACTAAATTATAATCTCTGCCAATCAGATTTCTATCGATGATAAATCTAACATCTTTACTGCCCCAAAAATAAGTAGGATCTGTAGTTGTACTTAAACCGCGAATTCCTGAAATCCCACCAAAAGTAGTACGAAAATAATCATGCTCTAAAATATTAGTTGCACTCTCATAATTTGTTACATGATATAATCTATTTACAGCTTCAACTATTCTAATCTTTTTCATTATAGATCAGGAAAAAACTGTTCAGCTTTCTCATCTCGATCTTTTTTATTGTCTAAAATTTGTTGATGTTCTTCAGCAATTACGTCTTTTTCCTTTTCAATTATATCCACTTTTGCTTTGACATCTTCAACTACAGCGGTAGCATCTTCAACAGTTTTACTTGTAGAAGGATTCAAAGCATCTATAATAACTTTAGCAGCTATAATAGCTCCAAAAATTATAGTTCCCCATTGAGCGACAAATTTAATAAATTTTTTTATTTTTAATTTTACTTCTTTGGTCATTTAAAATCTACTTAATAAGCCTTCTTTAAACTTCAGTGGATCTACTTGTGAAGCACTGGAACTAATAGCATCATCTAGTGCTATTCCAAACCAACCACCAACCCATTCAGAAGATTCTCCAGGCCCATCCATTCTTATATATTCAATAGCTGCGGATAAGGATTGTCTGATCTGATCCAGATTGATTTCTTGTATCTTAACGGCTTCTTTCTTTTTTCCACCAACTTTCTTCTTGCACGAAACACAATATCCAGTCTGTACTAAATACTTTCCACCACAATCAGGACACTTTGCGGTTTTAGATTCTGCTTCAATCACTTCGATTTTATCACCTTTCTCTATAACGATATCAGTTCCAGGTAACGAAACATCTTCTGTAATTTCAATTATGTTTTCCATTATATTCTCCTGTTTTACCATAAATCTATTGAACCCATTGCCATTTTATCTTTCCAAACATTAAAAGCATCTTTCGCTCTTTCAACATCCATGTTAATAATTGCTTCTATTAGTGCTTTTTCTACATGGTAATTAACATCTTCTAATTCATCAAGAAACGGTTGTAAATATTTCCAATCATCTAAATAATCTTGTTCTTTAATAACTTGTCTCATAATAGATCCCCTATTCAAATCCTTTGATAAATTCTACTTTATGTGCAGGTACTTTTTCTGATCTATATTCACCTACATCGACAACATAGAAGGGCGATTCACCAACTGATTTATTACCAGCATCATATCGAACAATAGTACCCTTTACCATCTTACCCTTAAGAGGAATTCGTACCTGTTCACCCTTGCTATAATCTTCATCAATGATTTGAATTTTATCTCCCTTTTCCAAAATAATATCTGTACCTGGAAGTGTGATTTCTTTAGTGATTTCTATAACTGATTCATTAAACATATCAGTTGATACTTTTGTTATAGCTTTATCTACTGCTTTCATAAATTCATTAGCTTTTGGATCATCAGATGTTGCGAGACCTTTCAGTAATTGAACAGCTTTCATTTGATCTTCATTTGAGCCACCAAAATTTTGTTTGAGATCCTTTATAATTTTGGTTACATCTACAGATTTTTCCTTCATAATATCCCCTCTTAAAAATAGTTTTCTATGCTGTTACATCTATAGAAATGTTTAAATTATCTATTTTTTTAATTATTCCCTCAACAGTTTTTTTAGCTGCTCTATTATCCGCACCTGTTAAAGCAGAAGATAATCGATTAAGTCCAGTAATAGCACCTGATCTAGCTGTCTCCGCTTTTTTATTGACTCCCATTTGAGGAGCTTTTGCTTCAAGTATTCGGATCTTATCACCCTTCTCTAAAATAACATCAGTTCCAGGAATCTGAATTTCCTCTTGGATTTCAATAACACTCTCTTCATTCTTTTTCATCGTATTCCCCTTTTTATTTCTCCATGTCGTATAACATACGGCAATTCTTTGATCATGTGAATCATAATCTTCTGCTTTAGTTAATGTACTTATACATCGACTAATAAAATCTTTTTCTTTTTCCTCTGATTTAGGTGTCGGAATCGGCATTATATTAGTAACCTTTATTCCGCAGAGTCTTTAATGGATTGAATTCGAGCTTTAAGAGATTCTATCTCACCCTTCAATCGTTCTTTTTGATCTGAATCTTCTATGTCTACAAGTTGAATCTGTATATCAATTATATCTTTCATAAGATCGAATACCTGTATTTGTTGATTTGGATCTAGTGCTTCTTTTATATTTTTCATTATGAAAAATCCTCTATATTAATTAACTTAATTTGATGTGGAAAGAAAACAACATAATGAGTGCTATATCCAAAATCAATTTCCACACTATCGTACCCTGTTACTTTCAAAAAATTGTTATTAAATAACTCTATTTCATCATCATAAAAATCATTAGCTAATGAAAATAAAATATTTGGAACAATATCCCCACCTGTATAAGCTTCAATAGCTGATTCTAATACTACTCCCTCACCTTCATATTCTACATCTCCAAAATTCATTAAATATTCTTGATAATTTGGGGCCTTTAATATTAATTGTTCTACCATAGCATATGTTGCATCAATTTTTCTTTTTGATTCATTAGTTCTCGGATCTACCAATAAAGGGTTATTTAGATCCAAATGTGCGGAATGAACTATACGTCCATATCCTTTTGCGGTTTCTATATCACTTGTAAAATAAAATCCTGAACCAAACTGATCATTACCAATACCAGTGTATTCATAGCTAAAATCTGTGATAACTTTCATAGCACCGTGATGAACAACATCAGTTAATTCTTGAAGCATCCTTCTCATTTTTCTATCTAATTCCTTGTAACAATAATAAAGACATTCTTTTCCAGTTATCAGGTGAAATATCCATAGCAACTAAAATATTATCCATCATACGATAATCAATAACAGCAACACCTGGAGCAAGTTCACGTGCATATTCAAGTGCTTCTTTCTTTTTTGCCATAGGCACATCAGGTCGATAATTCTTTAACGTTGATTCAATTTTTTCAACTACCTCTTCATTTGAGAATGTAATCTCTAAAACCATACTACGAGATGCAATTGCTGGATCAAGTTTCGGATAATTACTTATGAAAATAATTCCACTACTAAATTTAAATTGTGGGGGAAAATCTAACCCCTTCTTTGGTACTTTTGCATACGTGATGGTTCGAACAGGATCATTTTGCAATGCCGCTTTCAAGATATTTACCATCTCTTGATTCTTCAAAAGTTTATCACTAAAGTCATCTAATAGTAATATTTCATCTTCTCTATGATTATAGAGAATCTGTACAAATTCATCTGGTCCACCCGCACCACTAAATGTAGAATATGTTGCACCCAAATTATCTAATGTTTGAACAGTTTCATATGATTTTCCCGAACCTGGCATACCATAAAGATAGATAGATTGTACTTTTCCATTAACCATTTGAGCTATCATACCACGTAAAAATTCAAATTTCTCTTGCCATGAAATCCCTTCTGCAATATCTTCAAGTTGACTCTGTAAAATTGGATCTTCAATTTGACGTTCTAAAGAACCTTTCTTTCTTTTTCGAAAAGTCTTATTGGTTAATCCCCTTTCAAGTAAAAACCTCTTAATAATTTTCACAAACATATAATATTTTATACCCGCATATCGTGGTTTATCTGCGGACCATTTCAAGAAATATTTACTATATACATCAGTTAATTGTTTTGTGGTCAATACATCTAATATCTTATCATTTTCTTCTACCCATCGTCCGATACCAGGAAGAAATGATTCTACTTCCCCAATAGAAGGTCTACCACGTTCTTTTATTTTCTTTGTTGAATCATATACATAACCTTCAGTGAAAACTTCTGAATCTACTACCTCATCATCAATCAGATTTTCTAATAAGAGATTAACAATTTGTATGATATTTAATCCTGCCGTATCTACTGTATAATCAGGAGTCTGTCCAATTTTTTCATATACATCAAACGAATATATACTATCAGATTTAGTTAAAAGAAAATTGATCTTGACCGTAACACCATTATCTGATGCTAAATAATATCCAGCAAAAGAACCATATTCATTTTCATAACTAATAGGAATCGTAGCGGCATTGATTGATACACCTATTTTTCGACCTAAAATATTTCCAAGTTTTTCAACTACCCAAGCGGCTTTTCCAGCAGCAAAAGCTTCACTTAAATGAGCATTTAAATATTGTAATTTCTTCATTATGTACCTCGTCCAATTGTATTTACTATATTAGTAAGTGATTGAATAAAAGATTAAGAATGAGCATCAATATATGCTATCCAATCTGATAATTCTTGAATAATTAAGTCTTGCCACTCATTAAATATCATATGTGTAGAAAGTTGTGTTTTAAGTGCTCTGACAGCATATACATATACAGGTTTTTTCTGATCTGGTGCTGAACTATATATCATTTTTAATTTTAAAATCTGATCCATTACGAAATTATAAATATTTCTTCCATCTTCTAAACTCATAAAGGGAAAATCTAATATTTTTGCATAACTTGTAGTAGCCCAATATATTTCATCATCTATATTCTTTAAAATAAGAGTAGGAATTAATACAAGTAATTTATCCATCTTTTCTTTTAATGATTCTAATATATTTTCTTCTGTTGTATTAGTTCGAGCATAGTTTTCAATTTTCTCTAATATATTAAAGGATTTTGTACTAAAAAATACAGCTTGTAATGGTTCGCTCGGATGAATAATTCCTTTCCCTGATTTATCTGCTATTCCAATATATCCTAAATCTCGAAATACTTTATTCCATTTAACAGAAGATTTTTGATGTACACCTAAATATGATAATCTATCTGCTAATATTCTTGTAACATTCCATAGATCTCCACCAGGGGAATTATGACGTGCTGTTTCTTCACAACCACTTATGAAATCTCTCCATGCAAAATCTCTCATTGCAGGAGCAACCTTTGAATAATCTGCAAAAAGAGGTTTTAAATATAATTCTTTTAATAGTTCTACATCTTTCTCATAATCACTATGAGTATACATATAAGTATCACCAATATCTTCGATAAATTTTCCTTGAGAACGGTTTGGCTCAATAATCCATACCCACGGACTATCACCGGCAAAGGGAACAAAAGACCCAATTTTATTTTTTAACATTTGTGAAACTGCTGATGTTTTTTCCTTTACTTCTGTTAATATTTCTGCCAAGGGATAGGTATAAATTCCTATTGGTGTTCCATATTTTGATGTAGGATTAATACCTAGTTTATCCAATTTTGTAAAACTGATATATAAATCAGGATTATCATCTGCATATGTTTTTAATAAATATTCTGTAGATGAAAGAATTTCATCACTGAAATCATGATAAATTCGCTCCTCTACTTTGTACATTTTTTTCATTGAAGTACAACCCCAATTTCTTGTAATTCTTCATTCCAATTATCCACATTAAGTTCTGATAGTCTATCAAAGTCTCTTTTACCTACCTCATATGTAGCTTCGTAGTATTCCATCATACTTCCAGTTTGATGATTTGTATTGATAGCAATATTAAGAGTAAGAAATTGTTTCTGTAAGGGCATTGATTCTATCTTTTGTATATCAGCATATACCTTTTCAACAGTATTACGAGTTTCAACTATCCCTTGTTTTTCCCAATAATCGAACCATGCTGGAAATACAATTTTTTCATATATCGTTAAGAAAAATACATCCAAATCTATATCATACTGCATGTCTTCTAAAGATGTAGCATAATCTCCCATTCTACTTATTACTTCATTTATAGCATCATGTCTACTACCAAATACTTCAAAAAAATCCTTATCAAAAGCACTAAAATGTATATCAAGATAATCTTCTGCTTCCTCTTCCGTTTCAAATTCTTTGTCAGCAAATAGGCCGTAATGGAGACCAGTATATACATCATTAAATTCTTCCAATCCATCTGCTTGTAATTCTTCAAGAAGCATTTGACCCCATTCTGAAATAAATGTATTAAAATATCCTTCCAGCAATTCAGGGGTTATACTCATAATTTCCTTTAGTAAATCCTCTTGATCTTCGATACCTGTATATCGACCTGCTTCTGATATAACTGCACCCAAAGTATCATCAAAACCATTTATCTCCAATTGAGAGTCATACCCACCTTCATAAAATCGAGCATGTGCCCATTCTTCAGGATTGGTGATAGCATGATTCCCTAACCAAGTACTAAATACATCTTCAAAAGTCTCTGCTAATATAGGTATGACCTCTTTAGCTTTTTTCTCTATGATTTTCATTATATTATCATATCGAGCATCTAATCCCGTAAAAGGAAAATTACGTAAAGCATTATATTTATATTCTAATTCATATATAATTTCTAATAATTCTAATACATCATCAGGATCATCCCCTTCTATATATGGAGGATCATATAGATGAATAGCTGCCATACTTCTTTCGATAAGAGAAACTCGATTTGTTACTTTGTAACCATTAAATAATTTTTTCATATGTCAAATAACTCCCCTTCATTGGTACTATATTAGTAATCGGTTATGAAATATTCACTATAAGCTAATATAATAAAACATGCTTAACATTTCTTCAGGAATTTTTTCTTTCCATTTTCCTTCCAATATATAGTAAGCGAAACAATCAGCATAAGCCTCTCTAGGATTAGTATTTCCATATCCAGATACCTGTACCATATTAACCCTTTCTTCTTCTTTTAAGAGTTTTATATAAAGATCGATACTGTATATGGCTTTTTCTTTTTGAGTGGCGTCTGAAGAAAAAGTAAAAGGTATACCAAATTTATATCCTACTACCTCTTCAGAGCTTACAAACACATCTTTCATATGAGAATCTTCAAAATAATTTAATATATCATTTTGCATTTCAGTTCCTAGATATTTAAACTTATTTTCATCTTCATACCCTTCTTTATCATAAGCAGTCCAAAATGCATCCTGAATTGCCTTTATTACTTCAGGAGTTATAGCCACATAACTTTTTTCTAATCGAGTTTCCCATATTTCTCGATACTCTTCTGGTAAAAATTTATAATAATATCTATGCCCTATTTCATGTATTATTGTATACTCATCTATCCCTAAAGTTCTTATTGCTATATAATCATTACTTGGCATATAATAACCCGCTGTAAGAGTACCCTTATATCTCTGTTCATAAGTATCTACTGAATCATATCTAAGATCTAGGTTCTTTAAGGCTTGGGAAAATTTAGGGAATTTATTTATTAGATCAATAGATGATTTAACTTCCTTAATGAATTCTTTTACCCTTTTATCATAGAGTACCGTATCTGCTGTTTCATCTGTTACTATTTCAATATGAACACTACCAATTTTATAATATTCAGTTTTAGCTTTTTCAGGTATTTCACCATGATAGTACGCTAAGAAATAATTCAGCATTTCAGTTAACGACCGGATAGTTCTACCTAGTTTTTGATAATGATAATCCCTATCTTTATCCCATAATTCATATATTTCTTGATGATATTCAGAATTGTAGGGGATTTTTCCTCTACTTTTAGTATATTTATCTAAAAAATCTTTATACTTTTCTTCTACCCAATATGTAGAATTTCCAGCTCGTGGACTAAAAAAATGCCCATATGTTAAATTCCCGATAGCATCATGATATTTTTGTTCTATATCATGTTTTCCTGTTTCTGATGTGACACCTACTATATTTCCATAAAAAAATTTTTCAAGTTCATCTCTTATTTTTGCAAAACCTACTTTAGCATCATATAAATCTCTACCATTTTTTATTCGTCTAATATTTTTTGTAAAAAGTTTGAGAATCTTAATAATCCTATCTATTTCTTGTTTATTTACAACTTCCTGTAAAGGCTTATACATTCTCTTCATTAAATATCTCCCATTCTCCATATAAAGGTTGACCTTTCCATTTAAAGACCGCAACAATATCTTCTATTCCTCTTCTATCTATTATCACCGCATGTCCAATATAAGATCGGGACGTTGTAGATACCATCATAATGTCTTTAACATTCATTCCTAATCTACCATGACTAGCTGGATCTGTATCCCAAAAAGCGCCACTCCATACATTATTTTTTCGCATGTTCTCTATTTCAGCTTCACTACCAATTCTAAAAATATAATTATCTATAGGTTTAGAGAGTCTATAATCTAATTCATGCCAAGGGATAGAATTTAATATATTTTGCAATCGTTGAATTTCTGATTGTTCTTTATACAACCGTTTCATTGATATTCCTTCTTTTTTGTCTCAAAAAAATCATACAACCTCTTTATTAAAGCTCTCTCATTTCTTTGATTCAAACTATCTATAAATTCAAAATCAAAAATACTCTTCTTAACTTTCTCATAAAATTCTTCAAAAGTCATATCCAAATTATTATATATTCTAACTCGTATCAATTCATTAGCTAAATAACCATCCAATTTACTAATGCCCTCTTGATAGTATGCATTAAACTCTACAGGAGAATTATAGTAATCAGCCATAACAGAAGGAACTTCTTTTGATTTTCCTGATGGTGCTGTTGTCATACGTAATGAATCTAAATAATGAATTACTTCATGAATAAATATTCTTTCAGAGAATCGAGTATTCAGATATGTTAAATCATACTTACCTAATAATATCGGAAGCATAATAACACTTTTTCCGGTCCGTTTATCATGTCCAAAACCACCATGGACTTTATGTGTAGATGTAGACATAGTTTTTTCTGGTAAAAAAAGTATGTTTAACTCAATTTCTGGATCAAACATTTCATCGTATTTTAATGTATACCCACCGTAATCATTTTTTCGTAATTCACTACTACCGTATTCTCGATCTTCAATAGCTATTCGCTCAATATCTCTATCCAACCAATCTTTTATATTCTTATATATTTCATTAGCTTTATCTCTAAAATATCGATCTATAGATTCTTTTTCATGATATAATCGTTTCATAGTTTATTCTTCCTTCCAATGAGGTTCACCCACTTTTTGTTCATAGTCTTCTATAAACTTACGTGGAACCGCACCATAAACTACTTCTAAAGTTCTATAAAATTCATTATCAGTAATGACCATTCTAATAATACAAATAATTCTATTTCTACCTGAATATGTAACTGGTTCTAATATACGAAATGTGGCATTAAATTCCATATCATCTCTAGTTTTTTTCGCTAATTGTCGATAATATTTTGTAAGATCATCTTGAACTTTTTTGAATCTCATTTCAACATCTGCTTTTGATCCAAATAATTCTTCTGGTAAAGGTATTTTATCCCATTCTAATGTATCTTGATCTTTTACAGAGTATTCATACCCTCTCAAATAATTTTCTTTCCAGCTACCTTCTGTTATATCATATGGAACCCCAAAAACAGCTTGTCGTTCTAAATATCGAGATAATGCATTTTCAAAAAGATCCCATGGTATAGGTTGTTTATCTGGATTAACTGACCATCGTTGATGTAAATTTTTTGCTAATAACTTACTACCTGTTTTTAATATATCTTTACAATTAATATCTCCAAATATTAATGCGATATTATCTATTTTACTTATGAAATATTTAAGCTCAAACATAACTGAACTTATTTCTCGTGTAAGATTATTCGTTATATCATCTTCATCTGCTATAGCACTTTCAGGGATAAGTTTTGCTATAATAATAATTGGTTCTCCACCAAATTTTCTAGTTGTACTTGTAGATGAGGACATTGCGGTCATTAAATTAGTAGTCCAATATGAACCACCTAATGATGCAAGACTAATTTGACCTAAACTACCTTCAGAATCTGCACTCCATTTTTTACGTGTAGGATCTGGAACCATTCCTTTCTTTAAAATCTCTCGAAGAAATTCATCAGTTGTACCATGATAAGCTGTTATAGGTTGTACCCTTTCTATATAATGAAATAATCTTTTCATGATTTATATTCCTAATAAAACATTATCTATAAAATTAACATGATCCCCATCATCAAAGTAAGGTGTTGCTTCATCAAGAAATGTCTTCCAATCATCTTCAAGAAATAAATTTCCTATCCAATATCGCATTAACCATGGAACATCAACATAATCCATATCAGTAATTAATTCATATACAGAGGGATAATTACTTTTTAGTTGAGAAGGGGATTGTCCTAATATTTCATTCTTCACTTCTCTATAATGTTCATCTTGTTCCATCATTTCAGCTGCGTGTGCTGCTTCCTCTCTTTGCTCTTCACTCCAAGTTGGACCTTCATTTTCATTTTCGGAATCTTCATCAATAAATTGTTCAGGATGATCATATCCATATGAATAAGCACTACCAAAACTATCTATATTATCCATCACTATTTCATCAATGATTTCAAGTAATGAATCATTTATTTTATCCATATCTATATAATCTAAATCATCAGGATTTTCTTCATATATATAATATTCTAAATAATGATCTAAATAATCTTTATCATATTTATCTAATTCATTATAATTTATATCATCCATCATTTTCAAATATTTCGGTTTATCGTTTCTTACTATATTCACAGAAACTTGTGATAATAAATTGTCTTTGTCTTTATCTTTTATTGTATCTTGTACTTCCCCTGTTCGAGCAACATTTTCGATTTTGTCTAAAACATTTAAACCACTTCTATTAAAAAATACACATTGATTGGGCTCACTTGGATGTATAATACCTTCTCCTAAATCCGCTATACCTACATATCCTAAATCATCTCGTAAAATTTTATTCCAGAAAATTGACGGTTTACCTTTAGACATTATTTTTGATAATTCTCTTGTGATATTCCAGAATATTCCACCAGCACTTTTATGTCGTGCTTCTTTAGTCCAATTCTTTATAATAGCATTCCATATATCCTCTTTATCATCTAAATCATGTGATACATAATAAGATATAGCAAATGTAGATATAGCTTTTTCATTACTATATAAATCGTGTAATATCTCAACATCATAATTCAAATCAGATTCACTATAAACAGCATGAGCTGCTATATCTGAAATAAATTTCCCTTTTGATATATTAGGTTCAACTATCCATACCCAAGGATTCCCCCCTGCAAAGGGCACAAAACTACCAATTTTTTTACTAACATCACCACTTAAACCTATTATACGATCAAGAATAACATGTAGCGGATATGTATAAATTCCTATTGGAGTATCATAAGGGGATCTTGGATTGATACCTAATTTATTTTCTTTAGTAAAGCTTATATAGACATCTAATCTTCCGCTATATTTTTGTAAGAGATATTCTGTAGATGAAATAAGTTCATCCCCAAAGGGATTATATATTCTTTCATCTACTTTATACATTCGTTTCATTCTGTAATTCCTTACTTATAAAATTTAATCAAACATGTGTTGCGGCACATCGTGAATAATCTCATCGGTTTCAATCTCTTCTAATACAGTGGAAATATGATTCTCTTCTATAGATTCTTTTTTTGTATCATCAATAACTTTCTCAACAGTAACATTTACAGGATCGATAATTTGAAAATCATCTTTCCATGTTACAAAATAATTATCATCAACAATCACTTCAAGAAAAGCTTTGAGAATTTTTGACTTATTTTCATTCAAATACTTATCAAGTTTTGG
>Ga0114923_10002051_pt1 | contig 13766 bp, 11 predicted proteins | sample SumtaG_FD_89578 | JGI IMG/M metagenome (GOLD analysis project Ga0114923, IMG submission 89578) | Deep subsurface microbial communities from Indian Ocean to uncover new lineages of life (NeLLi) - Sumatra_00157 metaG | ecosystem: Environmental > Aquatic > Marine > Oceanic > Sediment | place: near... | reverse complement strand
TCTAGCGCGAAGCGCCAAGCTCCGCTTATCCGAACACGGCTCGAAGAGCGAATTTGCGGGGTCTGCGCCCCACAACCGCGGGGCTTGACACTCCTTTTTCAAGGTGCAAAAATATTTAAGTCTGTTTACCATTCTTTTGCATTAATATTAATATTGGCTCTTGTTTCAATTATAGTTTTTGGATATAAACTGATATAATCGTTGGTAGAACATCGGTGTTACACCGGAGAAGAATGCCAGAAACGATTACAAAATACCGAGTCTGATATTTGTACAATATAAAAAGAACATGCCAACTCATGTAAACTTGGGAAAAATACCGAGGGCTAATAGCCCTCGGAAGTTTATAGAATGAATTTAGAGTATATTTTGTTTGGTGTATTTGCAACCTGGCTTTTGGCTCTAAGCATAATTACTGCTTGGATTTTTTCTTTTTTTAGAAAGTTGTCCAAAAATGTTGGTGAGGGCAACCTTATAAAGGTAATTGAAAAGGTTCTCGACTCAACAAAGGGAAATGCCAAAAAGCTAAAGGTTTTAGAGAAAGAGCTTGCCAATTTTAAAGAAGAGGGAACGTACCACGTTCAAAGGGTGGGTCTGGTGAGATTTAATCCTTTTGATGAAATGGGTGGCGATTATAGCTTTTCTCTTACACTTTTGGATGGGAACGATACTGGCTTTATTATAACGGGCTTGCACACAAGAGAAAGAACAAGGGTCTATATTAAAGATGTAAAAAAAGGTAAAGTTAAGATGAAGTTGTCTAAAGAAGAAAGAAAGGCTTTAGACAAGGCAAGAAAAAGTAAATGAAGGAGAGGCTGGATAAAACACTATCAAGTAAGAAATTTATGATAACCCTAAGCTTTATAGGGTTGTATTTATTTTCGGCCGGAACGTCATGGGCAATTTTCTCATACATAAAGGGTGAACCGGCAATCGTTTCCCAGGATCTTAGTGGAAGCAGGTCCAAAATCGACCCCAATCTTCCAAAAACAGAAGAGTGTCCAATAAACGGGAAGATGTATTCCGAACCGGAAAGAGTAATATGGGAGGAAAGAAGGCCAATTACGGCAATAATTGAAAACCACTTGGACTCTCGACCACAGTCCGGTTTGTCAAAAGCGGATGTTGTTTATGAAGCTGTCGCAGAAGGGGGAATTACACGGTATTTGGCGATTTTTTACTGTGGTGCTTCGGCAGATGATATTACAATTGCACCAATTAGAAGTGTTAGAGTTTACTTTATAGATTGGGCAGCCGAATACGGTAAGGAACCTCTTTTTGTGCATATCGGAGGAGCTAACAATATTTGTAAACATTGTCCGGGAGGAGTAAAACTGTGGGGGCAAATAGCATCAACAGTTGATGCATTTAAGATGCTCATTAAGCTGGGATGGAGGAGCGGTGTTTATGGAAATGATTTTGATGGTGGGACCAACGTAGGTGCTCCGATAATAGTAAGAAATCAGTATAGATTGGAGGAAAAGGCGTTGTGGGAGCATTCGGTTGAGGGTTATACAGATAAAATATTTGATGAGGGAGAAAAGCGTGGCTTCGCTTACAAGAACGAAGAAGGAGATGCATGGATTGACGACTTTACTGTTTGGAAATTTGCAGATGATTCAGCACTATCTACGCCGAAGGCCAATGAGATTTCATTCGAATTCTGGAGCAACAAGGGTGACTATGATGCTACTTGGAAGTATGATACGGGGGGTAACAAGTATTTAAGATTCAATGGTGGGAAGGAGCATATGGATCATGAGACGGAAGAGCAGTTGTCTACAAAGAATATTGTAATAATGTTTGTTAAGGAAAAAGGACCGATTGATGAGGAGGGACATATGTTTTACACGACAACAGGAACAGGAGATGCACTTATTTTCCAGAACGGTGATGTGATCGAAGCTACGTGGGAGAAATCCAAGCAACTTTCCCGGACAGTTTTTTATGATGAGAACGACGAAGAAATTAGTTTTGTAAGAGGTGAGATTTGGATAGAAGCGGTTCCCGCTGGAAATAATATAAATTATTAGTATAATTAGGCATTAATCAATTAACTGATTGACTGATTAACTTTCCTACCCCTGCCCCAATAAAATGGTCGACTTAGGTGACATTATTACTTCAAAAGTAAGGATAAAAATATTAGAGCTCTTTCTTTCCGATATTACCGAGATGTATCACGTCAGGGGAGTTGTGAGGAAAACAAAAGAAGAGATAAATGCAGTTAGGCGTGAACTTGGACGCTTGGAAAAGGCAGGTATTTTAAAGAAGGAGGGTCGAGGTAACAGGTTATATTACTGGATAAGAGATGACTACTCTTTCTATGGAGATTTGCTTTCGATGGTGGCAAAAACAACCGGGTTGGGAAGAGAAATTATTGATAACAAAAAGAAGGTAGGGAAAATTACTTTCGTAATGTTTGGTGGCAGGTTTGTTAAAAGAAAATTAAGAAAACGAGATGACGATGTTGACATTTTGGTAGTTGGGGAGGTTGTTCTTCCCGAGCTTGCTGCGCTGGTTCGAAAGGAAGAATCGATTCGGGGTAAAGAGATAAATTACACAGTGATGAGTAGAGAGGAATTTGAATTCCGAAAAAAGAGAAGAGACCCCTTCCTTCTTGGGATTTTATCGGGAAGCCGCGTTATGATTATCGGAGATGAGGAAAGTTTGGTAGGATAATATGTATGACTCCATTTAGAAAAGTACTTCTTATCGTTGTTTTAACACTTTTTGCCGGATATATCAGTTTACCCCGTGAGATTCCGGTTAAATTCAATCTGGGTCGTTATGTTGTTGACTATAAATTTCTCCGTCAGGATTTGCATATCGAGAGAGATAAATTGTCAATCAGTAAAAACTTCGACTTGGTTTTGGGCTTGGATTTGGCAGGAGGGAGCCATTTGGTGTTTGAAGCAGACACTTCCGGTATTGAGCAAGATAAGAAAGGCACAGCCATAGAATCGTTAAGGGATGTAATGGAAAAAAGAGTAAATCTTTTCGGGATTTCCGAGCCTAATGTTTTAATTTCGTCTTTTGAGGGCAGGGATAGAGTTATTGTTGAACTGCCGGGAGTAAAAGACACAAAAACCGCAATTGGGATAGTAGGTCAAACCGCGCAACTTATGTTTGCCGAAGTCGGATCTGAAGAAGAACCCGGAATTATTCCTACGGACCTGACGGGCTCGGATCTTAAAAGTGCCGATGTTGTTTTTGACCAGACGACAGGTAAACCTGCCGTTTCTATAGAGTTTACAAGTGAGGGAGCCGAAAAGTTTGCAAGGTTGACCGAAAAAAATGTGGGGAAGGTTTTGCCAATACTTTTGGATAATCAGGTTGTATCGGCTCCGGTTGTTCAAGATAAGATTACACAGGGTCAGGCTCAAATAACCGGTGATTTTGGTATTGATGAGGCAAAAAATCTGGCTATTCAGCTTAATGCCGGCGCTCTACCTGTGAAAGTCGAGCTGGTTGAACAAAGAACGGTTGGTGCAACTCTTGGTGCGGAATCGGTTGAGAAGAGCGTAACTGCAGGACTTATTGGTTTGGGAATGGTTCTTCTTTTTATGATCGCAGCGTATGGGAAATTTGGGGTAATTGCTAATATTGCATTAATAATTTTTGGAATTTTAACTCTCTCTCTTTATAAATTGATTCCTGTTGTGCTTACTCTTCCCGGAATTGCAGGATTTTTGCTCTCGGTCGGAATGGCGGTTGACAGTAATATTCTAATATTTGAACGCTTCAAAGAAGAAAAAAAGAGACATGATTTTGCAAATGCTTTAGAAGTATCATTCGGTCGTGCATGGGATTCAATTAGAGATGCAAATATTGCAACTTTAGTCGCCACCTTTGTTCTTGCTAATCCTTTGGACTTAAACTTTCTGCATACGTCAGGACCCGTTAGAGGATTTGCAATAACGTTGGGTTTGGGAATTGCAATTAGTTTATTCACAGGAGTTGTTGTTTCCAGAAACTTATTGAGGGTACTGGTGAAGAATAAACCAATAATTACCAATGAACACCAATAAACCAATGAGTAATAAATTGGACATTGGTATTTACTTGAGATTGGTATTTATTTGTACTTATTAATTATGGATTGGATGCGTTACAAATTAATTTATTTCGTTTTCTCGGCCGTAATGATTGGCTTAGGGTTATCTGGTTTGATTGCGTGGGGATTACCTCTCGGAGTTGATTTTCAAGGAGGAACAATAATTGAGTACAAGTTTGAGACAGATATATCGACCGAGGAATTGACAAACAATTTGAAAAGCGAAGGAGTTCCTGTTAGCGTGATACAGTCAACTGGACCCCAAACTTATCTTATTAAGCTTCCTCTGGTTGACGAGGAACAAAAATTAAAGATTGCAAGCGTCTCGGCCCGGCTTATCTCGGGAGATTTGGAAGAAATTACAACACCTTCGGCAGATACGGTGGAAACACTTGTCGGCGTGGAGGAATTAAGGTTTGAGACAGTTGGTCCCTCGATTGGCCCCGAGCTGGTTAAGAAAACTATTTATGCAATTGTCATTGCAGCGGGGGCCATCATGCTTTGGGTTGCTTATCAATTTAAAAGTATCAAATTCGGAACAAGTGCAATACTTGCAATGTTCCATGACAGCTTTATATTAATAGGTGCTTTTTCATTTCTCGGACATTTTATGGGAGCTGAGGTGGATTTTCTCTTCGTAACGGCGCTTTTGACAACACTATCATTTTCGGTTCACGATACAATAGTTGTGTACGATAGGATTCGCGAGTCGCAAAAAGACTACTCCGACAATATGTATGATTTGGCAAATAAGGCTGTAACCGAAACAATGGTTCGTTCTCTTAATAACTCATTTACAATAATGTTCATGCTAGTTGCATTAATGCTTCTTGGCGGAACTACAGTAAAGTGGTTTGCCGTGGCGCTTTTTATTGGGACTATATTGGGAACTTATTCTTCCCCATTTGTTGCCGTTCCCTTACTTGTTACATGGGATAGTTTTTTTGGTAGGCTGGGGGGGATTAAGGAGCGTGCTTTTTCTTCAAAGATTGTGAAAAGAATCAAGAGGTCATAAATTCAGCTTTATGCAATACACTTTCAGTAAGCAGCTACTTTATGTTTTTTAATCTTCCAAGGAGAACCATTTTTTCATTTTCCAACTTTTTCTCAACTACCTCGTCGAAAAGCTTTTCTAATAATTCGCCAACCTTTGGGCCGGGCTTAAGATTAAGTTCTTTCATTACATCGGTTCCTGATATTTTCAGGTCTCGAACAGTGAAGGGTTGTTTTTGAACTTCAACCAGGCGTTTTTTAAAATCCTCAAGTCTCCATGAAGTTTCTCTTGCCCCCCCACCCAGTCTATCTCCCACCCTAAGGTCGAGCATATCCGGAACGTATTCCAATCCCACCTTTCTTATAAAGCGCCTTATTGCCGAATCCGTTTGCTTTTCATCAACCGTAAATTGGTGGTATCGGACTAACCGCCAAAGCTTTTCGGATTGTTTGTTGGAAAAACGCAGTCTTGAAGCGATACTCTTTGCAATTCTTGCGCTAACAATTTCATGGTTATAAAAAGTAATTGTTCCGTTTTTAAGTAATTTATGCGTTTGTGGTTTCCCGATATCATGTATCAAAGTTGCGAATCGGACAATTGGGTCGGTTGAAGGACAGCTTTTTAAAGAAAGCATGCTATGTGTTCCGACGTCGTAAATATGGTGGCGCCCTGGCGATTTTTGTTCAACTCCGAAAGTCTTTTCAAGCTCCGGAAGGATTTCCTTGCTTAATCCTGCTTCTCTAAAAAGGGCAATCCCTTCGTATGGGTGTTCGGATGCCAATATTTTTATCAGTTCATCTTTTATTCTTTCTTTTGAGATTTTGTGAATTAACTTTTTATTTTTCTTTATTGCAGATAATGTTTTTTCTTCGATTTTGAAATTAAGTTCGGTTGCGATTCTCACCGCCCGCATCATCCTAAGCGCGTCTTCGGAAAAACGCTCATTAGGGTCACCCACAGCACGAATAAGCTTGTTATCAAGGTCGGATTGCCCGTCAAAAAGGTCAATTAGATTGACGTTTACTTGAATTGTTTGAGATTTGGGATTTGAGATTTGGGATTTGTTTCGAATTTCGGATTTCGTGCTTCGAATTTTAAAAGCTAGAGCATTAATTGTAAAATCACGTCTCTTGAGGTCTTCTTCCAAAGTTTTACCCCATTTAACCTTGTCCGGCCGTCTTGAGTCCGAATAACCGTGCTCGGTTCTGAACGTAGTTATTTCGTATGGTCTTTCGCCCTCTTTCTCAGGAGGAAGTCCAACCATTCCGAACTCATTAGTATAGTAAGCATCTGGGAACATCTTCAACACCTCCTCCGGAGTTGCATTAGTAGTGAAATCCCAGTCGTAGACAATTTTTTTTGTTAGAATGTCACGTACGGCTCCGCCGACGATATAAATTTCAAATTTCTTGCTTTCAAAAGTATCGATAATATTAAGTACTTTTTTGGGTAGCCTGATATCCATAGTGTTATCATTATACTTCAAGTTAGTAGGAGATATTAAGGTTTTAGTTTAAGTTCAAGAGAGATTTACGATTCATGATTCACGAATTATGAATTAAGTATTATATTGTAGGGGTTATATTTAACTATTAGCCATCGACTATAAACTATTGATTATTAACTATTAAATATTAAGAGAATGAAATTGAAAAGAGAAAAGAAGTGGACGATTTTACACAAAACACCATCCACTTTCCATAAAACACAAGATATTATTGACGTTCTATTGAACAATCGGGGTATAAGGACTAAGAAGCAAAAAGAAGAATTTTTCAAGCCGGAGAAATCGGAGAAGATAACAGTAAAAAGTTTAGGTTTAAGTATGAGAGAAGTGAATAAAGTGATTAAGAGATTAAGGCAAGCAAAGGAAAAGAAAGAAACAATTGTTATCTACGGGGATTATGATGCGGACGGTATTTGTGCCACAGCGATTCTTTGGGAATGTCTACATAGTTTAGGATTTAATGTTATCCCATATATTCCTGACAGGTTTGAGGAAGGATATGGTCTCAACGCTAAAAGCATTGAGAATGTCAAATGTCAAACCTTGCCTGACGGCAGGCAGGTGTCAAATGTCAAATTAATAATAACTGTGGACAATGGGATTGTGGCGTATGAGGCAGTGGATATGGCAAGCAAGCTGGGAATTGATGTAATTATTACAGATCACCATTTAAAAGGGGAACTATTGCCTAGTGCCTATTCCCTAATACACACTATCCAGATTGGCGGAGCAGGTATTGCCTGGTTTCTCGCAAGAGAAATATATAAAAAACTCCAAACTTCCAAAACTCCAAACTTCCAAAATGGATTAGAATTGGCAGCTATTGGAACAATTGCGGACCAGATACCACTATTAAAGGTAAATCGCTCACTGGTTAAATATGGGTTAATAGAATTGAATAACACGAAGCGAGCCGGACTGATTGAGTTGTTTAAAGAAGCGAGTTTGGAGAAAAGAAGCCTGGGAACTTACGAGGTCGGATATATAATTGCACCCCGTATAAACGCGATGGGGAGGTTGGCACAAGGAATTGACTCTTTGCGCCTTTTATGTACTATAAACCGGAAGCGAGCTAAGGAGTTGGCAAGTAAACTGGGAAAAACAAATAGGGAAAGACAGAAAATTGTAGGGGAAGTAGTTCTTCATGCTGATGAAAAAGTGGCAGAACATGATTGGCAAGGAGCCTTAGTTGTTGCACACGAATCTTACCACGAAGGTGTGATTGGTTTGGTAGCGAGCAAATTGGTGGAAAAATATTACCGTCCTGCTATAGTGCTTTATAAGGGCGAAGAATTCTCAAAAGCGTCGGCTCGTTCAATCAGCGGTTTTAGCATAATAGAAGTGCTAAGGAAATTGGAGGATTTAGTGGAAGGTGTTGGTGGGCACGATATGGCTGCGGGTTTTACGATAAGAACCGAAAAGATTGAGGATTTCACTAAAAAACTTACCCAAATTACAAAACCACTTCTTAAAAAGGACGTTTTATCCAAAAGCGTAAAAGTTGATCTTGAGCTACCATTTGAAGCCATTAACAGAAATCTGATTGATCAACTTGAAAAGTTCGAACCTACGGGAACCGGAAATCCTCTACCGGTCTTTACTACAAAAGAAGTTAATGTATTGGACGCACGAACCGTGGGGTATGAGGGAAAACATCTAAAACTAATACTCAAAAAAGAGGGAAATTCCTTTAATGCTATTGCTTTCGGTTTGGGGGATTATTTACTTAAGTTATCACAGAACCAAAAGTGTGATATTGTATATTCCCCTTTCAGAAACAGCTGGAGGGGGTATGAGAACATAGAGTTGAAGGTGAAAGACATTAAAGTTTAAGTATAAGTTTAAGTATAAGAAAGAGATTGTGATACCGGGATATGAAGATATGTAGAGATATGAAGAAATCAAAAGAATTGGAGAAAGAATACGAAGAATTGAAGAGAAAGATAAGGCTTTATAATGAAAAGTGCGATTTTGCATTGGTTGACAAAGCCTGGGAATTTGCCAAGCTCGCTCATCATGATCAAAAAAGGAAATCGGGTGATCCTTTCATAGCGCATCCTTTGGCAACATCATTAACATTGGCCGATTGGAAAATGGACACGTCTTCAATCGTTGCAGGATTACTACATGATGCAGTCGAGTGGGGAGGAGCTACAAATGAGGATATTGAAAAGGAATTTAATAAAGAAGTAGCTAATTTGGTAGAAGGGGTAACTCAGGTATCTTATGCAAAACTTAAAGGGACAAGAAAAGAGTGGTTCGTCGAAAATCTGAGAAAGATGTTTTTGGCGATGGCAAAAGATATCAGGGTTGTTGTGATAAAACTGGCCGAACGCTTAGATAATATGCGCACTCTATCCTTTCTTTCAAAAGCAAGACAAAAAAGGATGGCAAGGGAAACGTTGGAAGTTTTCGCGCCGCTTGCAGATAGATTGGCGATGGGTGAAGTGAAGTCTCAACTTGAAGATTTGGCTTTTGAGTATGTTTTTCCCAGGGAATATGAAAAAGTTAAGAAACAAGTAACAGTTCAATATAAGAAAGCGGAAAAGGATATTAAGAAAATGAGGCAGACAATTCTTAAGCAACTTGCAAAGGAGGGAGTAAAAGCAAATATTCAAGCCAGAAAGAAACACTTATATTCGCTATGGAGAAAACTTGAACGTCCGGAAAAGCAATGGAATTTTGATAAAATTCATGACATTATCGCATTAAGAATCTTGGTAGATAATACCACCCAATGTTACACGGCACTGGGAACAGTACATAGTTTTTATAAACCGGCTCCGTCTATTGGGGTTCGTGACTATATCGCGCAACCTAAACCGAATGGATATCGATCTATACACACAAATATCATTGGACCCAACAAAGGAATTGCAGAAGTACAAATAAGAACCCACGCAATGCATGAAGAAAATGAATTTGGTGTTGCTGCGCATTGGCACTTGAGCTTATTAAAGTCCAAAGGGAAGCTTACTTCAAAACAAGTTGATGAGGGCAGGTTTGGCGTTGAAAAGAGCAAGTTAAAATGGGTGAAGGAGCTTGCTAAGTGGCAGAAGGAAATTGTTGACTCCGAGGAATTTTTCAAAGCAGTAAGATTTGATGCACTAAGTGAGCGAATTTATGTTTTTTCTCCCAAGGGTGATGTTTATGATTTACCTCTTAATGCAACTCCCGTTGATTTTGCCTACGCGGTGCATACCGGCTTGGGAAATTATATTCAACGAGCGAAAGTTAATGGAAAGTTGGTAGCTCTTAAGAAGAAATTGAGAAGCGGAGACGTAGTTGAAATAATAAAGAGTAAAAATGTTAAAAAGCCGTCTCATAGCTGGATTGATTTTGTTGTTACAACTACGGCAAAAAGAAAAATTAAAACCCAATTGAGATTGACAGACTAAAACGGTTAGAATACGTAAGATGGATAGAACTTTAGTTTCCGATACATTAAAAACTGTTGGCAAGGACGTGAAGCTGAATGGTTGGGTGGATACGATTCGTGACCATGGAAAAGTTACCTTTATTGACCTTCGGGACAGAACCGGCCTTGTTCAGTGTGTTGGGAGTAAATTGCCCAAAGTGACTTCGGAAAGCGTTGTTGAGATTATTGGTAAAGTAGCAAATCGCCCCGAGAAGTTAGTAAATCCCAATTTGGATACGGGCAAAGTTGAGGTTCAGGTTAAAAAGTTAAAAATATTAGCACTGTCTGCGGAACAGCTCCCATTTCCTATTGAAGGTGATGGATTAGATATTGAAGAAGAGTTGAGGCTAAGATACAGATATTTAGATTTAAGGAGGAAAAGGCTGCAGAAAAACATTAGGATTCGTTCGGATTATGTTCAAGCAGTACGGAAATATTTCTTTTCAAAAGATTTTGTTGAAATTGAAACTCCAATTTTGACGAAATCTACTCCGGAAGGGTCTCGTGATTTTATTGTTCCTTCTAGGATATACCCGGGAAAATTTTATGCTCTTCCTCAATCTCCACAGCAATATAAACAACTTTTGATGACAGCGGGATTTGAAAACTATTTCCAAATTGCTCGATGTATTAGGGACGAAGACCCTCGAGCGGATAGGAGTTATGAGCATACCCAGATTGATATAGAAATGAGCTTTGTTGAAAGGGAGGATGTTATGAGGACTGTTGAGGAGAATACAATTTTTGCTCTGGAAAAAGTAGGTGCAAAGATTGCAAAGAAACCGTTTCCTGTTTTTACTTACAATGAGGCGATGAAGAAATTCGGTTCGGATAAATTTGATTTAAGGAGTGAAAAAGAAAAAAAGGAAAACGTAATGTCTTTTGCTTGGGTTGTTGATTTCCCCTTCTTTAAAAGAAATAAGGAGGGGAAATGGACATTTACTCATAATCCCTTCTCCGCACCCCTAGGTGATAAGCATGAAAAATGGCTCCTTCAAGGGAAATATGTCGATAAAATTGTTACTTCACAGTATGACCTGGTTTGTAATGGGTATGAAATTGCAGGTGGGAGTATAAGAACTCACAAACCGGAAGTTTTAGAGGCAACGTATAAAGTAATGGGGTACAAAAAGGAAGAGATAAAGGAGAGTGTGGGGCATATGATTGAAGCGTTTAGTTACGGAACTCCTCCTCATGGTGGTTGTGCCCAAGGAGTAGAGAGAACACTAATGACTTATCTTGGAGAGGATTATCTTCGAGAACTCCAGGCATTTCCAATGACAGGACGAGGTAGAACAGCCGTTATGGACGCTCCCACAAAAGCAACAAGCGAACAATTAAAGGAGCTGAAATTGAAAGTTTACCGGAAGATGAACTATGAAAAGAATCGCACTTCTTAGTATAATTTTCGTTTTTATTGCCTCTTCGACTCTGGCAATTATTAGCATGCAAATGCGAGTTGGGGAAAGTAGGGAGGTTGAAAGAAAAGTACAGATTGAAAAGGAGTATAAACCCATTCCATTGCTTAGCGAAAACCCTCCCCAACCGATGTTAACTGCCTCTTCAATCTTTGCCAGCGATATTGATTCCGGTTTAACTTTATTTGAAAAAAATGCCGATACACCAATACTTCCCGCGTCAACAACAAAGATTATAACTGCTTTGGTTGCTATAGATTATTATCTTCTTGATGACGTCTTAACCGTGGGTATGATTTCCATTCCCGGTCAGAAAATGCGTCTTGTTGAGGGAGAAAAGATTACCGTAAGGGATCTTCTATATGGGCTTTTGATTTTTAGTGCAAACGACGCAGCGGAAGTTTTAGCAGAGAATTATCCGGGCGGACGAGATGAATTTATATCTTCTATGAATAGAAAGGCAAAGAAGATAAATTTAAGCAACACTTCGTTTACTAACCCAACTGGCTTGGATGGAGGGGGCCATTATAGTACGGCGAAAGATTTAGTACGCGCCGCATCTTACGGCATACAAAAACCGTTTTTTGCCGAAGTTGTTGCTACACAAAAGAAGGTAGTTACAAGTATTGATGGAAAAATTGTCCACAATTTGACAAATATTAATGAGTTAGTTGGAGAAGTCGACGGAGTTTTGGGCGTAAAGACCGGTTGGACGGAAAATGCTCACGAGAATTTAGTTACTTATATTAATCGTGATGACAATCGAGTTATGATTGCTCTTTTGGGGAGTGGGGATAGGTTTGAAGAGACTAAACAACTAATTGATTGGATATTTGAAAATTACAAGTGGGAAGAAGTAGCGGGTCCCGAGGTAGAGTAATTCACTTTACTCGGTGGCTTCACTACCATTTTCTTCTTCGGCCTTTTGAGTATCGTAATACTCATCTGTTACTGCGGGAACGAAAGCCATAAAATCATCATCTCCCTCGAAAACTATAACGGGTTGATAAAATTGAGTATATTGTCCGGCATCGTAGTATGCAGCATAGATTCTTCTGACGGTAATCTCTCCGTTAATTTCTTTCGGGCTGACAATGTAAGCACCTCCTTCCTTCAAGTCTTCCCATGCAGACTCGGAAGACTTAATTGGATAGGTTGAAAATTTCTCTTCATCTAGTGGGAAGTAATGATACTCTGCGGCAATTATTGATTTGTTTCTCACTCTGGAACCGCTTAACATGAACCAAATGTTGCCTTTCGGATAGTTCGGGGTGAGGCTGGGAAATTCCGAGTCCCGAAAAGTGATGTTTTTTCTGAAAAGACTAATTTTTATAAAGTCTGATTCGGAGAGGGATTGTACTGATACGAATTTTCCTACTTCAACTTTCAGAAATTGTGCTGTCGACGCTCCGGTTAAATCTTCCTCAAGAAGTTTCGCCGAGTCAAGATAGTCTTCTACCTGAATTCTCGCTTCTTCGGGTGCCGGAGGTATAGTTCCAATTACCGTAGGGTCGGCATTAAGGTCGTAGCTTATGGAAAATACTCCGGTTACGATATTAATAGTTAAGTTCGAAGGAGCATTTCTGCTTCTGAAATAATAGACATTGGGAATATTTTCAGCTATGACTCTCCCGTCAGGATCAAAACCTAAAGACTCCGCATTCTCTTTTGCAAAATCAAGCCCTTTTATGTTTGAGCTAACCGGTGGCATGAAATAAACAGGAAATTGTTCGATTAGGGTAGGAAATTCACCTTCGGGGGTTTCAAGTTTGTATGAAATATCCTCCGGAATTGTTTGCTCAGGGAAAGGAAGTTTGGGTAGATCCCCAAATGAGACTGTTGGAGGAGAAGGTGGTCTTGGGAAAAGCATGTCATAAAAGGAAACACTTGTTCTAAATAAGAACCTTGCTATTATAAGGAAAATTAGGATGTAAAATCCGAAGCGAATACTTCTTCTTGAGATTATTGCAACTTGGGTTAGGGAAGCCATACTAATTAATTATAAATGCTAAATGCCAAATGACAAATGCTGAATATTGCTTTGTTCAGATAATCTGTTTTGTGGGGGAATCTAATCTTAGTTAATATAGAGAATTTAGTGAAAAGATTGTAAAATTCAATTGGAATGATTAGGAAAACTGATAAAAAGGGCTATTCTGAGCACAGAAAAAGGATTAGGGTTCGGATAGCTCCTTCTCCAACAGGATTTGCGCATGTCGGGACGGCATATATTGCTCTTTTTAATTGGGCATTTGCCAAAAAAAACGAGGGACAATTTATTATTCGATTGGAAGATACTGATGTAAAAAGGCATGTAGAGGAAGCGGAGGAGGCAATATATAATGGACTTTCTTGGCTTGGCCTTGATTGGG
>Ga0114923_10002050_pt1 | contig 13767 bp, 14 predicted proteins | sample SumtaG_FD_89578 | JGI IMG/M metagenome (GOLD analysis project Ga0114923, IMG submission 89578) | Deep subsurface microbial communities from Indian Ocean to uncover new lineages of life (NeLLi) - Sumatra_00157 metaG | ecosystem: Environmental > Aquatic > Marine > Oceanic > Sediment | place: near... | reverse complement strand
TACTGTACCTTCATTATGTTCAAGAATTGCATTATTTGCCGCAACTACTTTAATGATATGTATTACTTGACCATTAATCCCGCCGATCATTCCTCCTAAGGTAACATGATTTGCAGTTGTATCGATAAATATAACATCTACTCCCGTCACATCCAAATCATCTGTTGGTCCCAATACTGAAAGTGTGATAGTTCTCTTCTTTTTAAAATTAGCAAAAAATATTTTCTTGTCAAGACCGGCCACCGTTCGCAAATGCATTAGATCAGTATCAACCATTACGGATGATTCTAATAATTCATCAAGTTTTATTCCCATAATAATCTCCTTTAGCTTAATCTATGAATTGCAAGATAATTATATACTGCATTTGTTATGATCAAGATGGGTCCTCCTAAAGTATGATAACAACGAATATCAACATATTCTGTTGCTGCTAAATATACTATATCGTTCAAAATTGAATTATGTAAAACATTATAAACTGCACCCGCATCAGAGACATTAACAAAACCAGTTGAATAATGGGCAGCATTTTTATATAATCTTATTTCAAAATATTCTTGCGGACCTAATGAATCAGGTTCACTCGACAAACCAGCTGTCACTAAATAATATCCTGCTTTACTTGCTGTAAATCTATAATTAACTGCATTATCATATTCCCCTAAATTATCAAAAACTTCATCATCATACTCGACAATCGTAACAGTTGCAGTAGGAATTGATTGTGCATCATTCTTTGTTACTCTTATTCTTGACACTGGTTCAAAAAGCGATAATTCTCCAGCTCCTTGTGCTGTCAATTTAGTACCATATGCTCCTGCTACCAACCTTTCCGGTACACTCACTCCCCGGACAACCAAGTCTCCTTTAGTAGTAACACCAAGAATATCATCAAGTGTTATTTTTTTATCTATTCCTCCAGACGTTCTTAAATGAAAAATATCATTTATAGCAACTACTGTTGCTGCTACTAATTCACTTAATTTTGTTCCCATATTTTTATCCTTTAAAAAAGATTTTTAGAAAAAATTTCTAAAGCAGTGCTTCCTTCTTTTACTTGATCTTTTATTTCGTCTAATATACTATCTTCTTTTTCACCAAAATTCATATTTGCAAATAATCCTATAGAAGCTAAATTATATTCTATTTCTTCTAATTGTAATTCATAAAAATTATAGATATTTGCAAATACATCAATTCGATCAATATAAAATATTGCTACTGTATCGGTTAGCATAGTTATCCTAACTTTCTTAACTCCTAATAACCCTGATTGTTCTCTATATTTTACATCAAGATTACCATCTACAACAGCACTTAGATTAACTTCTAAATCATCCGTAGCTCCATTTGGATCAGCTGAAATATTATCTATTAATATTTCATATCTTACATCAAGATCATCTTCTGTTTCTGCATCAAGATTAATAATAAAATCATCTGTAGCACCATTAGGATCAACAATCATATTATCAACTGTTGTTTTCTGATCAATTTCTTCTGATAATTTAATCCACTGATTACTAAATAATGTTTGATTTGACGAACCAGGATCTATAGTTATTTCATTCCCAAAATCATCATAAAAAGTTATCCTAAATTCAATTGTAATACTTTCAAAATAAGCAAATATTCTAACAATTTGTGGTAATGGAATTGCCTCATCAAGAATATACTCAACATATTCTCCGTTTGAACCCGCAGCAGTTGTGAATTTTAAAGAACGTTTCCCAGTCAATACATGAGTTTCTGATAGTTCAAATGTTGTATTACTAATAGAAGTATCCCATCCACTCAATGTATTACAATCTGCAATTATTCTCCAATATAATTCTCTTCTATTGAATATCCCGTATTTCCCAAATACTAAAGCAAATGATACTTCATAATTTTCTATTTTTATTTTATTCCCTGGAAAACTTTTTCTTGTTAATAAAAAAGCACATATCTTACTAATTGTTGTTGTATCTATATAATCTGGGAATGTAATCTTTCTTTCAAATATTCCGAATTGTCCTTGACTTTCAGTATCTTGATATGTAGCAACATATTCTACTACATCAGGATTAGCTAATTCAGTTCGATACGCCAATATTTTATTTACAATCTTAGAATTATCAACTGATACTTCAGGTAATTGATATTGATAACCTTCAAATAATTTAGTTTGAAAACTATCACTTATTAATTCAAACACAAAATCTTTATCATTATCGACATAGAATCTGTATTTCTCATTTTCATAATCATAGTTAGCAATCTCTAATAGCGTTTCAAATACTTTAAATAAGTTTTTATCTATAAATTCAATTGTTATATCCGCAATAGTTGGAGTATCTATTTTACCAACATCATAATAAATACCTAAGTCTGATCCTAAATAAGTATTTGCAATATCTTTGACAATAGCATCTAAAGTCTGTGCTGTATAAGTTTCATTAATAACTTTCTTTAATAGTCGTTTATGAAAACCTTCACCACGTACTATTAGAACGGGATCAGTTTGATCTGACTTAGGAACTTCCTTTACATATCCGGATTTCCACAATTCACCGTTAATATAAAAATAACATTCAGTATTTCTTGTTATAGGAATATCAATACTTCGTGGAATATTAAAAGAAAACTTATCCACGCCACCGATCTTTCTTTCCTTTATTTTAGCATTCAATATTTGTCCTGACAAATCTGTATCAGAAAGAATAGCTAATCTTTCAATAGAAGGGGATATTAACTGAATCTGAATTCCATCGGGAACATTATAACTCGCAATTGCTCCACCAGGATTGTCATGTAGAAAATCTATATCTGCTTGAGTGGGAATACCAAGATAAACACGCAGTTCATCCTGTGCGCCTTCGTAGGGATAACTGTTGACATCTTGTATTATTGTTCCCCATGTAAGTGCACCCGTGTTTGAAAAATCTGCCGGGACACTACTTATATCTATTTCCATAGCATCTTGTACTTTATTCATATATAAAAGGGCTAAATCAGTCATCCGATTTATTACTAATACAATATGATTCCAGTTTGTATCAAAAGGTTGAGTTGCAATACTAAATTGCACATTCGAAACACCACCATCTTTAAGCAGAGAGAGATTTAATCTATTATTTGTTTGATAAGCATTAAGATATATTTGACGAGCATCACTCTCATATTTACCAAACAACGCACCATAATTCAACGGTACTGCATCCTTACTCTTCATCCAAAAACTAATCCAAAAAGAACCATTACCAAGTTGATTTAAAGGATAAGGATTTAAACAACCTATTCGTTCATCAACGCCAGGGAAATTAACTGCTTTTCCACTTATCCCATCCACCCAAGTTGGAGTAGTTCCTTCAAGTGCACCATTATTCTTGTAACCAGAAAGATCACGAGCAACAAGACCGGAGCCTTTATTGAGAGACCAATATCCTATTAAATCACTCATTACAAATAATACCTTTTATACCAATCTACTTCTATATAGCAAACAGCAGTCGGAATAATTATTAAATCAGAAGAACCAACAGGCAATTGAAAATAACCTGTACCAGTAAGAACAGAAGATATACGATCCAAAGTTCCTATTTTTATTGTTCCTTCTTTACAATCAATAATTAATGTTCCATATCCTGATTCACCGAATAAAGAATCATCAATTCGTATTCCTTCTTTTGTTTCATCTACATATATTTGTATTTGTGTAACCCCAACAGTAGCAGTAAAAGTGATTATAGGAGGAACAGTTAATGCACCTTGATTATTAATTATTAATGTATTAATATCAATACTCAAAGTATCTGATTCAGTATCTTTAATGGTACTTTCCCAAAATGGTTTTAATAAGGTTAAAACAATTTCATTATCGCTTGATTCTTGGTAGGCACCCGGATCATAATTGATAGGATACTTAGTTATAGCAATTGGAACTTGTAAAGAATTTGTAACATCTATTAAATAAACTGCTTTCAACAGAGCTGTTAATAGTGCATTTTCTGCTGTTTTGAAAATTGTATAATCTTCACTTAAAGCTCTTGAAAATCTTATAGACACTTCCCGAGAAGTAATCCTGGTTTTACCTAATTTTACAGCACCATGTAAAAAAGAGTTCTCTACAATTCTATTTTCAAAAGTAAAGACATCGTCTCCTAAACTTAAACTTCCCTTAGCTGGTTGGACTATAATAGCATCGTTTAATTTATATAAAATGTCATCCTTATCTTTAAAAGCGTATTCTATCATACCGATAGCCTCATTTCTCTTCCAAGCTTTTTAATTACAATATTAGTAACACGATCCAAATCTATATCATTACTTATATTTGCTCCTGAAAAAGAAATATTAATATTAGTTCCCGAGGAACCACCAGCTCTTGCAATCTCCCGGGAAATATCATTAGGAATAACGATTGTCCCACCTGGAAGATTAAGTATTTCCCCTCCCCGTTCATTAACTCGAGTGACACCTGATGTTGTTCCTCCCTCCGCCATCGCAGGAACAAATTGTTGTTTTGCGATTAATCCCATTTGTATACCAGAAAGAGCAGTAGTTAAAGCAGTCATCCCTCCTGCAAATAGAGGACCGAAGAAAGGACCTAATTTTGAAGCTGCCGCCCACCATCCCATTATTGCAGAAGCTGCATCAGAAAGCACTCCTAATATTTTATTTTTCTTTTCAGCTTCAAATACTTTTTTTCCTAATGCATTTTTCTTTTCTTTAAATTCTTCATCGAGTTTTTCTTTTGCTGCATCATATTCCTCTTGTGTAATTATTTCATTTTGTAATTTTAAATCAAGTGCCGCTAGATCACTTTGGTAACCTAATTCTAATTCTGCACTTTGATTAGTATAAAATTGAGAACTAATCGCCGCCATCGCATTAAAAGAAGTAGAAGTAATAGCTGTTATAGCATCAAAAGCAACTTGAACTTTTTCAACTTGTGCATCCCAGTGATCCGTCCAAATTTCTCTTACTGTTCGAGTATCTTTTTCAGTTTTATCCGCTGTTTCTTTTCCAAGACGATCTATACCAGCAAGAATATCACTAATAAAATCTTCTTGACCTGTTAATAGTTCTCCCCAATTTGCTTTAATATAATCAGAACCTTTTGTGAAAGCTATAGCGATCTTTCCTGTTAATGTAGTAGATAATTCTTCGGTTTCCCCAGAAAAAGTTTTAACTTCGTCTCGAACAGTTTTAAATATTTCTCCTATATTATCTACAAATCCTGTTCCTAAAGATTTAAATGCTTCACCAGCTCCTTGTGCATTCTTTTTAACATCTGCCCATTCTCCTTTTCCTGTAAGAGCCTTAAAAAAAGATCCTATTGTTTTTCCTGATTCTCTAATTGCAATAACTAAGTCACCAATCATATCAATTCCTGTTTTAAGAACTTTACTCATAACATGAATTGCAGACACAACCAAATTAACGGTGAATGAAAGTATTTTCATACCAGCAGCACCTTCAGCAGTTTCCCCAGTAACTTTTTTCATGTTATCTGCTAAAGCTTCCCAAACAGTTTTTAACGTATCTTTTATAGCAGCAAATAAAGGTTCAATAATTAACTTTAATAATTCAAATCCTCCAGTAACTACTCCTACAATATTAGAAACAAGTTCCATTCCTCGAGAGGACATTACAAATGCTAACATTCCTCTGGCTGCTTGCGTCGCACCGACCGCAATCTTATCTACAAAGTGCTTACCAATATTGCCAACAGGGATCATCAAATTAGCAATAGAAGCCTTTAAAGTATCAAATGTTTTTTCTTGTTTTTCAAAAGCTTCTCGAGTAACACCAGAAATATCTTCCATTTCCCCTAATACTCGGGTAAACTCTTTTCCTCCAACTCCAGTTAACGCCATAGCACCAGTCAAAGCACGTACATTAGGAAGAAGTTTTGACATTTCTGCAGCATCCCCTTTTGTATGTTTTTCAATCATTTTCAAAGCACCAGCCAAACCTTCAGCTTTAAGAAATGCAGATCCACTTGCATAACCCATATCTTCTAAAGCTATTTTCATATCTTCGGAAGGTTTTAAAAATGCAGTAACCATCGCTTTCAACATGGTAGTAGCTTTATGAGCATTAATACCCTGTTTCGTCATCGCTGCCATCCCAGCAGACATTTCTTCTAATTTAATTCCAGCAGAAGCATACAAAGGAATAATCATTCCAATTGATGAAGCTAATTGTTCTCCTGTCACTTTTCCATATTTAATCGTCTGAAAGAAAATATCAGAGGCTTTAGTGGTATTCATAGTTTCTTTACCGTAAGCATTTACGGCAGTAGTTAAAACATCAACTGCGGTAAAGGTATCAGTTAAAGCTGCTTTAGCAAACACTGCTGCATCCGTAGTTATCTTCATAGCTTCTTTTGCAGTTTCAGCTCCAGCAGAAAAAGCTTGATATAAACCTTTCGTTAATTCAGTTGCCTTACCTAAATTAGGATTTAATAATAAAACTTCTTTCGATAATTTCTGCATATTTATGGCAGTCGTATCTACAAGAGTAGAAACGTTTGCCATAGCTTTTTGAAATTCATCAGCGGCTTTTACAGATTTAACAAAAGCAACAGTAAAAGCAGCAGCTATTGCTGCTCCAGCTATTACTGCCCCTCTTCGAATACTTTTTAATCCAGTATTCCATTTCTTTGTGTCGAGTTTTGCTTCACCGTAAATTGCACCAGCTTTGAACGCCATTTATTTCCTCTTATATCTGTAGATCAAACTATCAAACAAAGTTTTAGGTTCCTTCTTTTTCGTTAATCGTTCGAATATAGTTAATTTATCTTCATCAAGTTCATCATCTATTTCATTAATTCTTAATAATTTTTTTCTCCTCCACTTAGTATAAATTAAATTTCCTTTCTTGTGTCCAATCCCTTGAATGGTTCCTAGTAAATCAGCTTGATCAAGTTGATTTATTATTTTTCTTTTTTCAGTTTCTTTGATAAGCTTTTCAGCAAACCAATATAGTTCATCTTCATATTCTTTGATTAAGAAAATTGCCCCATCAAGAGATACATCTTTCCTAACTAAAGTTAAGATTGTTTCTGCTTCTTCGACTTTTTTTTAATTCCTCCAATTGTTTGTGCAACATAAGTAAGTATATCATTCAAAGTTCCAAAATCAAAGTTCTCCAAAAACCAATCTTTATCTTTAGGATAAATATAAGATAATTCTATTGCAACCATGTCTAAAGCAGAAATAGTATCATCTTCTTTTTGCTTCTTTTCTAAAATAGTCCATTTATTAGTAATTTCAATTGCTACTTTTCCACTTACTTGTTTAGTTGGTTCAAGTTCTAATTCTTCCCCGGATAAAGTAGTCAATTCCAAAGTTAAATCAGGTTTTTCTGCTTGAAACTTTTCCATATTTTTGCTCCTTATTAATTTTTAAGAGAGTGTTTGACTGGACGTAATCCTATTCTTGGTAGGAGCACAATCAAACACTCCCTTTTATTTTTATTATGCTGGTAATGCTTCACAAGGAAAATTATCTATACCAGGAAATACATTTTCCGGTGGCGTTGATTCATCTTCTATTTCAAGATTACAAATACTAATAAAAACTACATCGTTTCCATCGGCAGTAAATTTATCTGTAAAAGTTAATGTAATATACGCATCTGTAATAACTCCAGCTGATGGTGCAAAAAATGCTCCATTAATCTTTGCACTCCAGTGAGTAGCTTCAAAAGCTCCGTCGTTGTAAAAATCAATAAGTTGATCGAATGTTACAACTAATGCACTAACTGTGGTGCATACCGCAGTAAGAACACTCGGACCTACTCTATCCGGCCAAGCTAAAGCAGTACAATCTACGGCTGGATCTGCAGGATCCCCCCAATAACCAAAAGCTCCACCACTTGTTCTTGTTAACGGATCAAGTTCTGCTATCGTAAACTTGTGATACTTTAAGCGAAATTGAACAGGAAGATTTCTCTGTGTATCAACTCCCCAGTTTATTAATTCACCAGGGATAATAGGAATTGCATGATAAAAGTTTAGAATGTTTTCTGTGTCTGCTAATGCAAGTCCGTTTTCATCACATGCTGCGACTCTTAAAGTTTTTGCCTCATTATCGAGCATGGATCGAAAAATGTCCCGGTCAAAAACACCGTCATCATCAGCAGGATCTATACCAGCCGATATACCTGCCATTAATAGAGCGAGCAATCCTGTTTTAATTTCACCAAATGTTACATCCAATAAATATTCCATTCCAGTTCTTACGTGATCTGCTGGTTTTGTTCCTTCCTGCTGGTACATGATATCTTTAATATCTTGATCAGGAGTAAGAGCCGCATCTGCAGTTGTTTTTCCAAGATCATATCCATCAAAGCCAATTCGTACCACGCCAAGAGGACCAGAAAATAATTTTGAGTTTCCCTCAAATATTGCTCCACCTATACCCATTTTATCCTCCTAATTAGTAGTAATGGTGAGATTAAATGAAAACATTTCTAAATGTTTTTCATCTGCTCCTAAATATCCTGGAGGCTGTAATGGCGACGTTTGATAAGTTTTTATCGTCGGATAAACAACCCCATCAACAGTTACTTCAGGAAGCATGAATTCCAATTTGTTCTTTAATAAATTATAAACACTAAATGCATTTTTTCTCGCTGTATTCATACTTTTCGCTCTTGATATAACTTGCACAGCCCAATCAGTTCTATCAATCCAGTGCTTCACTTCCCCTCCGGTTTCGCTCATCATAATTATATCTTGCTCAGAATCTGGATCAAATCCATTTGCAACAAAATTAATTAAAGGTAGATTAACGATCAAATATTGCACTAAATTATAAATCATAATCCTGTCTCTTTTTTAAATTGTATTCTAATCACATCCATTAAAGCATCTCTGTCTCTTCTTAAATGCATTTCTAACCATTTTTTTCCTGCATTAGTTGATTGTTTAGTAAACTTTCCCCATCCACCTTTCCATTCATGCATTTTTGCTGCATAATCAGTGTTCCATACCCAAGTAATTATTAATCCAGCCATTCCTCCTGATTGTGCAGGTGTCGGTGAATCCAGAGCTCCTGGTTTAATCATAATATCAAAAATTGTAACTAATTTATTTCCCACAAAAGCAGAAGATGAACCTCTTAAAACGCCCCATCGAATTGGCGGAATTCTTGATTCTGCTTTACTTCCTTTATTACACCAGGTCAGAAATTGGATTGCTGCTACCTCCATAGATTTTTCAAAATCTTTAGGACTTTTCATTTGTAATCTTTTTAAAGGTTTTAAATCCATTCGCATTTTAATTTTACCTTGCATTAACTTAAAACCTCTAAATGACTACCACCAAAAGAACCTATATATGAAATACCTTTTACTTTCCTATTTTTATCTGTTATAGAAAAACCATTCTTTCTTGTCATTTTAACAAAGTCTCCTTCACTTATGCTTGTTCCATAAGGAAGAAATATTCTTCTTGCTGGTTTAATTGGCGCTCCATCAGAACCATATACAATTTTATCATCCTCTTCAACATATGCTTCAGAAAGAAAAGGAGTTCCTTCAGTTTCAGTTCTAAAATTTTCATCCCTTGTCACAGGAGTTATTTGCACTTGATCAGTATAATAAATACTCATGCTACTTTAATTCCTTGTGCTATTAATCCACTTTCGAAAGTTGGATACATCAAGTGCAAACAATTAGGATGATAAGGAGGTGTATCAGATAACGGAGGAAATACTGGATGTCCTCCTTTAACCGAATAAATGTTTCCTTCAAAAGGAATGCAAATCGCAGTAGTCGTATTATGAGAAGATATTTGTACAAGATCTGTTCCATAATTATTTGCCTGCATTAATGTCGCTTGAGAATGCGCTTGATGAAATTTTGTTCTTGCAACCATTTCAGCATAATAATGAGCTTTATATCTTTTACTTCCAGCTTGAACAAAATATTTATTTTCTACTGTATTCCATCCTGGAGATTCAAATATGGATTTAAGTAAGGTTTTTGCCTGTCTTAAATCTCCCATCTGAAAGCCAGTTGCAACAGCAACATTCACTAAAGATTCATTAACAAGAGTTTGTTGAGTTGAAATGAATAAATTTCTAAGTGCCCGTCTTCCTGCTAAAGACGAGGATAAAAAAGATTCAACTGCACTATTATATAATCCAAATACAATTTGAGTACTTGCATTTGTCGCTAAAAGATCAGTTAATCCCTTTCTACCAATATTAATAATTGATTCTGTTGCTGATATTCTTTGAGCAATTAATTTTAAGCTTCTTTTATATCTTGCTGGAACTTGTACTTTTGCCCAATCAGCAAATAAGATATTCATTTCTTTATATAAAACATTCAACTTAACTTTTTGTATATTCCAATATGCTGTTGACATTTCTGCATTTGCCATAGATCTAATTAGTAATCGATAAATATCATCCTCTACTTTTTTAAGCTTCTTGGCAAGAGGCAAATATCGTGTTCTGAAGTCTGCTTCAAAAGCAGCAACTTCCGCTTTAGTTATTCTAGGCATCGTAATGTCCTAATAGTTCTACAGTGGTGTTTTCTGCAGTATATAATCCCAGACTCCCAACAATAAAATCAGGTATTTGAAGATTACCAATATTTAATTTTTCTGATCTTTTTGAAAGATCAAATTCTTCTACTCCTGTGAACATCGCTGCACGCCTTTCATTTAATTCTTCATAATGTTCTAACAAAAATAATGCAGCTTCTATTTGTCCATTTTTAATAGAATCGTCGGTCAGACTAGACGTCAAATTCAGTTGCGGCGAATTCATCAACCAGCGAAATGCTGTAATTAAGAGAGTTGTTTTACTTATCTCTCCTGGATTAGCAGAATCACTAAGATCAAACCAATCCTCAGCACTCATTCTAATTGTTAAGTATGAATTCGCTTCACTAATTGTTACCCAGGAATTCTGACCGACGATTAAAGACATAATTTTCCTCGCTTATTATACGAACGCCAATTCTGCAGTCTGATCTGAATCAGCTACAATTGCGCCGAATGCAGTCCAGTAAGTTCTTAATTCACTTAATGTTTCAATATCTCTTTCACTTAATCCAAGTTCCTGCAGATATACAGAATTCTGAATCTTATTCCCTGGCAACACTAACAGTGCTTTATTTACAGGAATATTTGAATTCCAAGTAAATCTCGGAGCCACATTATATTCAATTACCTGACCTGAAATACTTGAGGCTGCACCAACCTGACGTCCTCGAATTATATCCGAAGAAGTTGCTCTGAAAGCCTGCATTATACGAGCTTTCAATAAAGGGGATGCATAAAGAATCATAGGAGCATTTGCTGAATCCCCATATCCTTTTGCCTTACAAGCATTACCGATTGTTTCATATCCACTATTAATTGTTCTAATATCTCTTTCTACGATTGGATCGGTCGTTACACCTAACCATGCAATAGCTGCGCTTAAAGCCGCAGTTGCTAACAAGCCATAATGCGTATCCGCCCAAAGATTATTTAACCTGGCACGAACTTGACCCATCAAATCGACAAATGCATACAGTTTTCTTCCTTCAATCATTTCCCATGTAATGCCAATTCCCATACCATATTTGGCAATCTTTACACTTGTTTTATCTCCACTGATACCGTAGAATTTTACTTTTCCACCCTCAGGGATTAAGTCAAACGTGAAGCCTGCAGATACATCTGCAATTTCCCATTCAAGTTGTCCTTTCCGTAAAGGAACTCCCTTGAACGATTCTTGCCAAAACGTATCAAATATTGGCATAGCCTGTGTGACATTGAAAACATCTTTTGTCAACACGGGAAGATCACTTGATCCCGTAAAGGCTTGAATAATTTTTTCGTTTTTATCCTTTATAGCAACAGACTGCATAAAGCACTGAATTGCTTTATGGAAAACAGCCGCTTGCTCTTTTCGATTTAATACAATTCCTTTCTTTTTATCCAAAGTGTAATCTTCCTCTGGATTTCCACGCATGTGAAGCAAAAGATCAAATGCCCTATCTAATTTAACCATAGTTTTATTTTAATCCTCCTATACGATTATTTCAATTTTTTACTATCTCTAATTTTTCAGTTTTATTTCCTTCAATCAATACTTCATATAAAGAAAGATGGTCTAATTTTAATGTCTTCTTTTCTTCCATCGTTCTTAATTGAGTTTTTACTTCCTCAATAATAACTTCTCTTATCCCTTCAAATTCAAACTCCTTATCCGGAAGAGCTTCTTGATTCCAAATTACTTTTCCGTCTGGCATAGGTTTAAAACCCAAAGCAGCATGCTCGTCTGATGTAAAAGTAAGCTCTTCACGAAGTTCCCTGATAATTTTAATTGTCGTTAAATCTCCTTGACCGGGAAGAAGTCCCAAAAGGGATAGTCTATTCATCACCGATAATTTTACTCTCATTCTACGCTCCTTGTTTTGTTTGTTTAATCTCTATTTTATTTTAAGAACCAAATACATTATCGTCACAAAGTCCGATAAAATAAGTTACTCCATCAACACTAATTTTTAAAGAGGCATCCCATGCCTGAGTTGTAGTGGTTACTGAAAGTTCTTCAAAGATACCGTCAGTCTGAGATGCAACTCCATTAATTGACATTAAGAAACCATTCGTCTGGAATAATGTTAAGCCTGTGCCTCCTCCTACTGCCTGTGCCTGAAGATGCATAAAACTCGTTAGTGATCCCAAACCTGCACTATTAGGAACTCTCAATTCTACTTCCATCGGTGCATAATTTCCTGCGGAAGGAGGAGTACTTGGCAGAATCATTTCAGCACAAAAAGCAGAAGCCAATCCACTCACGGCACCGGCAACACCAAAATCTACAATCGCCTTTAGAGCATTCGCCCATCCACCGAGTACAACCTCAGTCGCCATACTGAATAAAGCACGACCTCCAGTTGCTCCAATTCCTTGCAATACAGTATGGACTTTTAAAGATTCAATATTTCCTACGACAGCAGATACCGCATATAGCGATATAATAGGATCCGGGAATGCTGCTGTAATCTTCCAAGGAATTTGTGTACTTCCAAGTTGCATACCACGCTGAACGGGATAATAATCTCTTAATACAATATCTCCTGTTGCATCCCCTGTAGCAGCTGATATTTTTGCTTTTCCTACAAGTAATCCAAGTCCATCATCTACATTCGTAAATTCCGTTGTTGCAGAAAGCCAGAAAATAGCATCTCCGGCAACCCAAACTTCTGCCGATTTTTTAGTTACGGTTACTATCTCTGCATCTATAATTGCTGTTGATAATTGTCCAGCATCAAATGCTCCAAGCGCATTTAAAGTAGTTGCAGTTATATAAAATCCGAGTGTTTCTGAATATGTACCCTGAGCTTCCATCTGCCCCGAAATTCTTGCGGCAGCTGGAATAACTCGAATTTCTTTATAAGTTTTTGAAGTTACTTCACATTCTTTAGCCATTTTTTTCTTTGACCCCCAATTCTACTAAGGCTTGTTCCTCCATCGTTTCTGAGGAACTTGATTCTTCACCTTTATTGCCTTTTCCCTTTTCTAAATCTTCTGCTTTTTCTACTCCAAAGAGTCTGGCAGTTTCAGCGAATTCTTTTTTCGAATTTTCTATAAATTCCTTTAAACCCTCATCAGAAAGATTTTCAAGTTCTTTAGGCTTAAACCTCCCTGTGATAAATGTTTTTTGTTTATCTGTAAGATCCTTCATAAAACCATCAAGTTTTCCTTGCGCTTCAGAAACATCTAATTTATGAATTGCTTCTTTGCTCTTATCCATAACCTCTTTA
>Ga0114923_10002049_pt1 | contig 13776 bp, 14 predicted proteins | sample SumtaG_FD_89578 | JGI IMG/M metagenome (GOLD analysis project Ga0114923, IMG submission 89578) | Deep subsurface microbial communities from Indian Ocean to uncover new lineages of life (NeLLi) - Sumatra_00157 metaG | ecosystem: Environmental > Aquatic > Marine > Oceanic > Sediment | place: near... | reverse complement strand
TGATGCACCTCTAGCAGAAACATTTCCAAATAAGGAGGGCATCGACATGAGACACCTTGGCAGATTAATGTCTTTTATCAATCTAGAAACCCTGATTAATTCAGAGTATAATCCAGAGCTTCTTTTTGACGACATAGACAGCAGGACCATAAAATCTATTTTTACAACAATAGATGATATTGATAGTGCTTGCAATGTTCTAGGTAATATCAGCACTATTGATCCTGAAAAAATCAAGTTATTGGAAGAAATTTCAGAATCAATTAAGGGTTACTATGTTTATTATAAACAAAAATCTAATGTGTAAATTTTTGAGAGGTTATTTTTTCCTCTCTTTTTTTATTCTTAAAATTTTATAATATATTTTTTCGTAGCTTGAAACCATTTCTTGATAAGTAAAATGTTTTTCAACTCTTTGACGACAAGCTTTTCGGGATATTCTATCAATTTTTTTAACTGCCCTGACCATTTCATTAATATTTTTTACCACAAAACCAGTTTTACCGTCTTCAACTACTTCTTTAGCCGAACCTTGGTTAAAGACAATCACTGGTGTTCCACAAGCCATAGCTTCTATCATTACTAGGCCAAATGGTTCATTCCAAGTTATAGGATTTAATAATGCTAAAGAATTTTTTAGGAAATTCGATTTTTCTCTATATCCTTCTATTTCTCCAAGAAAGATAATCTTTTTCCCATCAATTAATGGTTTTATTTCTTTTTCATAAAATTCAACATCCGAAGAACAATTTTTATCAATTTTTGCTGCGATTTTCAATGGAAGATTTAATTTCTTAGCTACCTTGATAGCTCCTAAAAGACCTTTTTTGGGAGTGATTCTTCCTAGCCAAGTTAGATATTTACCAGGCTTAGCATTAAATTGAAATTTTTCAACATCAATCCCATTATAAATTGTAGTAACGAAATTTAATTTTAAGCTACTAAACTTCCTTTGGCTATTACTTATAGAAACAAAAGGGAGGTGTCGAAGTTTTTTTAGAATCTTATATTTACCAAAATTTTTCTCAGCTAAAGCAAAATCACCATGATAAGTAGTTACCATAGGAGTTTTAACAAGATGGGAAAAACAGAGGCCAAAATAACCATAATGGTTATGAATGATATCGAAATCTTCGGCTCTTTCAAAAGCAGTTAAGGCATGAAAAAGAGAATAATAAGAATCTGCCCAGGAAATACCTTTCCAATAAAGAGCTTTTGGAAAGGCAGAGACTAACTTTGCTTGAGTTTTAGATGTGCCAGAGGCAAACAGAGTAATATCATGTCCTTTTTTGATTAGTTCCTCTGTAAGATAAGAAACAATTAATTCTGTTCCTCCATATTTCTTTGGAGGAACTTCTATCCAGGGAGGAGCAATTTGAGCAATTCTTAATTTTTTCATTATTTTAACTTTTCTTTTTTAATAATTTTTGATAAATTTTTTCATAATCATTAACCATTTTTTCAACAGAAAAATATTTTTCAACCCTTTCTCGACATTTTTTTCTGTCAATTTTATTTATATTTTTAATTGCTCTTACCATTTCGTTAACATTCTTTACAATAAAACCTGTCTTTTTATCTTTTACAACTTCAGGAACAGCTCCATTAGAGTAGGCGATAACCGGAGTTCCACAAGCCATAGCTTCAATCATTACTAAACCAAAAGGTTCTTGCCATTTAATTGGAAAAAGAAAGCCTTTAGCGTATTTATATAAATTTATTCTTTCTTTTCCCGAAACCTCTCCAATATATTTGATTTGCTTACCATCAATTAAAGGTTTTATCTCTTTGAAAAATAAGGTTCTCTTTTTTTTCCTCCAGCTAAAATTAATTTAACCCTTGCTTTTTTTGCTGCTAAAATCGCATCTTTTGTATTCTTATGTTCTCCTAATGCTCCCATATAAAGAAAATAATCTTTTGGTTCAGCACAGAACTTAAATTCTTTAAGACTTATTCCGTTATAAATAGTAGCTAAGTAATTAATATTTAAAAAACCCTTTCTTTGGTTATTTGATATAGTAATAATATTTGGTTTTTTGTAAGAAGCAAGAACATCAGCTACTTCTTTGAAAATCGGCAAATGAAAGATGCTTACTATCGGAGTTTTTATAAATAGAGAAAGAGGCAAAAAAAGATAACCTCCTCTCGTATGATTAAAAATAATATCAAATTCTCCTTCTCTTTTTATAATTTCTTTCATTATTCTTGCCATATAAGCACTTTCAAGTCGTAAAGGCCTAGAAGCTTCTGTGTAAGTGGTATCTATTTTTCTTTCAGTTATTGTTTTTTTGAAAATCTGAATGAATTTAGCTGAACCCTTATATTTTCCAGCACCAAAAAGAGTTACCTTACAACCTTTTTTAGTAAAACCCTCTATCATTTCTTGAGCAATTCTTTCTGTTCCTCCTTGTCCAGACGGAGGAACAGTAGTGAAAGGCGGAACTATAATAGCGATTTTTACTTTTTTGGTCATATTTTTAGATAAGCTTTGATCAAGAAGCTCTTTTTTTCAATTTGAATATTTTAAAAATATCTAAGGATTTTTTCTTCTTTTTTGGTTTTAAATTTATTTTTTTTCCGTTCTTTTTCTTATTATTCCCATTTATGTAGGCTTTCTTATAAATCTTTATATACGCTCTGGCAATTTTTTTCCAAGTGAATCTTTTCTTAACAGTTTCTCTGGCAGCATCTCCCATTTTTTTTCTTAATTCTTTATTTTCTAGTAATTTATTACAGGCCTCGGCTATTTGCCGACTATTTTTAGGCCTGATTAAAAATCCATTTACTCCATCTTTTACAGCTAGCGGTATCCCTCCTTTCCTGGTAGCAATTACTGGGGTTTTAGTAACCATTGCTTCTAAAATTACAAGTCCTAGAGGTTCGTCCCAGACAGAAGGGGCAACAAAAACGTTAGCCCGGTAGTAAAATTCTTCCAATTCTTCTTTTTTGTCATCTCCCATATAACCAAGAAAATGAACGTTGTGCAGATTAAATTTATAAACTAAGTCCTCTAAATTTTTCCTTTCAGGACCGTCTCCAATTATATAAATATCTCCTTTAATATTTTGGGCTGCTTCTATGAGATAAAAGACACCTTTTTGGGCAGTAAGTTTTCCTGAGAAAAGAACAACCTTTTTACCTTTTAATTTATATTTTTTATTAATAATTTTAATTTTTCTATCTGCTGAGAAGTCTTCAAGATAAATACCACCTGGAATAATTCTTGTTTTATGTCGAAAATCTTGACCAAAAGTATCTAATAGCCAATCTCTTGTGTCTCCGCTTACAGCTACTATTTTTTTTGCTTTTCTCAAAGCATCTTGGGAAAGAGGAACATAAGTTTTACATTCAGAGGCAGTCAAAACTCCTGTTCCATGAGAAGTAACGATGAAATTTATTCCGTACAATGCTTTTATAAAGTTCGCTACCCATAAAAGAACCGAGGCGTGTTGAACATGAATAAGGTCTGGCTTAAAGTCATCGACTGCATTTATTACACTTCTTAAGAAAAAGTTAAATACTCGAGATAATTCTTCTGGAGTAAGATCTTTGTATAATTTATAAACCGGCCAATCAGGATGGCCGGTAAAAGCAACAGGAAAGGGGAGCTCTAAGGGATAAATTTTCATTCCAGTATGTTTTTTCTTACTTTCAGGGCAGACTATAGCAGTTTTTAAATTTTTAAATCTATTCACTTCCAAAGCCAGCTCTCTTACATAAGTTCCAGAGCCGCTGCCCCATAAAGGAAAACATTGCAAAAATAAGATTCTATTTACTTTTGGTTTTCTATTCATTTTTTGAGTTTTCTTATTGTCAAAATCCCGCTTTACTAACGGGATAGCATAAGGATAATATCCTTAATTTTATCCCTTATTGAGAGATAATGTCAAGCATATTTTAAAAAGGACTAGCATCAACTAGTTTAAAAAATTTACGTTTATATTGTTGACAAAGTAAACGATTTTCTGCAAATATAAAAAATAAATCTTATTTTAAGTTCTTTTAAAAAGGAGGAAGAGAAAATGGGAAAAGAGAATATCTTTTGGATAGAAGGATTTACATCTCCATCTACAAGAACAATTGCGGACGAAGTTATAAAAAAGATAGAAAAAGAAATTGGGGAAGAGATTGAAAAAATAGAATATGTAAATTTTATCAATAAAAACGTAAAAAAATTAAAAGAATCTCTTAGAATTATAGAATATGCAAAGAAAATTGCCCAAGAACTTCTAAGCAATTCAATCAACTCAGATAAATATCCTATCATAATAGGATGTAGTATGGGTGGTCTTATAGCTAGACACTTAGTTGAAAAAATGGGACTAGAGGTAAGAGGATTAATTCTGTTAGCCACCCCGAATAAAGGAATTCGTCTCTCGTTGCCAGAGAGAATCTTTCTTAAAATAATAGGTCCTGTTCTATGTGTTGAGGATATGAAGCCGGGAAGTGATTTTCTTAAATCACTTGAAGATCCTCCACTTGAAGAATGTTATTATTTTTTCGGAGGAATAAATGATTCTAGAGTTAATATTGGTTCTAGCCTACCCATAAAAGGTTCTAGGTCAATTCTAGTAAATGCCAGACACAAAGACACAGCAGACGCCGAAGCAATAATGAAAGTTGTAAGTATTATCAAGACTTTAATACTGACAACCTAAGATTCGCAATACTAAGGTACATAAAGTGCCTTATTTTTTTAAAAAAGATATAATAAAGTATTATGTTGAAACCTCTTGCGGACAGAATAAGACCAGAAAATTTAAAAGATTTTTTTGGACAAGAAGAAATCATCGGAGAAAACAAATTGTTAAGAAAAGCCATTCAGACAGACAATCTTCCTTCAATGATTTTTTGGGGACCTCCAGGTAGCGGTAAAACTACTTTAGCTTTTATTATTGCCAAAGCAACAAAATCAAACTTTAAAGAGATGAGTGCAGCCACGTGTGGATTAGCAGACTTAAGGGAAATTATAAAAGAAGCGAAAGAAATGAGGAGGTTAGGAACAAAAACTATTTTTTTTCTTGATGAGATTCATCGTTGGAATAAAAAACAACAAGATGCTCTTTTGCCACATGTAGAACGGGGATTGATAACTCTTATTGGAGCAACAACAGAAAATCCAAGCTTTGAAGTAAGAAATGCTTTACTTTCAAGATGTCAGGTTTTTATTTTAAAAGAATTAAATAAAGAGCAAATTTTAAAAATCATTAAGAGAGCATTAAAAGATAAAGAAAAAGGATTAGGAAAATTAAAAATAAAAATCAATAAAAAAACAATGGAGCTTGTCGCTCAAATGAGTAACGGAGATGCTCGTAAAGCTCTTAACGTTATTGAGTATGCTGTCTCTTTAACCAAGAATAATATTATTACATTAGATATTGCAAAAGAATCATTTCAAAAATCACACTTGCTTTATGATAAAAATGGAGAAGAGCACTATAATATTATTTCCGCTCTTCACAAATCTATGAGAGGCTCCAATCCAAGCGCTGCTCTTTATTGGTTGGCAAGAATGCTAGAAGGAGGAGAAGATCCATTATATATTGCGCGTAGAATTGTTCGTTTTGCCTCAGAAGATATTGGAATAGCAAACTCAAGAGCTTTAGAGCAAGCCGTATCTGCCTATCAAGCCTGTCATTTTATCGGTATGCCAGAATGTAATGTTATTCTAGCTCAAGCTGTCGTTTACATGGCAAAATGTAAAAAGTCTAATGAATTATATTCTGCTTATAAAAAAGTTACCCAAGATATTCAAGAATATGGAAATCTTCCTGTGCCATTACATCTTCGTAACGCCTCAAGTAAACTAATGAAAGAAATAGGATATGGAAAAAATTATAAATATAGTCCCGATTATAATTATAATGAAAAACAAGAATATATGCCTAAAAAATTAAAAAATAAAAAATATTTAAAAGATTAAGTTCTCTGAGTTTCGTATTGATGAAGAAGCTCAGCAAACAACCTTGGAACCTTTTTCATATTTTCTGGACTTTCAACACAGGCAATTCTCATTTGAGTTTTTCCTTGCTCTCTACCTTCTTGTGTATTATAAAAACCAGCCATAGGAGAAACTAACAAAGTAGTAAGTGTTCCTTCAATTTCTACTTTTCCCTCTTTCGCGCAATACATAACAAAATCTAAAGCATCAAATTCTGGCTTTACGATATTTCTCACGTCAACAACGGAATAAATAGATGCTTCCGGATTTGAAATAATTATATTTGGTAATTCTTTTTTAAAACCATCAACTAAGCCTTTTAATATTGGATGATAATAATTTCTTTGTTTTTCGAACCAAGATTTTAAATCTTCTTTTTTTATGTGAGCCAAAGATCCAAAGATATATTGAGCTAGAGCCGGAGCACAAAGATTAGCAGTAAATTCATTTACAGATTTTTCGTGAAGCTCCTTATTATCAGTAATTAGGGCACCAATCCTTAAACCACAAGCATTCCAAACCTTTGAAGAAGAATCGAGGCATATTCTTCTACCTTCAATGCCGGGAATTTCATCTTTTGTTATTCCCCAAATACTACTCATTTTCTTATCACCATAATACATTTCCCTATAAGCCTCATCGCTAACTAACCACATATTATAATCAACACATAACCTTGCTAAATTATTGATTAAGTCTTGATCTATAAATTGACCTGTAGGATTATCGTAGGGAATAATTAACATAGCGCTTGGACTTTTTTCTTCTATTATTTGTTTAATATTCTCAATACTAGGCAATTCAAATCTCCCATTTTCTTGTAATTTTCTAGCGATAGAAACAATAGGTGTTCTTAGTCTTGTCGCCATACTTTTATAATTAGTATAAGCAGGATCAATTAAAAGAAATGGCTTTTCTTTTTCTCCAATCAAGCCAGATGTTCCCAATAAAACCAGCATCATTGCTGCGCTACTACCATCGGTAATCTGGCTGTATAAACCATCAATACTAAATCCACTGGCAGAAATAATATTTAAAAAGGCTTGATTGGTTTCATCAAGTCCTACGGTAGAAGTATATTTAACAATTCCATTATTAAAGATACTGCTATTAATAGAAAGACTTAAACGCTCCTGCATTGCTGGATGCATTGGTAAAGAAACATTTCCAATAGCAGTATTAATAGCGCTTACATCATTTTTATCTTTTCTTTTCGTAAATTCTATTTGAGCCAATCTGATTGCAGAAGGATTTCTAGATTGAAAATGATTAGAGATTTTTGGATCAGGCATTTTTTTATTAATAAATTAATTAATCAATACTTAATTTTAAAAATTAAAAAATAAAAAATCAAATTATTTTCAAATAAACAAAAATTCCAGAATAATTATGAAGTTTTTACTTTTGAGATTGTAATTTCCAAAGACTATGATAAATACCTTTTTTCTCAATAAGTTTTTCATGAGAGCCCATTTCAACAATATTACCTTTTTCTATTACAACAATTTTATCTACTCCAGCAATAGTTGAAAAACGATGAGCAATAATTAATGTTGTTCTATTTTCTGCAACCTCCCATAAAGATTCTTGAATTAAGCTTTCTGATTCAGAATCTAAACTGCTTGTTGCTTCGTCGAAAATAATAATTTTTGGATCAGTTAAAATCATTCTTGCAATTGCTAATCTTTGTTTCTGCCCTCCGGATAACTTGATACCCCTTTCTCCAACTTGAGTGTCATATCCCGCAGGTAAGCTATTAACAAAACCTTGAAGATTAGCTACTTTAATTGCTTTTTCCATTGCTTTTTTTGTCACAGAGGGGTTTCCATAAGTAAGATTAAATTTAATAGTATTATTAAAAAGAATTGGATCTTGAGGAACAATACCGATAAAAGACCTTAGTTGACTTTTAGTTAATTGACGAATATCTATTCCATCAATTAAAATTCTTCCTTCATTAACATCATAAAATCTTAATAAAAGCCTCATAATAGTTGTTTTACCAACACCTGAATATCCAACAAAAGCAACAGACTCTCCTGGCTCAATATGTAAATCCATTTTCTTTAAAATGTCTTGTTTCCCATCCTTATAACTAAAACTTACATTCTCAAAATTAATTTTTCCTTTAATTTTTTTCAATTCAATAGGTTTTTCTGGGTCTTTCACTAAAATTTCGCTACCAAGAACAAAAAAATAACTTTCGATATCCGTGTAATGCTTGGCTATACTTCTAACCTGGTGCATTAAATTAAAAAATCCATAATAAAAACTTGTGGTTAAACTAATAGCCATTACTAAGTCGCCGATACCAATCAACCCTAATTGCAATCTTCGAATTACAATCCAAAGAATTCCTAATACCCCTAAATTCGATAAAGTTCCAGAAACCATATTAATCAAACGAAAACTGTTAGCGTATTGCCAAAACTTATTCAGCCAATCTTTAAATTCTTGCTTTAGTCTATTTTCTTCTTTTTCTTCTTGAGCGAAAAATTTAACAGTTTCGTAATTTAATAAATTATCAGTAATAATTCCTGATATTTTATCTTCAGACTGATTAAATATTTTTCTTTTTTCCATGTTCAATTCAATAAGACGCCAACTAATGAATAAATTAATGGAAAAAGTAAAAAACATTAAAAGAGATGTAATTGGAGTAATTTGTGCAAGAAAAAACAAACTTACAAATAAGCTAATCAAAACTTCCAAGATATCATGATGAATAGCATCAAAAAGACTAAAAAAAGCTCTGTCTCCTCTTTTAAAAATGCTAATTAATTTACCTGTACTTTTATTAACATGAAAGGCAAAATCTAAATCCTGTACTTTTTTAAAAACTTTAACACGAGCATCTCTTGAAGCCGGAAAAAGAACTTTATCTCCCAAGTATACATTAAAAGATTTTAAAAGATTCGTTACTATCCTAACACCAATAAAAAGAGAGGTTAGTTTTAATAATAAAGAATAATCTAAAGAGGGGACTGCATCAATCAAAAGTTTACTAATATAAGGAGTTGTGTTTCCTAGAATGGTGGTAAAAAGCAACACAAAAACAAAAAAGATAAAATCTTTCTTATAATTAAATACAAAACTATAAAATGTTTTTAGTGTCTTAATCATTAATTCAAACTTAATTGATTTGTTTTTTATAACACAAAAACATAAAGAAAGAAAAATAAAAAAGATTGACAAATCAAAAAAGGTATGTTAAAAGTAATATTATGTACGTTAGAAATTTTGATGTTCTTGGTCATCAAGAACAAGTATCTGTTGAACGGTTCGCTCAAATTGCGATGATTCCAGGCAATTTGGGTAGATGTTTAGTAGCCCTGAAAAAGGCTACAAAAAAAGAATTGGAAAGGCTAGTAAATCTTTTACCAAAATCTAACCCTGTTCAATTCATAGTAAAATGTAAACTAAAAGACATCTAAATATACATTTAAACCCTCTGAAATTCTATCTAATAACAAATATCTAAAGCTAGTGAATAATTCTTAGCTTTATTTTTTTATTTATAATCACTCGACTCTCCTTGAGTATTCTCCCGTCTCTGTATTAATTTCTACAATATCTCCTGTTTCAATAAAACCAGGAACGCTTATTTTTACTCCAGTCTCTAAAATAGCCATTTTATTTCCCGAGGAAGACTCTCCTTTAAGAGTAGGTGGAGCCATTCTAACTTCTAAATTAACTTTAATTGGAAGAAAAATATTAATAATTTTATTTTGAAAGAGTAAAGCTTCTATCTTTTGTTCTGGTTTAAGAAAATCTTTTTTATTTATGATCTGTTCTTCTTTTAAACTAAACCTATTAGAAGGATTTCCTTTTTCACAAAAGAAATATTCTCCTTTATTACTATAAAGAAATTTAGCTTCCATTTTATCAATATCAGCTTCTTTAAAAGAATCTGAAGCATGAAAGGTTTTGGAAATAATATTCCCTGTTCTTAAATTTTTTAATTCAGTATTAAGAACAGACTGCCCTCTACCCTTAAACATGGGAGCAGCCTTAACAATCTCATAAGGATTATTATTAATAATAATTCTTACACCTTTTTCTAATTGAGAATAAGACAACATATTATTATTTTATTTTTTTCCATTTAATATCAGACTCTTTTCCAACAAATTCCAACCAATCTCCATCATCATTAATAACAAACCATTTCTTTTTTGTTTCTACCCATATCATAGGATCCCCTCTATAGTATGGTTTCTTTTTAATTTTTTTAGGTTTTAATTTATCTATTTCTAGCCATTTTTTTAAAACTGTTTCAATCGTATAATCTAATTTTCTTGATTGGGCCCATTTAGAAATTTTATCAATAGCTTTTTTAGCTTCTTTGACCGAATCTGATAATTCGAGTAATTGTTTGGCTGGCCTAGTAAACCTTGAATAGATAATCTTCTTTTTCTTAGCATCATTTTTAATTTTCTCTAAACTTAAACCTTTACTATAAAAATAATGATTTACTATTTTTTGAATATTTGTTTCTTCCTGGATCTGTTTTTTTGTTTTTTGTTTCTTCTTTGCCATCAACTTATTTTCTTTAAAATTTCTTTATAGAAATTTTTAGCTAAAGATAATTCGTTTATTCCTTTTTTTGTTATTTGATAAACCCTTCTTCTTTCTTCTTTTTTGCTTTTAACCAATTCTTGATCTTCTAGCCTATAAAGAACACGATAAACCGTAATTTTTCCAGATTTAAAATCAAATTGTTCTTCTATTAAAGAACGAATTCTCCAAGCATGAAGATTTTCTTTTTGAAGAAAATAAAGAATATAAAGCCATAAATTTTCTTTCGTATTATATTGTTTGAGCCTTTCTAAAGGTTTCATCTTCTTGACATGTTATTTTACCGTTATAAAATAGATGTATTATTAATATAAAATAAAAATATGGGTAAAGAAATCAAGATTGCTATTGTAGGTTTAGGTAATTGTGCATCGGCACTAATCCAAGGAATTCATTACTACCAAGATGTTGATAATAACGATCAGCCTATTTCAGGTCTTATGCATAATAGTATTGATGGGTATAAGCCAAAAAATATAAAGGTTGTAAGTGCGTTTGATGTAGATAAAAGAAAGGTAGGGAAGGATATATCAGAAGCAATATTTGCTAAACCTAATTGCACAAGAGTCTTTTGTTCTAAAATACCAAATTTTGGCATAAATGTAAAAATGGGAAACATTCTAGATGGAGTAGCTCCGCACTTTAAAGATTTCCCTGAAGATAAAGCTTTTGTCGTTTCCGATGAAGCTCCTGTTAATATAGCCGAAGAATTAAAAAAATCTGGAGCAGAAATATTAGTTAACTTTCTTCCTGTTGGCTCAGAAAATGCAGCAAAATTTTATGCAGAAGAAGCTTTAAAAGCTAATTGCGCTTTTATTAACTGTATACCTGTTTTCCTCGCAACAAACAAAGAATGGGTTGAAAAATTTGAAAAAAAAGGTTTACCAATAGTTGGAGACGATATAAAGAGCCAAATAGGTGCAACTATTATTCATAGAGTTCTTAGTCATCTTATGACTGATAGGGGAGTAAAAATAGAAAGATCTTATCAGTTGAATGTTGGAGGTAATACAGATTTTTTAAACATGCTTTCTAAAACAAGATTAAAATCTAAAAAAATATCAAAGACTGAAAGTGTCGAATCTCAATTAGGACAAAGATTAAGTTACGACGATCTTCATATTGGACCATCTGATCATGTTCCTTGGCTTAAAGACAGGAAGATTGCTTTTATTAGAATAGAAGGCAAAGAGTTTGGAGACATTCCTATGGAAATTGAACTTCGTTTAAATGTTGAAGATTCTCCTAATTCAGCAGGATGTGTTATCGATATTATCCGATTAACAAAAATTGCCTTGGATAGAAAAATTAAAGGAGCATTATTATCGCCATCTGCTTATTTCATGAAAAGTCCTCCCAAACAATTTACAGATGAAAAAGCAAAAGAAATGGTTGAGGAATTTATTAAAGGTGAAAGAGAAAGATAAGAAAATAATTAAAAAAAGAATTAGTAATTATTATGTACTAATTCGAGGAAAAAATTTTATTCAGCACCAACGCTAATAAATTTTTAACTTCAATATTTAACTGTTTGAAGTCGCTTGAACTAATTTTTTTGGTGCTAAACTTTGTGGCCCAATTATTGATGTAAATCCTGAAGATCTCTGCTGAGGTCTTTTTCTCATTATCAACCATAGTAATAATACTATATCATATAATTATTATTTGTCAAGTAATAATACATAAAAAGCGTATCAAGACTATTGATATACTTGAATAAACGGGTAAAAATTTCTCTTATATATTTTTTTGAATAGCTGAACTAATTCTTTGAACAGCTGTAACGTTTACTAATATCGCAATTAAAATTAAAAGATAAGTTGTATATATAAAAGAAGGGTCAATAATTCCCAATACTAAAGAAATTAAAAGGAAAATTATTCTTTCACCCCTAGAAAACAATCCTCCTTTAAGTTCCTGATTTGTTAGTTCTTTTTCCTTTGCCGCTGCTTTGGAGTAAGTAGTCATTAGAGAACCAAAAAGAATTAAGGCTATCCATATTTTAGCTGGAAATAAAATCTCGGGAAGAGGAAGAAAAAACATTCCTATTAATAAAATTCCTTCTACGTAACGGTCAACAATAGTATCTAAATAAGCCCCCATCTTACTTTCTATTTCTCTATGCCTTGCTACTGGCCCATCAATAAGATCTAAAAAACCAGCAATCAGAAATAAAATTATTACTAATACTAGTTCTTGTTTTACTAAAAAATAAAAAGAACCTAAAGAGAAAAAAATCGAAGCAAAAGTATAATGATTAGGAGTAAAAGGTAAAAATGAAAAGAAAGCTCCTATTTTCTTTTCCAAATTTTTAAATAAATATCTTTTAACATCTAACATATTATTTTTATCTTAAAATATTAATAATTCTTTCTGATTCATTTTTGACTATTTTGGTGTCATATTCAGCTGCATGAGCATGTGATTCTTTATAAACAGGCTTTTTTTGATCTAAGTGTAAATCAAAAACTAAATTATCATCAGTCAAATTATTTTTTAAAAATAAATGAAATCTTGGATATCCTCCACTTCCTAAAACTCTAATAAAAATTATCTCTCTTGTTTTTTCATCTTTTGTTAAAAAACGATAGCCAATCTTCCTAGCCAACATAGCAATATTATTTCTTTTATTATTTTGAGTTTCAAAATTCATTTAATTCTTTCTAAATTTTTTGATAACATTTTCTCTCCACTCTTTATATTGAGAATCAGTTATTTCTTGACCACTTTTTAACTGATTACTCAAATCGCTCTTAAAATCACTACTTTTAACTTCTCCTTTTACTACTAAGGAGCCTGAACCGCTACCATAACCAACAAGACAAACTTTTTCACCTTCTTTAGCTTTTTCTAAAACAGAGATTAAGGCAATAAAAATAGAAGCAGTATAACAATTTCCAATATAAGCATTATAAATTAAACTGTCTTTGATTTTTTCATCAAAGAATTTTTTAAAATCAGGAGAATTTCTAACTTCATCAAATAATTTTTTAATTTTCTTAAATAAATCAGGATTATTAATGCTATCTTCTAACAAACCGTTAAAACTTTTGTTTTCAGAGTTTTCAAAACGCCAAAGAGCTGCCGAAGACCATAAAACCATTTTGGGAAAAGGGGAGTGAGCAACAAAATAATTAAAACTGTCTGTAATTAATTTATTTTCAAAATTTTTAGTTTTATAATCTTTTAAAGCTTCGAGGGTACATTTCATATAAGCTGCCTTGGTAAGTTGAGCGTTGACCTCAGGAAAAGGAGCT
>Ga0114923_10002048_pt1 | contig 13777 bp, 10 predicted proteins | sample SumtaG_FD_89578 | JGI IMG/M metagenome (GOLD analysis project Ga0114923, IMG submission 89578) | Deep subsurface microbial communities from Indian Ocean to uncover new lineages of life (NeLLi) - Sumatra_00157 metaG | ecosystem: Environmental > Aquatic > Marine > Oceanic > Sediment | place: near... | reverse complement strand
TCCTCGATACATACCGCAGTCCCGTTGGCATCCCATTGAATACCACCTGTGGAATTTATCTTCTGAGCATAGATGTCATAATCAGTTAAACTTCTCAAATCCCTCCATGTAATAATTGCACCTCCTGAACTATCATTACATATTTGTGGAAAATATTGGTAATCCCTTTCAGTACATATAGCAGTCCCATTGGCATCCCATTTTGTTTCTCCTGTAGAATTAACTCTCTGAGCATAAATATCATCACTACCTACACCTCCTCTCTCATCCTGCCATGTAATAACTGCTCCTCCAGAATCATCACTACATATTTGTGGAATATATGCATCAGCAGTTGCATTACATATAACCGTCCCATTAGCATCCCATTGTGTATCTCCTGTGGAGTCTATCTTCTGAGCATAAATATCCTGATCCAGATCACCTCCTCTAGTATCATCCCATGTAATAATTGCTCCTCCTGAACCATCACTACAAATCTGAGGGTTCCGCTGTTTATCTGTTGCATTACATACAACAACACCTTTAGTAATCCATTGGTCATCGCCCGTAGAATTAATTCGCTGAGCATATATGTTACGTTCATTGGCCATGTCAGAACGTTCCCATGTAATAATTGCTCCACCGGAGCCATCGCTACATATTTGAGGATCTACTTTCCAAGCACCTTCAGTACAAATAGGAACCCCATTGCTAGGAGTCCACTGGATATCTCCCGTAGAATTAATTCGCTGAGCATAGATGTCATAATCAGTTCCACTTCTGTTATCATACCATGTTATAATTGCTCCACCGGAACCATCACTACAAATTTGAGGACCTTCTTGATTATATATTGCTGTACAAATAGGAACCCCATCGCTAGGAATCCACTGGATATCTCCCGTAGAATTAATCCGCTGAGCATAGATATCAGTAGTACCGCTTCTACTGTCCAACCAAGTAATAATTGCACCTCCTGAACCATCACTACAAATTTGACTTTCTGCTTGCTCATCTGCTGCAGTACAGATCGAAGTACCATTATCTTCCCATGAATTTGTCATAGGATATGGATAATCTTCTTCTACAATACTCTCGGACTTATTACTTAGGTTTTCTTTATGAAGTAAGCTGAATATTGAGATTCCACTAAAAATAACAAGTCCGATAATCAATAATAAAAAATATTTACTAATTCTTTTTTTTTGAAAGAGAATTCACCTTCTAATTAAAATATTAATTAAATAAAAATATTAATTCTACTATTCAGTGACATTCTATTTAAATTTTATAACTACTCAAAAAAAATCGGAGCCTATAATTCCAAGAAATTTTTTAGTATTTGTATTCCATAGGGTTTCATTCTTATTGATTCAGGATGGAATTGAACACCCTCAACAGGATAATCCTTGTGACGTACAGCCGTTATGGTTATTTTGAAAAATATATTTTTAAAATGCGATCTACTAATTTATCCCTAAATGAACGTTTATATGAGAATAGAACGTGTAAAAAATGACTTTTATTCGAAATATCATATCTCTTTTCTTTACCCTCATGACTGATTTTCAGAAGATCAAATTGAGTTACATATTTTAAGTATTTTGATAAAGTAGAGCGATGAATAGTTAGTGTTTGTGCTAACTCTTTTTGAGTCTGGTTAGGTTTTAAAATCAAATTAATAAATATTCTTCGAAATCTTTTTTGTTGTAAAAGAGCTATCGTGTTCTTATCTCTAGAATCAACTTTTCCTTTAATAAAATAGACCTTTTTATTTTGAGAATCCTTGGTTGAAAGAATTCCATTTCGCTCTAAAAAATTAAGATGATATCGAATAGTGCTTAAATTCATTTGTAACTCCCTTGTAATTCGTTGATAATGGAGGCCAGGATGCTTTAAAATACATTGATAGATCATAATAATCACCAACTAAATATAAAGTAAGAAAAGAAAAAAATTATTCTTTTTTAATTATTAATGTAACATTCAATCATGATCTCCACCCTCTTCGTGTTCTCCTTCTTCTGATTCAGAGGAGGAGGTGGTTTCTGGATGAGCCGTCCATGTATCAAAATCCCATCCTTTTGCTGACAATTCAATAGCCCTACTTTCCCAAGGGGCAAGATCTTTAGCTTCTGTTGGTCCAAGTTCATATGAAGCAGAATCCTTATACAAATGCACCTCAACCTTCACACCATCCAAAGTCTCAAATGATGGATTATAAACAGTCCCTTTAAAAGAATCAGTAGACTCATCGTAATACATTGTTAAAATAACACCATTTAATGTTCCTACATATGGTTGGTATTTATAATTACGTAACCCTTCTCCCTCCTCATAACTTGTATTAGAGTATGCGATAGCTGCTATTCCAACTACAACTATTATGATTAGAAAGGCACCCAAAATTATTTTTTTATTTTTTTTATTCAAATTTTATCATTTTATTTATTTTCTTATAGAAATTCCAATAATTAATATTATAACTGAGTGAAAAATATATAAATATTCAGACACAAAATGGAAAATGGATAATATCTATGGCACAAAATGTAAATTGAAATAAAAATAACTTGAATCAATATTAGCAAGAAAAGGATATGCATTTCCTCGAAACATATAATAAGAATATAATATAAAATGCTTTTTATAAATTATATTTCTAAAAATTTTTTTAATATTGCAATACCATATGGCTTCATTTTTATTGATTCAGGATGAAATTGAACGCCTTCTATGGGATAGTTTTTATGGCGAACTGCCATAATTGTTCCATCATCTGCAGTTGCGCTAATTTTTAATTCTTGAGGTAAGATATCGGATTTTGCTGCTAAAGAATGATATCTGACTCCCATAAGTGGATTTGGAAGGTCTTTAAAAATAGTCTCTTGATCATGGAATATTTTGGAAAGCTTTCCATGCATTGGTCCAATTTTGGCTCTTCCAATGTATTCAATATTAGGATCTTTTCCAAAAGCTTCAATTATCGTCTGATGTCCTAAACATATTCCTAAGATTGGAATTTTTGAATAAAACTTTTTTATTATGGGGATTACCATTCCTGTATCGTATTTGGGATGTCCAGGCCCAGGAGAAATGATAATTTTTTCAGCTTCCAAATTATCAATATAGTCAATAGGTATATTATTATCCTCAACAATAATATTTGAATCTGGTTCCAATTGGCATATATAATTCACCAGATTGTAAACAAAACTGTTGTAATTTTTGATTAATAGGAGATTCATTTCTCCTCTTTTTATGAATTTTAAATGATTTTATTTTAAAATATAGGTGAAACCAACTTATGACAACAATCAGTATATATAAATAAACCAATGTCTATTAGTCTTATATAAAAAGACAATTATGTAGGGAGTAAAAATTTTGAAAAAAGTTGGAAGAAATGATAAGTGTCCATGTGGTAGTGGAGAGAAGTATAAAAAATGTTGTTTTAAAAAAAAAATAATATTTGAATCTCCAAGAAATCTAAAAAATATTTTGAAATTTGCCAATACAGATATAACTTCTCTTAAAAGTTCGGTTAGACCATCAAAGATGGTCCATTCTGAAAGAAAAAACAATTTAGATATATTAAAAAAAATATGTTCTAATTTCAAAATCGATGATGGAATTGGTATATGTAATAAATCGAATTTAATCTGTAGAGCATGGGAATGCAATGAATTAAAAAATTGTAAAAATGAATGTGTTTTAAACTGTCCTATTAATAATGAAGGAACAATATATATTAGTGAAGTTCCAAAAGCATATACAAGTTCAATAGAGAATTGCAAAAAAGAAATGGATTTGCTAGTAGATACGTTAGAAAAAGAAGAAGTGATATCATACTTAACAGCTAATCTGGAAAGATGTGCTGCTGAAGCTTTGACAACTTCTCCATCTGAACTTATTTCGATTATGATAATACGTAATTGGATGTTTCAAAAATACGGAGATCTCAGAAAATATAATCTAAATTTTAAATATACTAATGAAGCTGAATTATATAAATTATGGAATTATTTAATTCAGATACAGATTTTAGATGAAAATATTTCAATGTTAAAAAATGGCGATGCTGTTCTAGTATTTACTCCCAAAGGGTATGAGGAATTTAAAGAAAGTCCTAAAGATCCATTATATGATATTAAAAATATAATTAAAAAATTAAAAGAATATGAGAAAAATCCTGAAAGAGCAAAGGAGATTTTCACTCGGGAACGATGTAAAAGCAAATTCTGGACATATAAAATGAAAGATGTTATAAAATGGTGTATGCATAATAATTTACATCCTGAACCTGGAGGTGAAATATTCCATAAAGAATACAAAAAAATCATTACACATGTTCAAAGCTTTAATGAGGATTCTAAGTTTGACCCGACAGAATGTTTAAATCTTGGTTGGCCATTATTTATCACTTTTTTTCATACTTATCGTTATTGCGCTTTAAAATTTCCTTGGCTTTCGAAGATTATTGAATTTTATAGAGACACTGAATTTGAGGCATCAATTTTAGAAGAAAATGGATTTTCTCCTTGGAATTGGGATAATTTTATTTATAAAATACCATGGCCAGATAATGATCCATTAGAAAGAGATTTAGAATTATATTCCACAAGTCCAGATATAAAAATTGAACAAAATAATAGATGGCCATTAAATAATGAAAAGATAATTTTGAATTTATCAAAATTTATTATAGGTTTTGGAATGAAATATTATGATGATCTTTTTACAGATCCCAGAATTTCTGGTGATTGGTTTGAAGAAGTCTTATCTTTTGATATTTTAATGAGAAAAATTCCTATATTAGAAATGAGTTATGATTTACCAAACGATTTAGGAGATATTGATATTTTAGCTTTTGATGCATATTGGAACTATTTAATTGAAGCTAAGGATTGGGGTCCAAGGGGTAAAAGAAGTGGTTATTTCTCATCAACGGATTATATAAGACGTTTGAATGAATTAAATGAAGAATTAAACAAATTAAAGAATCGAATTAATTGGTTGAAGAATAATCGTTCTATGTTAAAGATTCCAGATAATGCAGGTATAATGGGTCTTTTCATCACATCTTTTATAGAACCCCATCTTAAATCCCCAGATGAAATCATTAGTATCCCACATACAAAATTATGCGCAATCTTTGGTGGAGAGGCTATAAATCCAATTCTGACAGGAAGGGGACATCCTAAAAATCTTAAATTTATTGAAGAAATTAAAAAAAGGAATGAAAAAAAAAATAAAGATATAAAAAAGAAAATAGTTGATCAATCTGATGGAGAAGAAAAACTCATTAAGGAACATATTTTAAACAGAATTCTGGATATTTTTGGAGGGATTAATGCATATCATGTCTATAGAACGATATATGAGATTACAGAGGCATATAAATTAAAAGGGGTAAGTATAAAAGAGATGAGCGCTGAATGGATTGAACGTCCTCCAATCTTAACAAAACAATATATTACTTTTGTTTTATATAGAAGCGATGATCTTTCACTCGTCGAAATTAAGGAATCTGTTCAAATATTAAATAAAAAAGGACTTATTAAATCAACACATAATATGTTAATTCTTGAAAAAATACCGGAAACAGAATTTTGGAAATTAAAAGATAAAAAATTTATTCGAATTGATAATGAAGATGAAGCAAACGCAATCATTAATGTGAAGCACAGTGCTACAATCCCCGAAGGATTCACCATGGTAGGAATGCCTCCACCTTTAATTAAAACATCAAAGGGTACATCTGTAATAGATTTTCGCTATATTTAAGCGAATCATCATTATTTGAATTTTCTTTTTAATTAAGAATTTTTTTTGTTTCAAATTAAATTATTCAATAGAAAATTTAATTGAACTTTTCGTATATTTTTCTATTTTTTCTATTATTTCTTCATAATAAGGAATATTTCTTAAGATAATTTTATCATTTCCTTCAAAATCAATTTCAAAAAATGTAGGTTCTGGTTTTTCTTTTTTATTAATTATTTGTGTTGTAGGTTTGTCCCAAATCTGTAAGATATCCGCAATTTTGAGCAACCAAGATAAAGGATCTTTCTCAAAATCATAGATTTTTAGATTTCCATCAATATTTTTAAGTGATAAAGCAAGAGATTTATCATCTTGGTCTAAATTATGCATTGCAATCGCTTTTGCACTATGCATTAATGACTTCCTAAATAAATAAGGATGCCAAATCCCTTTATTAAAATCATATACCCTATCATTATCATATAGACGAAAGTTATCATTGACTATTATGATAAATAAAAGAGCACTAAAAATTCCATGATCGTAATAAATTTCTTGATTATAGGGATTAATTTTTTGATTCTCAACATATTTACTTAAAGAAATCGTATCAATCATATCATCCAAGTATGAAAAAATTGTTTTAGAATTTTCAAACCAGCCATTTGGATTATATGCTAATTCCCTATTTTCAGTTTTTTTTAAGCTACAATTTAAAAATTTCGATTGAAAATTTATAAAAGAATTAATATTCCTAAGTTTAATTGTGGATACTGAACCTAATTCATTCAACATCTGTTTAATTTTAATATCATCTTTACCTACTTGAGAGAAAGGTGTTCCAATATCATGACAGAGAGATGCTAATCTCCAACGATATAGAAACTCTCCGAAAGGGCCATCAGAGGAATACTGCCAATCTTTATTTAATAATAATTTATCATCATCCTCAACAATTAATTTAACAGGTTGGCAATCATTTTCAATAAAGTCATTAAAACCTTTTTTTATTGTATTCACATTATGATAGAGATATAGACCTAATAAGAAAACATTGGTTAAATGCCAAAAATGTAATTTTTGCTTAGGACGATATTCAAAATCGAAATATAATTCAAAATTGAGTAAATTTTCTATAACACCCCCTATTTCCTGAGCCTTACCATGTTTCATAAAAGCATTTCGCATTGTCATACGGCTATACCTTTCCATTTTTTCATAATTTTCAGCTTGAAGAAAAGTTTTAGCTAAGAACGCAAAATCTCCGGTATAATCTTGAGGAGTTGCAAATTTTTCTTCCAAGTCCTTGATTAAATTGCAAATTTGATTTTTAATATTCATCATTATTGAATTTATATAAGATATTTTTTAATCTTAGGGGAAAATTAATTTTATGAATCATCAACTCTCTTAACTAATCTCTTCTCCAGTTGAAAAGTAATTTAATAATCCTGTAGCTTTTTCCCAATTTTTTATTTTATTTGTATCCCATTGAGAAAAATCTTTAATTAACCTGTTTATCTTTTTAAGCAGGTTTTTCTTTTTACTTTTTACTGACATTTCAAATAAATTTGCTCCCCCCTTAATTAAATTGTAATTTTCCTTTCTGATAATGTAGTTTTTTTCAAATTTAATTGCTTCTTTTTTTTCTAATAGCTCTAAATGTTCAATGATTTCTTTAGAGTAAAAAGGATGTATTGATACTTCATAATCATTCAGAGTTTGAAGTAATATAGCTTCATATTCCAGATTTTGAAAAATATATAAAGGAACCTTATTGATATTTTGATAAAAAGTTTTATATCTATGAGTAACAAATTGATCTATAATATACTTTAGATAATCAAACGATGGATTTTTATCAAGTTTAAAATCTAATCCTTTTATAATTAAATACATTCTATCTTTAAATTCCTTATTAAACTTATCACTTAATAAACTTCTAAGTGCAATTTTGTTAGTTATATCAAATTTATGTAATTCATTATATGAGCTAATTGCACTCAGTAAAGCGTCAGTTGCCTCCTGGTAATTTTGATTTGTTATATTAATATCAGCAATTATTAATTCATATCTACCAATAACTTCTAAAGCTTGGATTCTATCATTTCGAATCATCTGCTTTAGATTTAAGATTAAATTAGATTTAATATTTTTTAAATAGGTAAGTCTTCCCACCAGTTTTTTATCTTCAATAAAATACCTAGTATATTTTTTTGCTGGAAACAATGTTCTTTGCCTTCTCTCATTTGACATTTCAATTTCACCTAGTATTCCATAACTTATATCGTAAATGACAGAAATCAACAATACAAATAAGTTCTTCATTGGAAGAAGACCTAAAGGTTCTATTATTAAATTTTTTTCTTTTTTCATAAATCCTTTTATTGAATGTTTGAGTATTTTCTTTATTCACACCAGATATCTCAAGTTTTATATTTAAGCCATTTTCTTTCCACTTGTAATCATAACCATCTCCACGAAGTAGAACTTCAATTTCGGTAATACTTGGTCTAAGATTTAAAAAAAAAGCAAAAGTAAAACCTATTGCTGCCTTTTCAATTATATCTTCCATTTCTAGTGAATTTTTGTCAGCTAATATGATTTTTTCTTTGAATAAATCTTTTTCTAAATAAACTATTACATTTTTATCAAACGGAACTTGATTTTTATGGATGAATTCTGATGGATTATCTTTTTCATTCATAATTAAATATAATTTACGAATAAACTCTTCCGTTAATAATTTTGATAAAAACATATCAATTAATTTATTATCAATATAGATTGAAATTGCTCTCATCATCCTTAATCCCTTACCTCATCTGAACCCTCTCTATTCGAAAAAAAAGATTCTAATGAACTTTGATATGTTTTTGAATTTATACTTGCTAACATTGTATTTCTTTCAAAAAATATGTAATCCCAATTTTTATCTTTTCTTTTAGATATTTCAGTTGAATCTGTTGTAAAAACAATTAATTGAAAATTAAAATCCTTAACAAATCTATTTTCTAATATTTGTATCAGCCTTTCTCTACACTCTATATCAGGATCATCAATGAAAATTGTTTTTAAAGGTAGTTTTTCGATTTTCTGTAAAACATTTTTTATTAAACTTAAATGAATAGCATATCTCAGAGCATTTAATTGGCTTTTTGAAAGACGACCATGTGATCTTTTAAGAGATTCTATTTGATTTGTTCTTGGAGTTCCTTTATGCGTTACTGAGATAACGAATAACTTATCTCTATCTTCATCATATTCTATACCTTTTTTATCTTCGCCGGATATTTCTTGCCAATATAATTTAATATCATTAATAAAATTTTTAAACGCTAATTTATTGACTTCTTTTTGATGTTCTTTCAATTTTGAATAAAATTCTTCAATTAGACTAAGAGATTCATCATAATCAACTAAAACATTTTTGATATCTTCAATACTCTTCCTAACCTCTTCAGATTCTGTGTTTTTTCTTTCTAATAGCATATTATTATTGGTTAATAATTCTTGTTGACGTTGAAATTCCTCAGTTATTGAAAAGCCTGGTCGATTTAAATCAAAATAAAAATTACTCATTATTTTTAGTGTTTTAAAAGCAGAATCTGTAGCATTAGTCTTTAGCTTTTTAATTTCTTCATTAATATTCTTCAAATCTTTCTTAAGGATATCAATTTCATGCTGATAATCTATTTTAGGTTCAAATTCATAAAATTCTTGAGATAAATTATCATAAATAATATCTCTCTTCAATATGGAGTAATCATATTTAGATGCTCCACACATAAAACATAGATCGTTATAATATCTCTTTTCAAAAAATTTCAAATCTACTAATTCACTACAAATTGGACATTTAGGTTCAGCTTCTAAAAATAATTCTTTAATTTCATCATTGTAAGATTTTCTTAATTGTTCTTCAAATTCGCTTATTTTAATAATTTTTTTTGTTTTACTATTAAGCTTATTAATTTTGGATTGTATCTCTTTCTTATAATTTATTTTTTTCTTAAGCTGTGTATCGCTTTTTAAGAATTTTAAATTGTTATTAATGTCTTCAAAATTATTTATGAAATCGTGAATATTTTTAATTGAATTAGCCAGGTCTTCTATTTCTGAATTGATATTAATTGATTGTAATTCGTAATGATTTATCCTTGATAGTTGTTCAAAAATTCGGTTTTTTAATTCCATTCTAGCTTTTAAACATTGAGTTTTTATTTTCTTTTCAGATGATGAATAAAAAAATTCTTCAAATTTAGAAAATTTAATAAAAAATTCATCATCTTCTAAAATGAAATCATCTTTAGGATTTTGAGAAATAAATAAGATTGGTAAAATATGGTTATTAATTAAACCTAACTTCTTTAATAATGCTTTTGATTTCTCTTCATTATAATCATTAAGGATTATATTAGAAGTATTTTTTTTTGTAGATGTACTAAAAACAAATTTAAATTGCTCATCTTCATTATTCAATAGCATTTTTATGTCAGTTATGTAACCTTGGATAGGTGATGTAATCTTTTCTTTTGATACAAATGAATGTAAAAATTTATCAAAACATGTTGTCTTACCAGTACCGATTGGTCCAATAATAAAGAAATTTTTAGTTTTTGGTTGTAAAATATGAGCCGGATTATCAGCTTGAGTATTGTCATTAGTATCTGCTTCATAAATTTTAAGATCCTTATAATTTAATACTTCTAAAGTTGCATCCTTTATATCATGAATTAAATCTACAATAATACTAAGGTTTGATTTCTCCAATTTTTGAATTCCATCTTCTAAGATTCCCATTATTACACCAGAATGAATTATTGAATGATTCGTCTTTAATTATTTCTTAATTTTTTAACTTTATAAATTTATTTATTGAATAATCAAATAAATGCAATTTTTAGCTTATACTAAAATTTGTAAACAGAAAATTAATTTAAAAATTATAATCTTTAATCATTCACGATAATATTTAGGTATATCTTAGTTAAAATTTATTCCTATCCTTCTCATCTCAATTATCTTTAACTATTTTTTCATAGTACTTTTGAATGCTTACCTTGTCATTTTTACAGTCATTAAATATTCTAATATTATTTTATAGTTGTTTAAAGAAAAACAATAAGAGACTTCAAGTTTATATGTCTGAAATATAAATTTTCTATGTATAAATCAAAAGAAAGAAAAATAGTTGATAGTAATATGAACCATTATGTTATATTTAAAGGAATAAAAATTTAGAATCAGCTTTTGAAAGGTTTATAAATAAAAGTAAAGAATATATATATTGAGAAAAAAAAACTTTTCTACTCTTCTCAATTAGTCACGCTACTGGGGTAGCACAAATTTAATGAATATAAATCATATTAAAATAGCACAATTTGTAAAAGGAAGAAATTTTATGAAATATACAAATGAAGAATTAGAAATCTTGAAAAAATTATATGAAAAAATTGGTACCTTCTCTGGTGTAGCAAACTTTATAAAAGAAAAATCTGGGATCTCAATCTCAGATGCGACCATTAAATATAAATTAGAGGATAAATTTCTGAGAGAAGGAAAAAACTTTGAATCATGGATTAATAAATACAATAAATATACTCCTAAATATTCTGACGAGGATTTAGAATTATGGAAACAATTATATGAACAAATCGGCTCATTTTTAGGAGTTTCAAACTATCTAGAGAAAAATTGCGGAATAAAAGTTTATGATTCTTTAATTTCAAGAAAATTAAAAAAGAAATTTAAACAAGAAGGAAAGAATTTTCAGAAGTGGATTCAGAAATATGATAAATCTATACTTAGAAGTGGTTTTAAAGAGGTTTATGATGATAAGGAAATTAAAGAATGGATGAAATTATTTGAGAAAATTGGTTCTTATAAAGGTGTTGTAAGATACTTAAAAAATAAATATGGGAACGCACCTATAGATGCTACAATAAAAAGAAAAATTAAAGAGAGTTTTGACAGGGTAGGCAAAAATTTTGAAGATTGGGAAATTTTTTTTTCTCAATATTCACTTGGTTTAAGTTCAGGTTACCCAGAAAAAGATGTCGAGAATTGGGAAGAATTATATAAAAAGATTGGTTCATTTCAAGGAGTTTCAGAACATATTAAATCAGTTAAAGATAGAGCTCCGGCTGGAATTACAATAAAAAGAAGATTAGAACAAAAATTTTCAGAAGAGGATCGTGATTTTGAAGAATGGAAAACAGAATATGAAGATTGGCATTTTAAAATCTATTCTGAAGAGGATGTGAAGTTATGGGAAAATCTATTTGAGAGAATTGGTTCATTTTATGGAGTAGATAAATTTCTTAAAAAAAAATATGGTCAAGGACCTGATAGTTACACTATACAAGTGAGAATAAAACAAAAATTTGAAAGAGAAAATAGAGATTTTGATAAATGGAGAAGAATTTACGGTCAAGCTTATTTCGAAGAGATTTGCCGCTGGTATTTTGAGCAAATTTTTCAATCAAAATTTCCTAAAATAAAACTTAAATGGTTAAAAAATCCCAAAAGTGGTTATTATTTATATTTTGATGGATATAACAAGCGATTAAAAATAGCGTTTGAATATAATGGTCCTCAGCATTATGAATTCACTCCCCCATATCATAAAAGTTATGAAGATCTGGTTGATCAACAATATAGAGATGCTCTTAAAGAAAAATTATGCAAAGAGATGGAGGTTTTATTGATTATTGTTCCATACTGGATTGAACCAGAGAATATGCAGAAATTTATAATTACTAATTATGAGAATTTAACTGGAGTGAAATTACCAAAAATGCCTAATTTTGACTATAAACAATTTTACTTTAGTGGTGGCTTAGAAAATTTTTTATGATTAAATTTAAAATGAAAATAAAAAAACAAAGAAAATATCAAATTTATAGTTTTAAAAAGTTTTTCAATATTGAAATACCATATGGCTTCATTTTAATTGATTCTGGATGAAATTGAATACCTTCTATGGGATATTTTTTATGTCGAATTCCCATAATGGTGCCATCATCAGCAGTCGCGCTAATTTTTAGTTCTTGAGGTAAAATATCGGATCTGGCTGCTAGAGAATGATATCTTACTCCTAAAAGTGGATTTGGAATGTCTTTGAAAATAATTTCTTGATCATGGAATATTTTAGAAATTTTTCCATGCATTGGTCCTACCTTAGCTTTACCTACATATTCGATATTTTCATCTTCTCCGAAAGCCTCGGCTATTGCTTGATGTCCTAAGCAAATCCCCAATATTGGAGTTCTCGAATAGAATTCTCTAATAATGGGTATTACCATGCCTGTATCGTATTTTGGATGTCCTGGACCAGGTGAGATAATGATCCTATCAATATTCAGTTCCTTGACTTTATCAACTGATATATTGTTATTTTCAACAATAATATTTGATTCTGGTGCTAATTGGCAGAAATAATTCACCAAATTATAAACAAAACTGTCGTAGTTGTTAATAAACAAAATATTCATTTTTCTATTGCCTCCGCTATTTTGATTGATTTTAATACGCTATATAGCTTATTGTAAGTTTCCATAAATTCATCGTAAGGTTGACTATCAGCAACAATACCCCCTCCTGCTTGGGCGTAATAGGTGCCATTCATCCCAAATAGAGTTCTGATGGCAATCGCAAATGTCATATCCCCATTGAAGCTGAAATAACCGATTCCACCTCCATATGGTCCACGATTTTCTGTTTCTAAATCTTGGATTATTTGCATAGCTCTTAGTTTGGGTGCTCCTGAAAGAGTTCCGGCAGGAAACATGCTTTTTAAAACTTGATATCCGTCTAAAGGGGTTTTGCTTCTTATTTTGCTAACAATATGTTGAACTTTTTGATATTTTTGGATGGTCATGAATTCATAAGTATAGACGGAACCGGGATAGGAAACCTTAGCAAGATCATTTCTCCCAAGATCCACTAAATGGAGATGTTCACTTCGTTCCTTAGGATCGTTCAATAGCTCTTTTTCTAATCTAATATCTTCTTCTGGGGTCTTACC
>Ga0114923_10002046_pt1 | contig 13785 bp, 10 predicted proteins | sample SumtaG_FD_89578 | JGI IMG/M metagenome (GOLD analysis project Ga0114923, IMG submission 89578) | Deep subsurface microbial communities from Indian Ocean to uncover new lineages of life (NeLLi) - Sumatra_00157 metaG | ecosystem: Environmental > Aquatic > Marine > Oceanic > Sediment | place: near... | reverse complement strand
GTCATAGTAACGGTAACCAGTAAATTTATCCACTTGAACAGGAATCAAGATACCTTTGTCATGATACAGACGCAGAGATTTAATGGACAAAGATGTCATTCGAAAAAATTCACCGATATTGTAGTGCATGCTTTCCCTACTTTTCAGAAAAGTTGGCCAATCTTTTTAAGTTCAGTAAAATGTCTACCCCAAGGGTAGAGTCAAGCATTTTTTTCAATAAAGTGAACTTTTTTAGGATATTTTATAAAAAAAATCAATAAAATAGGATCTCGTTTAATGATATGAATGTAAAGAATGATAAACTCGTAAAAAGTCATTTGCGAGCGATATTGAGCATTTTTGGAAAAAGATTCATGAAAAGCTGAACGCTAAAAATTGCGTGCCTTAACCTAAACAAATGAGTAGAATTCTAAAATATGGTGCCTTCATTAAAAATATAGCAGAAAAAAATACACAACAAGTTAAGAATCCAAGGGATAAAACTCTTATTAACCTACTACTTTTAAAAACTTACAAAATGTGTTATCAAAGTTATCAAAGCCATAATCACCAGATCTGAATTGGACCTTGCCAGAAACGAATAGTTAATGGAGACATTATGTACTCCGTAAAGCTATTTTATCTAAAAAAGCAGTATTTTTATTAATTATAATAAAAAATACTTGACATAATATTTTTTTTAAATATGTTCGGATACTTACTTGGTCGTGGCTTGATTATTTATTTAGGAAAAGGAGGAGACTATGGATCTTACAACAGAAATCAAAAACCGAGTATTAAAAGCCAACATTCAACTTGTAGGAATAACGCCCGTTGATCGACTAGCTGGCGCGCCAGTGGGCCGTCGCCCCACCGACATTCTGCCGACGGCTAAAAATGTTATAGTTGGTGCTGTCCATGTACTCGATTCGGTATATGACCTCCCTTACATCCGTTACGAATACACCAATCAGTTTTTCATCCTCAACTCCAGATTGAACATAATGGCCACCAATGTTTGCGAATTCCTCGAATCGGAGGGATATCGCAATATTCCTATTCCTGCTGCGTATCCGCGCGTTAATAAAGACCTCTGCGGCGTGCTGTCCCATCGTCATGCAGCAGTGCAGGCAGGTATCGGTGAGTTTGCCTTGAACAATATGCTAACTACGCCACAATATGGCTCAAGGGTTAGGCTCATTACAATCGTTACCGAAGCCGAATTGCAAGCAGATGAACCTTACAAAGATAGCATTTGTAAAAAAATCAGAGATAAATGCCAGCTCGCCTGTGTGAAGAACTGCCCGGTTCAGGCAATCAGCGAAGATGTCGTGACTAACAAAGATCGATGTCTCCGGTATCAGGAACAAATTATGCCTTGGAGTGCCGCGGAATTGCGATGCGGACTTTGTGTCGGCAGTTGCCCCATTGGGGAACGCAAGTTTAAAATCCCGGCTGGTGAACGATCTCAGGAGGTAAAGGAAATTAAAGAGATCTGGACGGGTGGGAAATGGACCGCGGCTGCGCACTGAAGGCATCCTATTAACATATGTCAATATACGGGGAAATTCCCAGTAACGAAAACCGTACCAAATAGCCCAGACAGCCTTTTTTAATAAAAGAGAAAGGAGCCCTTGGATGGATGCTGAGGAAATCAAGCGCCTCGACAAGATTCATGTTATGCATACTTGGTCTGTTAATGCGGATCTTGACCCGAAGGTCATTGTTGATGCTGATGGCGTATACATATTTGACAGCGATGGTCAACGGTTTCTCGATTTTTTGTCACAGGTAAAGTGCGTAAACGTTGGCCATAAAAATTCTAAAATAATCAAGACCATCCAGGAACAAGTAAATAAAGTCTGTTATTTGTCAACCGGATTTGCCTACGAATCCCGATCTAAACTCGGTAAATCCCTGGCGGAAATCACACCCGGCGATCTGAATAAATTTTTCTTTACCTTGGGTGGCGCTGACGCTAATGAAAATGCCATTAAGTTCGCCAAATTTTACACTAAAAAACAAAAGATTCTGTCTTTTTATCGATCATATCACGGTGCTACTTATGGTGCTTTGACACTTACCGGAGACCGCCGCAGAACATGGGCCGAGCCGGGAATTCCCGGAGTTGTTCACGTACTCAATCCCTTTTGTTACCGTTGCCCTTTCGGGCTGAAACACCCGGAATGTGGTCTTCAATGTGCCCGGCACATGGAAGAGGTGATCGCTTATGAGGATCCAAATACGGTGGCGGCGGTTATTATAGAACCGGTAATCGGGGCTTGCGGTATCATACCCCCGCCGGATGGCTATATGCGGCGACTAAGGGAAATTTGCGATCAGAATGATATTCTCCTGATCGCCGACGAGGTTATGGCCGGATTCGGACGTACCGGACGCTGGTTTGCCATGCAGCATTGGGATGTCGTTCCAGACTTGATGACCATGGCCAAAGGCATGACTTCGGCCTACCTCCCTTTAGGAGCCGTTGCCATATCAGAAAAAATCAGCCAGGCGCTTGACAGGGAGATGATTTATTGTGGTCTTACTTACAGTGCCCACCCGGTAAGCTGTGCAGCCGCCTGTGCAACCCTCGAAGTCTATAAGGAGCAGAATCTGATCGAAAACGCTTTCGCAATGGGCGAGATTCTAAAAGCAGAATTAGAAAAAATAAAGCATAGGCATGCCTGCGTTGGAGATGCCAGATCAATTGGACTTTTTGCATGCCTCGAACTGGTAAAGAATTGCAAAACGAAAGAATCGATCGACCCCAAGCAACATGGCAAAGAAATTTCCAAACGGTTTATGGCCAGGGGATTATATTGCCCTGTAGGTTCCATGCAACCGATTATGTTTATCGAAATCGTTCCCCCTCTAATAATAAATGAAGACCAGCTTCGGGAAGGCCTAGAGATAATTGACAAAGTTTTAGGCTACGCGGATACATTGACAGATGACTATCGCTGAATATGCAGTCACCTCGTAAACATTTCGAAGATAAACTCAATATTGCGCTGGACAAGTTGAATCCAGATGTTTGCAAAAGTCTTAGGAAAAATTTATTAAAAAAGGTAGGGGCCCATATTCGCAATTGTTAAGAAGATCATCGGCTGAAACCAAACAAACCCTTACCTGGGAGTTTTCTCATGTCACTATACGGTTATACCGGTAAGATTTTGCGTGTCGACCTCACCACAGGGAATATTTCATCCGAAGAAACAGATGCGGAATTGACACAGAAGTTTGTGGGCGGTTCAGGGTTTGGAGCAAAATATTTATATGATGAGGTGAAGCCGGGAACCGAATGGGATAGTCCCGATAATCGTCTCATTCTCATGCCCGGGCCCCTGGCGGGAACAAAGATTGCCGGCAGCGCTGCGTTTTCAGTCGTCAGTAAAGGCCCTATGACCAACCTAGCCGGGACGAGTCAAGCAAATGGAAATTTCGGAGCCTTCCTGAAATTTTCAGGCTTCGATGGTATCATTATCCAGGGAAAGTCACCCAAGTGGGTGTACCTGGTGGTAAAAAACGGCAAGACCGAGTTAAGAGAGGCCGGACACCTTAAAGGGAAAGACACTCTCGATACAGAGGATTCAATAAAACAAGAACTGGGAGAAGGTCGCAAATACTCTGTTTTCTCTATCGGTCCGGCAGGAGAAAATCTTGTCAGGTTTGCCGTGATATGCGGTGATAAAGGACATATCGTTTCGAAAAACGGTCTGGGCGCGGTGATGGGGTCAAAAAAGCTTAAGGCGTTTGTAGCTTATCGTGGTGAAAATATAGTCGACGTTCAAGACAGTAATGAGTTGCTGAATGTTCGTAAAAAACTATTTACACATGCCAAGAATTTTGCAGGGGGATCGCTTTCAAAATGGGGAACGGCCAGGAGTTTGGATATCTTACGTACCACCGGTCAATTGCCTGTGCGTAATTATACAACCAACATTTATCCCGAAGATCCGCAAATAAATTCGAAATATATTCGAACGCATTATCAATTGAAACCCAAACCTTGCTGGACTTGCGGCATGCAGCATTGTTATTGGGTAAAAGTGACCGAAGGGCCGTATACCGGCCTGGAGGGAGAAGAACCCGATTATGAATGCATCGCTGCTGTAGGTCCTATTATCGGTAATCATGATATGGGGGCGGTGGTCATGTTGACTGATCTCATGGACCGCCTCGGTCTTGATGCCAATGAAGTCGGCTGGCTCATCGGCTGGGTAATGGAATGTTATGAAAAGGGTATCCTTTCAAAGAAGCAACTCGATGGGCTTGACATGACATGGGGCAATGTTGAGGCCGTCAAAGAGATGCTTTTGAGGATTAGCAGAAAGGAAGGTTTCGGAGAAGTATTGGCTGAGGGCGTCAAGCGCGCTTCAGAGCAGATTGGTGGTGAAGCGGTTAATCTGGGTGTCTATACCATGAAAGGTGCGACCCCCAGAGGACATGATCACCGTTCCAGGTGGGTTGAAATACTAGATACCTGTGTATCCGGCACCAGTACCATAGAAGCTACCCATGCGGGGGTTCCAACGGAGCGGTTTGGATGGCCACCGGTCGGTATAACATTTTCGCCTTGGGAAGTTGCGGTAGTCAACGCCCATCTCAATGGATGGTTTATTTTCCTCGATTCATTGGTTATCTGTGTTTTCTGTGCCACCGACCCAGAATTGGTAACCGCCAATCTCAATGCTGTTACAGGTTGGGATTTGACGCCTGAAGATGCCATAACAACGGGAAAAAGAATTGTTAACCTCCTGCGTTTATTTAATATGGAGCATGGCCTCGATATTGAAACCGAAGCCCCATCGCCGCGCTATGGATCGACACCCACTGACGGACCCGCCGAAGGGTTATCCATAATGACGCATTGGAAGTGGATAGTTCAGTCCTACTACGAGGCCATGGGATGGGACAAACAAACTGGTAAGCCTCATAGTCACACATTGAAGCGACTGGGCTTGATAAAGTAAAAACCTCAACAATCTTAATAGTGAGGGATGGAGATGCTTGACTTTTTGGATGTGTATGAGAGGGCTTTGAAGGGGTCGCTGATGACCGAGAACGATTTTGACATGAAAGTTTTCGTCCCGGCAGTCAATGAAGTGGTCAATGCTTATGGGATTAAGTACGACCCCCAAAATCCGCTTCCCGCCGATGATGCTGCTGCCGACAATATCTATCATGCTGCCGTTGAGTTTCTGAGCCGGGTGGGGGTTTACTGCAAGGACACCAACCGGGTTATCCAGTTTACCAAGGAGGAAATTCTTGAGGCGGTAAAGGCGGCGCCGGGCAGGTGTTTTCTAGGTGAAGGCAAAGATGCCGGTGTGTATGATATGCGAAAACCCGATGATCCGAAATGGCCCTGGTTTACAGTAGGGCATGGGTGGATCTGCACAAGCGAAGAAATGGCTACCAATCAAGTAGAGGCATTGGCATCTCTGCCGGAGGCCAAAGCGATGAAGTTTCCGAACTTGGACCATATTCGCGGGATACCCATTGCAGCCGGATCTCCCATGGAGATTTATGCTTCCATTCGGATGATCAGCATCGCACGGGAGGCAATGCGACGGGCGGGACGACCGGGAATGCCGATTATGAGTCTGCTCACCACAGCGACCGGTGCGGCGACAACATTAGCCGCCAGTGCACCACAGTTCGGTCTGCGCCCCTCCGACGAATGGATCTGTGGATTTACCGCTGAAATGAAGGTCGACTTTGGTGTCTTGAACAAGATTGCCTACCTCCTCAATTGGGGCGCCAATATAGCTGCGGAGTCGGCGCCGATATTAGGGGGTTTCTGTGGGGGACCGGCTGGTGCCTCTCTAGTGAATGTTGCTTATTTTTTAGCGGGTCTGCTTATTCAAAAATCGAATGATCATCTAACATTTCCCACCCACTTCAGATACGGTTGTACGACGACGAAAGATATCCTCTGGGCAGTATCCTCAGCCTGTCAGGCGAGCAGCCGGAATATCCCCATACCGGTACACTGGGCCTGCTATCTGGCTGCCGGCTCCAACACCAAAATGTACTATTACGAGGCGGCCGCTTATCTGCTCTGTGCAGTAACATCCGGCAGCGCCGGTACCGGGACACCTCATCCATACAGAGGTGTCAAGGTCGATGGAGCAACTCCAATGGATGCCAAGTTCGGTATTGAGATGGGCAAAGCGGCCTGCAAACTCACTCGCAACCGGGCGAACGAGATTGTTATCAGGCTATTGGAAAAATACGAACACCGAATTCCCGAACCACCTAAAGGAGATCGCTATCAAGATTGCTATGATCCAGTAACAGGTAAACCAGGCGAAAAATGCATCCGTCTGTACAATGAAGAGATAGAGGAGTTGACCGAAATGGGTATCCCTTTTGGGTAAAACTGCTATTAATGGAGGGACATATATGCTGGACTTTTTGGATGTGTATGAGCGGGCCTTGAAGGGGCCGCTGATGACCGAGAACGATTTTGACATGAACGTTTTGGTTCCAGCGGCCAATGAAGTAGTCAATGCTTATGGGATTAAGTACGACCCCAAAAACCCGCTTCCCGCCGATGATGCTGCTGCCGACAATATCTATCATGCTGCCGTTGAGTTTCTGAGCCGGGTGGGGGTTTACTGCAAGGACACCAACCGGGTTATCCAGTTTACCAAGGAAGAAATTTTTGGGGCGGTAAAGGCGGCGCCGGGCAGGTGTTTTCTAGGTGAAGGCAAAGATGCCGGTGTGTATGACACGCGAAAGCCCGATGATCGCAAATGGCCCTGGTTTACGGTGGGATTCGGGTGGATCTGCACAAGCGAAGAGATGGCCACCAATCAGGTGGAGGCCCTGGCATCTCTGCCGGAGGCCAAAGCAATGAAGTTTCCGAATTTGGACTATTTTCGCGGGATACCCATTGCGGCCGGATCTCCCATGGAGATTTATGCTTCCATTCGGATGATCAGAATCGCACGGGAGGCGATGCGACGGGCGGGGCGTCCGGGAATGCCGATCATGAGTCTGCTCACAACAGCGACCAGTGCGGCGACAACATTAGCCGCCAGTGCACCACAGTTCGGTCTGCGGCCCTCCGATGGCTGGCTGGCGGTAATATTGCCTGAGTTGAAAGTCAGTTTTGAAGTCCTGAACAAAGTTGCCTACCTTCTCAACTGGGGTGCCAATATCGGAGTCACCTCTTCCTCAATTATCGGCGGCTATTGCGGGGGACCGGCCGGTGCGGCACTTGTCACAGTAGCGAATATTCTTACAGGACTCTTAGTACATAAGGGAGACTATCATCTCACCCTTCCAACTGATTTTAGATACTCCATAGGAACCACACCAGGCGCTCTCTGGGCACTGTCGTCGGCCATGCAGGCGTCAAGCCGCAACATCCCTGTACCGGTGAATCAGGCATGCTATGTGGCCGCCGGAGTAAACACCAAAATGTATTTTTATGAATCGGCCGCCTATTTGCTATGCTCCGTTACCTCCGGCAGTGCCGGGATGGGAACACCCCATCCTGCCAAAGGGATCAAAGTTGACGGCAACACTCCTCTGGAAGCCCAGTTCGGGATAGAGTTAGGCAAGGCTGCCTGCAAACTCACTCGCAACCAGGCAAGTGAGATCGTCATCAGACTTTTGGAGAAGTATGAGCCTCAAATCCCCACCGCACCTCAAGGGGATCGTTATCAAGATTGTTATGATGTCGTGACCGGCAAACCCGGTGACGCCTACATACGTCTTTATAATGAGGCCAAAGAGGACTTAACAGGGATGGGTATTTTATTTGATTAATATTTTTTAAGGGGAAGAGCAAAATCAATGAACTGAGTGACGTTATTGTCAAGAAACGGAAGAGCTCGCCGGATGAATCTATTCCCTCTGGAATGATGATTGTTTTAGGAGAAGATACGGCATGGATATATTGGACAAAATAGATTTTCCCCCTATGCTCAGAGTGCGACAGAAATTCAATCCCATCCGCCTTCGGGATGTGGAAGGCTCCATTCTTGCCCAAATAAGGGCTCTTGGCCAGGAACTTCCCATACAGCCGGGTCAAAGCGTGGCTCTGGCTTGTCCCAGCCGGGGGCTGGCAGACTATCCTCTGATAATAAAAAGCGTCGTTGAAGGATTAAGGGAACTGAAGCTAAAGCCCTTTATTATTCCCGCCATGGGCAGCCACGGTGCTGCCACTGTCAGTGGCCAGGAAAAGGTGTTGTATGATCTGGATATTACTGAATCGACAGTGGGCGCTCCCATCCGCTCCAACTTGGAGGTCGTGTCTGTAGGAAAAACCAGGGAGGGCATACCGGTCAATATCGACCGTTTAGCTTACGAGGCCGATCATATCGTACCCATAAATCGCATCAAAGAACATACCGGTTTTGAGGCGGACATTCAAAGCGGACTCATGAAGATCATGGTTATCGGTTTGGGAAAGACCGAAGGGGCTCAAAGATATCACCACGCCATGATATCTTACGGTTACCACGCCATTATAATGGCCGGAGCCCGCACTGTTCTGCAAAATTGCAACATTCTCTTCGGTGTGGGGAGTATTGAAAATGCCTATCATCAGGTGGCGGATGTGGGTGTGTTCAAAAAAGAGGAAATCGAGGATCGGGAAAGAGAGTTTTTGGCAAAATACAGAGAAATCAAGGCCAGTCTTCCATTTGATTTTGCTCATGTCCTCATGATTGAAGAAGTCGGCAAAGAAATCGCGGGACACAGTTTTGACACCAAGGTGGTCGGTCGCATAGGCTCCTATCTTGGCCCGGATCCGGAAAAACCGATTATTAAAAGGATCATGGTATCAGATTTGACTGATGCCACCAAGGGCAATGCCGCAGGCTTGAGCACCGCTGACGTTATAACCAGACGGCTCTTCGATAAAATGGATTATGAAACCACCGCTATTAACAATATTGTGAGCGCTCAGCTGGAGGTCGCCAAAACCCCCCTTATCATGGAAAATGACCGCGATGCCCTTACCGTTTGTATGATGACGGTGGGTCTTACTCCTTATGCGGAACAAAAAATCATGCGTATCAAAAACACGCTCTACCTGAATGAGGTGGATGTTTCCCTGGCCTATGCCCCGGCACTGGAAGACCGTAGTGATCTGGAAATTATAGAACCTGCCCGGCCCCTTGTAATGGAAAAGGACGGATATTTTACCAAGTTTCTTGCTCACTAACCCGCATTTCTCATGAAGAATTTATTTTTGTTTTTAAAATAAAAAAGAAACTGCGTAAAGTTATCATTTGAATTGTTGCTGCCAAGTGGTGTTGGAGGAAAATAAAATGAGGTTTTTTGATTTACTTTCTCAAGATGAACTGGAGCAGATTCACCAGAAGACGCTGGAAGTTTTGGGGAAAGTAGGGTGTATCATCGAGCACCAAGAAGCCCTGGAGCTTTTACAAAGTGCCGGTGCCAAAGTGGATTTTGCCAAAAACCGCGCCTTTTTATCAGAATTGATGGTGGAAAAAGCGCTGGCGTCAGTGACCAGGAAATATTTGGCTGCCGGCCGCAATCCTGAATATTCGTATGAAGTCTATGCCGGTATGGACGCAAAATTGCGATGCCTTGGCGGGGCTTTAAACTGGTTTTCCACCGTCGAAGATGAAAACCGCCCCATTACCCTGGCCCATACCAAAAAAATGTTGGCCATAGCTGACGCCCTGTCTGAAATCGATCTGGTGGGCACTCCTTTTGCCGCTGAATTCCCATCAAATACATATGATGTGCACTCTCTACGGTTAGCTCTGACTAGTACTGTCAAGCATATCTGGAGTCTTACCATAAGCTCTAAAAACCTGCGTTATCAGATGGAACTCTTGGAAGCCGTATCCGGCGGCAGGGAAAAACTCAAAACCCATAAACGCATAAGCGGTATTGTCTGTATTATCGATCCTTTTAAATTTTCCCATGATGAGATTGAAAGGCTTAAAATATATGGAGACTATATGGTACCGGTCAAATGGACCTCTTCATCAATGATTGGTGGCAATGCTCCTTATACTGTTGCCGGCGCTCTGGTGCAAAACATGGCTCAATTTCTGGCCAGTTTGGTCATTACTGAGACCATGAGACCGGGCACGCCGGTGGTTTATTACATCGCCTTTCAGGTCATGGATATGCGAAAGGGCTTTGCGGTTTTTAACGCACCCGAGCTCATGATGGCCAGGGCGGCCATTGCCCAGATAGCGAGACATTATAATCTGCCCAGCGCCATAACGACCGTAACTTCCACCGGGACGGAAAAAGAGCAAGCCATATCTTTGCGCAGTATTGGACTAATGAATAGCATAATGACCGGAGCCAGCGAAATCAATCTTGGCGGTTCACTGGATGGCGGCGCTTCTTTCAGTCCTGAGTTTGCTGTGATCGATAATGAATTTATGGCTTATCTTCGCAGCTTCAGAAAGGGGTTTGCCATAAACCAGGACAGCATGAGCCTGGAGGCTATTTCTCGCGGCATAGAGTCAAGGCAATACGTTTCAGACATACACACCCTGGAACATTTGCGCAAGGAAATGCATTTTGATAGTGATCTTTTTGACTGGAGAAACAACGAATCCAGGTCTGAAACGAGTGCCTGCTCTCTTCTGGAAAAAGCCTGGGAAAAAGCTTCCAATATAATCGAAAACCATCACGTTCCTCCTTTGGAAGAAAAACTAGTAAAGGAGCTTGACCGCATTGTGGCTGCGGCCGATAAAGATCTGCTCTCTTGAATACTATCCATTTTGGCTGAGGAGCCATGTTTCACTATATGGAAATAATAGTAAAGCAAACTCAATAAGGAATTGATTCACTATTGTCCAGTTAAAATATTACCGGGTTCGTGGCGATTCATTAACCCCGACTCAACGATGAATCCCTCCTGATATTATAGCGTTCTATTGATCGCATATAAGCTGGACAATGGTGTTGCCGTAAAAATTATTAATAAAATTGAAAATTCTTTGTGAAAGGATAATTCTATTTACTATAGTTTACATCCTTTTACAGAAATATTTTTCAGGAACCAGAACATTGCCTTCCATTAAACGTCGCGCTGTACGGATGACAATAGCTTCTTTATATTCGTATGCATTACCTTGTTTTTTTATTTTTGCACCGACTTCAATGATGCCTCCGGGGTGGCCGATCCGAAGGATTTCTTTGGTAGTATTTTCCGAATTTAGCATTTCGTTGACTACTGTCCCTTCGATTAAGGCAGCACCGATAGTGGCAATAGCCCCGCTGACTGCATAAGATTTATGTAAGGTCCCCATAGACATAATTCTTGCTACAAGGTCGATATTTTCTTTCTCGACTACACGACTACAAAGATCTGTATATGGTTGAGATGGTGCTACGAAAGCAATTTTAGGCACTGAACGGCTGCGTTGAGTTGTCTCTTCAGCGGTAGTTGCAAAGCCTAAACGAACGGCTGCTGAGCTGCGGATAGCTTCGAGCTTTTTCCTGATGATGTCGCTTTGATCCACTTCTTCTATTTCGATACCTGTCAGTCCAATCTCACTTGCAGAGATCAGAACCACAGGATTGGCTGCATCGATGATACTCAACTCTACTGGGCCGATACCCGGTATCTCCAGATTATCTTTAAGATTACCGGTGGGAAATAGTCGTCCGGTTAATGATCCTCCTGGATCGCAAAATCGCAAAGTAATTCTGGAACCAGCACAGGGGACCCCATCAATAAAGCATTCCCCTTCTTCATCGTGGCAACCCTCTTTTACCGGCACATCAGCGACAATCAGTTTATTGGTATTTTTCTGGTGTATCCGCACCTGTGTAACAGGTTCCTCAGCCCTCACCAGATATTCATCCACTGCAAAGGGCCCGACGGCGGCAGACATGTTGCCACAATTGCCTTGATATTCGACAATAGGTTTTTCGATGGATACTTGGCCGAACTGATAAACGACATCATAGGAAGGATCTTTACTTTTGCTGATAATGCCTACCTTGCTGGTAGTAGAAACGGCCCCTCCCACTCCATCGATTTGTCGACAATTGGGATCAGGACTGCCATAAGCCGCCAGGATAACACGATCCCGGATTTCAGGATCCTGGGGTAGATCATGTTCGTGGAAAAAAAGCCCCTTGCTGGTACCACCTCTCATGTAAACGGTCGGTATTCTTTTTTGCATGCAGCATTCTCCATAATTTTTAGTAAGGATGGTATCTAAGCAAATTTAGCCATATTATCAGCAACTTCCGTAAAAGCCTTTGTTACTGGCGAATCTTTATATTGTTCCTGGAAAGAAGTGCCGGAATCTCCGCATGAAACCATTTTTGGGTCGAACGGAATCCTCCCAAGAAACTTTATTCCAGTTGTATTGGCTGTTTTTTCACCGCCTCCTGAACCAAAAAGATCAATTATTTCGCCACAGTGGGGACAGGCAAAACTGCTCATATTTTCAATAAGTCCAAAGATTTCCATCTTTACTATTTTACAGAAATTAATAGATTTCCTGACATCTGCCAGAGAGACTTCCTGGGGTGTGGTAACGATAATTGCCTTGGCGTCAGAAATTGTCTGGGCAATGGTTAATGGTTCATCACCTGTCCCGGGTGGAGAATCGATAATCAAATAATCGAGGTTACCCCACTCTACATCACCAATAAACTGCTTTATTGCTGAATACTTCATGGGACCTCGCCATATAATGGCATCATCCCTACTATGCATAAGGGATTCTATTGAAACAGCGCTCAAATTTTCGGAATAACTTTTGGGTTTCAATTTCCGGTTCTCGTTTATATCAAGCGTTCCTTTAAGTCCAAGCATTCTAGGAATATCCGGGCCATGAATATCTGCATCCATGAGACCGATTTTAAATCCCTTGTTGGCAAGAGCTATTGCTATATTTACAGATACACTTGACTTCCCGACACCTCCCTTGCCACTCATTATAAGGAATTTGCTTTTAATTTTTTCCAAAGATGTATTAACCGATACATCCTGATCCGATTCCGTATTTTGTTGCTTCTTTGCAGCATCGACACTTTCATATATTTTTGCCATTGTATCTTTCCACTCCTTTAAAATCGTTTTGCAAATTAATAATATGTGATTTCATCGTTCCGAGCTTACATAACTATTTTATAGCTTCCTCCTTCAATATTTATGGCCTTCCCGTTGATTAAGGCATCTGCAACAGTTTTTCGTGCCCTTTGGACAATCCGACCGAAAGTGGCTCTGGAAACTCCCATGTGGCGTCCTGCTTCCTCATGAGACATGCCCAAAAGATCTGCAAGCCTTATGGCTTCACCTTCATCAATCGTAAGGCGAACTTCCTCCAGATTTTGCGTAGGGATTCCTCTTGGTTTAAAATAACTTACATCTGGGTCAAACTTGACATAACGATTTTTTTTAGGGCGTACCACAGATCATCCTTTATGGGTATATACTCAAAATTTAATTTAAGTTCTGCTGCCTGGATTGTCAAGCCGCTTTTCAGACTTTTTTGAATCAGATCTTTTATCTCTTGTGTTTTTGATGGTTTTGTTACAAAGTTTAACAATAGTAACACTTTAGCATTTTAAAACCAGTTTACACAAATAAGCTTGAAAGGTGATTAAATTTTCAGCCGTGTAATTGTCTGAGGGTATTAGTGAGTGTTAAGAAAGAACAGGGATCTGCATGGTGTGTTTCAAAGTTTGATTAGCTTTAATAGCTTAGCTGTTTTATTGAAAAGACATGTACTGTTCTTTATTTACACTCACTTATGCGCGAGTTTTACACGGTTAAAATTTAATTATCTTTCAAGCGGCCTTGTTTTCAAACAGCTAAATATTAGTAACAAT
>Ga0114923_10002045_pt1 | contig 13788 bp, 11 predicted proteins | sample SumtaG_FD_89578 | JGI IMG/M metagenome (GOLD analysis project Ga0114923, IMG submission 89578) | Deep subsurface microbial communities from Indian Ocean to uncover new lineages of life (NeLLi) - Sumatra_00157 metaG | ecosystem: Environmental > Aquatic > Marine > Oceanic > Sediment | place: near... | reverse complement strand
CTTCCAGTGCTATTGCCTGGTGTTTTTCCGGATCAAATTCCTCTCCCAGGGATATAAAACGCTTTAAACTCCAGTTTCGTTCTAAAATACTTACCAACTGCTTCTCGATCATGGCCACACCTTGATGAAAGGAATGAAAATCTTCGGTTTCAGCAACTGCCTGAATGGCCCGCTCAAAATCGTCAATTATCGGGACTATATCCAGAAGCAGGGCGGAATTGGCATATCTTATGCCATCCTCCTTTTCCCTTAACATCCTCTTTCTGAAATTTTCAAAATCAGCTGTTTTTCTTAAAAGCTGGTCTTCAAGGCAACTCTTCTCCTCGGCCAGCTCCCGGTTGTGTTCCTGCAGTTCTCTGACTTTTATTTCCGGCTCCTCCCCATGATCGCCGTTACTCATGTCGGAGCCCGTGGTATCTGCAGTTTCTGCTTCCTGCTTTTCTTCTACATCTATTGCCTGTTTATCCATTTCAGGCGCCGATGCTTTCTTATCAGCTTCTTTGGGTTTTCGCTTTGGCATCACTCTACCTGTCTATGCTTATGACAGCATAAAATCCTGTTGTTTTAGTAAGAATTTAAAGCCATTGCAGTCGAAGATGGCATATGCCAGCATTGTACTGCGATGATCTTCTTTTAAGATAAGATAATAAGGCGGTTTATCACCAGTCAAGTCTTTTTTAACGGGAAATCGATATAGAGGTATACGACTAAAATATTAACGATTTATCACCAGCGGTAAAAGCGGCAAACTCCTTCTTTTTATCCTCAAATCCGGAGCGGCCTAAAAGCCCATAGGCAAAGGACTTACCCTCCTCTACTCCGGGCTGATCCAGGGGATCAATACCAAAAAGCGCCCCAATTGCCACTGTCTGAACCTCAAAAAAATAAAAAAACTCGCCAACTTCATCAGGAGCTACCTTTGAGAAAGTTATTGCCGTCAAAGGCCTCTTTTCCTTGGCCAGAGCTACTTCAGTAGCTCTTTCTTCAGCATTGAAAAGCTCATTCATAGTGTGGCCCCCCAGATAGGAGAGGGCCTCGTTGCCTTCAAAAGCACGGGGAATTTCAATAGTATTCTTAAAATTCTCTACCTTTAAAAAAGTATAAACCTTGTCATCCGGTCCCTCTTTATAAAGCTGAACCTGGGAATGCTGATCAGTTACGCCCAGCGCCTTTACCGGGGTTGGCCCCACGTTTACAACTGCTCCATTGAGGTCGTTACGCTTTCCCAGACTCTCTGCCCAAAGCTGGCGATACCAGTCAGCGAGATCTAATAACCGGTCACCGTAAGCGAACATCACCGAAATACAACGACCGGAGAGATAAGCAAGATAATGCATTACAGCCCCGAGATAAGCGGGATTCTTTAAGGGGGAGGAGTTTAGCAGGCGTTTATCCATAGCCGCAGCTCCGGCCAGCAGAGCCTTTATATCGATCCCGATCAGAGCAGCGGGGAGCAGCCCCACCGGTGTCAGCACTGAAAATCTCCCCCCCACACCCTCGGGCACCTCAAAGCTGGTCAGCCCCTCTTGATCGGCGATCTGCCGAAGCGGGCCTGAATCCCTGGCAGTGGTAACTACTAATCTATCCCGATAACCATTTTCACCAACACCATCGATCAACCACTTACGGAATATCAGGAATGAGGCCATGGTTTCCGCTGTGCTTCCCGATTTGGTAATCACATTTACCAGGGTTTCAGCAGGATCAAGCTTCTGCACTACCCGGCACAGCCTTTCCGGATCGATATTATCCAGCACATATAGCTCAGGATCAAGCACAGTATCCCGGTAAGGACTCCTCAAGGCAGAATTTAAGGCGATCAGTCCCAGGGCGGAGCCGCCGATTCCCAGTACCACCAGGTTTTTAAAATTGCCCTTAATCTCCGCTGCATAACCTGTAATATCAGCGATATTCTGATATGGCAGATCATAAAAAGGCAGCTGCCCTGCTGCCCGTTTATTCTTAAGGGTCTCATCAATTGCCGCGACCTTACCGGCATAGTCTTTAACCTTGGCCAGATCAACAGCCGGCGTCATGCGGCCGTAATCAATAGTAATAGACATTTTATATCTCCTAACCCCTTGGCGCTAATTCAAGGATTAATTCAACTTCGCCCCTGCTCAACTTGGTCTGTTTTGCGATTTCCTTGGCTGACCAGCCATGCCGGGCCAGCTTAATTACTGTCTCTCTCTGGCTTAAAGGCGGAGCACCCTTATCAGTTTCCTTACCGCCGCTCTGGGCCTTTAATATACTCTGTAGAAGCTGTACCTGCTCCTGTGCCTCCCTGCTTACCTTTTCAAAGCGGGTTTCCGTGCGCGCCAACCAATCACGCGATGTTTCGAATTTCTTGATACGGTCATCCAGATTAGAGAGCACATCATCCAGATTATTCAGTTTATCCACCACAGCATCGGCTTTCTCTTTGTTAGTGGATAGGATTTCAATTTCCTGCCTTAAGGCTATCAATTCCGAAGATGATTCCTTCAAACCCTTTTCCAGGGTTCCCAGCATCTGGAAATTTTTATCCACTCCCTCAGTGGTAACCTCCAAAATAGCTTTCTTCTTTTCGAGGCGCTCATAACGGTTTTCCATTGCTTTTTCCAGATTTTCCAGCTCACGTATTCTGGCCTGAATTTCCTGCAGACTATCCTGACTGGAGTGCACTGCCTCAATCCGCGAGTTTACATTACTGGATATTGTTAGAAGTTTTTTAAAATTGGAATCCATATCTTCAATTCTTCTGCGTTCAGAAATAAAGCGGGTTACCCTGCCCTGAATATCTTCAGCCAGTCTTTTTGTATTCAAGAGTTGACTGCGTGTTTCAATTATATCTTTGCGCTGTTCTTTTAGATCTTTAAGTTCGTTCTTCATCTCCTCAATCTTCGCCTCTAAAGATAACTTAAGGGTGTCAGCCCGCTCAAATATTCCGGTCTGAGAGGTAAAATCTTTGAGCCGTTTGTCCATATTATTCAGATTCCCTCCCAGCGAACCCATACTGCCTTTGAAATCAGCGCTGAAAACATTCAACTCTCTCTGAAAATTACTCATGGCAGTTTCCGTCTTTTGCTGCAGCTCTTTCTGCAATTTACCGGTTTCAGCTGCTATTTCCTTTAACGACAGTTTCAATTCCGCCCTTTCCTCTTCCGTTGAAAGCACCAGATCATCACGCTGGCTGCTAAAAGAATTACGGATAGCTTCAACAGTGGATTCAGATCCACTCTGAAAACTCTTGATCCTTGCTTCAATCTCAGATTCCGCTTCAGTGAGCTGCTGTTTGAGCTCTGTCTGCCAGATAGCAATCTCCGCTCTGCTTGCCTCATACTGCTTGCGCAACTGATCAAGGATTGTCTTTTCAGCTTCCTCTCTTTCAGATACCTGAGTTTGAGCTATCTCTGAAATCCTGTTATCCATACTCCGCTGCCATTCACGCAGCCGCGCTTCCATATCGAGGTTTTTCTTTTTCAAACCTTTGAAAAAATCATCTTCAAATACTTGAAGCTGCTCGGAAACTGTCTGATATGCCCTTGATTTTAATTCCGCCAACCCCTCTTCAAGTTCTTTCATCTCCCTTTTCAAGATCTTGAATCCTTCATCCGCCTTTTCTGTTTCTTTCTGATTCGCTTCTTCCAGCGAGTGGGAAGCCGCTTCGAAATCCTCTTTTAAAGCGAGAGACATTTTTTCCATTGCCTGGCGGAGGTTTTTCTCCATGGCTTCGATATCGACATGCACATCTTCAAGTTTCTTGAATCGGTAATCAACATCACCTTCATAATCTCCCAGCCGCTGTTCAATTTGCTCAAAGACCTCCGCCTCCAGCTCTTTACCGATCTTTTCCATGCTTTGGGAGAGATTGACTTTCAACTCTTCCAGCTCACCGGCAAAGCCGGTAATGCGGGAATTTAGCTCCTCCTCAACGCTCCTTGCCTCTGTCAGATTACCTTCCAGGGTTTTGCAGTGTTCCTTTACCTGCCGGGCATCGCTGTAAATCTTTTCTTTAAGTGCAATAAATATCTGATGCTCCAGAGCCTGTCCTTTTTTAGCCGCTTCTGACATTGCCAATTCCTGTTTTTTCATCCTTTTTTCCGCTTCGGCAGTCATGGTATTCATGTTTAAGGCCAACTTCTCCAGGTGGCTGGTAACTTTACCTTGCGCCTTCAACTCGTAATTATTGAAAATATCCTTGAGCGATTCTATAGTCTCATTCTCCAGGGCTTCGCTCCTTCCCTCTAAACGGGTAATATAAGTTGAGAAATCTTTGACCCGCTCTAAAGCCTCAGTTACTTCGGCTGATATGGAATTCACGCTGTCCTGCATGTCGCTCATAGCCTCTTCTTTCAGTGTGTTAAGATGCTTTCTGGCGCTTTCTACAAAATTAGCCTCTATTGCCGGAACAGATTTCTCTATTGCAGCTATTTTAGCTACCGCTTCCTTTATCTCCCTGCCCACGTTATCTACAAAACGGGACTCACTTTGAATGCCTTTTAGGTTATTCTCCACCCTGGCGGTCATGTCTATAAGGTCTTTAAGTACCCTGTCATAGTCGGATATTCGCTTCCCGATACCGTCGATCTCGCCGGCTCTCTGCTTAAGTCCTTGCTCAACGCCTCTTATCTTATTCAAGATCTCTTTACCGGTTTTCAGATTAACCTGCAGTTCTATGGATATATCCCGCAGTTCCGCAGTCTTGTCATCAACAAACCCCTGTATATTCTTTATAACATGATCTGAATACCGTTTTACCTTCTCTAATGAACGGTTGTTCCGGTCCAACTGTCTGTAGATAACAAGAATTATGAAAACGATAAGGACGGTAAGAAGGTTACCAAATGAGAAAAGCATTGTTCCCCCCCCCACACACACAATAGCTTTATAATATTCTAACCCGCACGACTGCGGTTGTCAATTATATTAAATATTATTCACCAATTTAAAAAAACCTTTATAACTGTTAAAAGTAAAATCCGCCAGCCCATTTGCTTCGGCAATACGGGTAAAATGAGCTGTTTTCATACCAACCTGGCGGGCGCCGACAACATCGTAATGGTACCTGTCTCCGACAAAAAGTATTTCCCCGGGATCAACCTTCAGTGTTTCAACAATTTTCAGGAAGGGCTCTTTATTGGGTTTAAGATAATTTGTTTCTTCAGAAGAAAGGGTATAGTCCCACAATCCAGCCAATCCCAGATAGCTCAATTTACGCTTTACCGGAAAATCAGAAAGCACAGCCAGCTTGTATCCCGCTCCTTTAAGCTCTCCCAGGGTCGCCGTCAGGTGCGGGAATGGTTTCATAAAACGAAAAAGATTCTCAAATTTATCATAAATAATTCGTTCGATCGCTTCTTCAGCTCTCTCCCGGGTAATAGCTAAACGCTCTGCCATAAGTTTCGCCTGAAGCTCCCTGAAATTATCAACCGGGCGAATTGAGCGTATCTCTTTTCGAACCCGGGAAAACTGAAAGAGAAACCAGGGATGACATAGAGCCAGGAAAAGAGAGATGGAGAACATGTGTGAATATGGATAGAAGGTGCCGTCAAGATCAAAGGCTACCGCTTTAATCGCCATATTGTAGTAAAGAATATAGAATTATCAGCCTTTATTCAACCATGCCTTCGGGTGGCGGCTGGAATACTCCCCGGGCATCGAGGCGGACCAGATGTATAAAGTCAGCCGGGTACTGCTTTATCAAAGAGGCGGTGCTGCTTTCGGTATTCCGCTCCATCACTGCAATTCTAAAATCACCATTAGCGGTGAAATAGGGTAAAAGCACTACTATATGAAAATGTTGGCGTAATCTTGGCTCTTTTCCATACTCCGAATTAATTGATCCCAGGTAAACAATACCCGGATTCCTGAAAGCGGCTGTAAAAAGCAGGGTTTCCAGATCAGCTACCGGATAGCCCACATCTTCAATATAAGTAAAAAAATCAACCCGTCTTAAGTCAGCGCTCTCCGGGTCTACCTGGCTATGCTGCCCCTCCAATCCGGATTGGGCCATCAGAAGATTAACTGCTAAATTCCTTGACCAATCCAGGCCGAAGTAGGGATCCCGTTCCTCTTCGTACGGCAGGCTCCAGCGGTTTCCACGAAAATTCAGGTGCTTTATCTTCAGCTCTTCAATATCCAGGTAGCTGCTCGTAAGGGGATAATAGAAGCCGTCGGTTATCCATTTGGCGAAGCCGGAACAATTAAAGCCGCCGTTAACTGCCTCTTCCTGTTCTACACCATCCTTTATAAGAACAAAACGTCCTTCTGAATCCTGGGCTCCATCATCAGCATCTTCAAGAAAGGGGAGCCTTGCCCGTAGAAGGGCTAGAATACCCTCTATCCGGCGGTCAAGCTCTCTTTCACCGCGCCAGAACAAAAGCGGCCACTTCAACACCGAGCCGGAAAGGGCAATTACCCTGGAAAAGGGCAGAGTTAAAAAGGCTTCCAGCGGCAGGGGCAGAATAGTCCTGTTATAGACAGGTTTACCGAGGAGGAAGACATCCATTTCCGACCTTTCGCCTGCCGGAAAGATCCTGATAAATGATCCCGGATCATTACGGTAAAAGATCTTAATCTGTTCAAATTCTCCTTTTTCCAGGCCCCGTTTGATTATGTAGTTGCCTCTACGGGCAATTGGAAAAACGCCGCTTTTCTCATTTAAAAAAAGAAGATAAAAAGAGTTCGCAGAAGTTTCAACCCTGAACTGCACCCTTTGACCGGTTAGCCCTTGAGTAAATATACGGGAAGGGGCTTTAAGGGCTTCCTCTTTGGGTGCAGTAATTAACGATCTCAGACGCTGTCTGTATTCATAATTCTCTTCCGCTGTATTGATATCAATTGTATTGATATCACTAAAAACACTTAAGTCAGGGGCTGTATATGAGTTTTCCGCCCAAAGTGGGCACACTGCCGGGATCAGGAAAAGAACAATGGTATTAAACAAAAAGTACTTGGTCATCGATTCTATTTACGGTATAGGGCAACTTTTTCTTCAATATCTCTTTATCTAAAGCATAGAGAGGGCTGATCTCTACCGGATAAATTGATCTTCCCTCTTGATCCCTGGGTACCTGCACACCACATTCTTCAAGCCAGAGAGCATATTTTTCAATATAACCTCTGGCACAGGTTGCTATTGAATCGACCCCGCTCTTATTTTTTAGTGGTGCGAATTCATCCGCGCGCAGAGTTTCATAAAAAACTGCTTTACCGGCCAGTGGTATGATATCAAAGATAAACTTTTCAAATTTAACAACTTCCGCCTCCTTAAGGATACAGCCGTTACTGCCGGGTATTAGGGCTACTTCTTTTTTGCACGCCTGGTGAAAGGGCAGAACACAATCAGTTTGGGCAAGAAAAGCTACGTTGAAGATATGAACAGCAATGGAGCCCTGGCCGCCGGCAACAGTCAGAAAAGCCGCTTTACCTCTGGAGATCAATTCCCGGCCCAGCTCTCTTTCTTTTTCCATCTTTATAATATCATCATGGGAAAGATGGGGAATAGGGGAAAGCGAAGGCGGGACCTCTTTCTCCAGCAGGCATTTCTGCAATGAAGATAACAGCCTCAAATCCAGAGAAACGAGTTCTTCAAGCAGTATGCTTTTCTTATGCTCATCCCAATCAGTCCAGCAGTCGAAAAGATGATCCTGCCCAAGAGCAGAGAGGCTCTCAATAACTTCCTCTTCATTCATCATTAGCGATCCCCCTGACCTTAAACCATATATTTATCAGATCGCTGCGTATCTCTGCGATTTTCGACTTATAGTTCAAATCCGAAGAGTTCAACTCCTGCCAGATCCTTTTTTTCGCACCCTCGATTGTATACTTCTGATCATACAGCAGATGTTTCAGACGTAGAAGAAGCTGCACCTCGCGGCCGGTATATACCCGCCTGCCGGCCAGATTCTTTCTGGGAGAGAGAAATGGAATCTCCTCTTCCCAATAACGGATAACATGGGTTTTAACAGCGATTAGAGTGCTGACTTCACTGATAGTATACTTTCTCACAACAGCTGTTACAATCTCTCCTTAAAATCAAGGCTTACCGGTACGCTGCTGAATCCCAGATCCTCACGAATTCGATTTGTCATATATTTTTGATAGATACGCGGAAAACCCTTTCGCTGATTTATAAAGAAGATAAATTTCACCGGATTGGTCCCAATCTGGGTGCCGTAGCGTATTTTTATATTTTTACCCCTGGTGGGCGGTCGATAGTGAATCAGCCATTGCTTCAGGTAGCGGTTCAGTACCGGTGTTGTTACCCGCAGGTTCAATTGCCGCCATATCATAACAACAGCAGCAAGCACTTTTTCCACGCCCTCGCCTGTAAGCGCGGATAGCGGCAGGATCGGGGCAAATCCTAAAACAGGAAAGAGAAATCGTACCCGGTCTTGAACCGCCTGAAATTGATTGGGTACACTTCGGAGTAAATCCCACTTATTTAATACCAGGATAATCCCTTTTCCCTTTTTAATTATCAGAGAGGCTATTTTCTTATCCTGTTCAGATAAGCCGCTGCCGGCGTCGATCATCAATAATACTATATCCGACTCATTGATACTCTTTATAGCGCGGTTTACAGCATAATATTCAACTGAATCAGTTACCTTTTTTTTTCTCCTGATGCCGGCTGTATCAATAACCTTCAGGTTTATATCACGGTACCTGAAAAGCCCTTCTATTGTGTCCCTGGTTGTGCCCGGATCTTTAGAAACAATGGCTTTTTGCTCATTCAGCAGATAATTCAGCAGGGTTGATTTACCGGTATTGGGCTTACCCAGAATTGCAAGACGGATAATGGGCTTCTGGCTCGGGGCCTCTCCCTGAAAAGAGTTATTATATTCTTTAAATATTAAACTTTTAAGACTCTCAATATTTTTACCGTGAACTGCGGAAATCCAGATAGCATGGTTGAACCCTAACTCCATGAAATTCCAGAAAGACTGTTCCAGTTTGGGATTATCCACCTTATTTACAACCAGGATAAGTTTTTTTCTGTACTTTCTTAAACCTTCAATCAATTCATGATCTTCTCTGTTCAATTCCTCCTTCACATCCACCAGGAAAAGGATTAAGTCCGCATCTTCAGCATTTTTTATACTCAGATCCCTGACTTTTTTTTCCAGATCATCCATCTCTACTTTATAGCCGCCCGTATCGACTAAGTGTATTCGTGATCCTTTAATCAGACATTCAGCCTCAACCGGGTCGCGTGTAACACCCGGAGAAGGGTCGGTAATAGCCCGGCGCCGGCCCAGTAAGCGGTTAAAGAGAGTAGATTTGCCTACGTTTGGTTTGCCGAGGATCACAACCCGAAAGAGCCGCTCTTTAATAGGAGACAAAGTCAAGATGCTTACCCAACCACTGTTTCATGTAACTATCGATTTCCCGGAAAGACTTCATCTCCATTATTGCGCCCACAATTTCTTCAGCCTCGGCAATAGTTATTGAACGAATGATCTTCTTAATTTCCGGGATAACTATGGGGCTCATACTGAGCTCATCCAGGCCCATCCCTATCAGAATTACCGCAGCGTTAAGATCACCGGCCATCTCACCGCACATGCCCACCGGAATTCCTTTCTCGTGGCCATTATCAACTATCAGTTTAATTAATCTTAATACCCCAGGGTGAAAGGGCTCATATAGATAGGCAATCCGTTCATTTTCCCGGTCCACGGCAATTGTATACTGGATCAGATCGTTGGTACCAATTGAAAAGAAATCCACCTGCCGCGCCAGAATATCTGAGGTGAAGGCTGCAGAAGGCACTTCAATCATAATTCCTACAGGCACATCATTATCAAAGGGAACACCCCTTCTTTTAAGTTCATCCTTGGTCTCCTCCAGCAGGGCCAGGATGTTTTCCAGCTCTTCAATACCTGAAATCATAGGAAACATTATCTTTAAATTGCCGTAAACCGAGGAGCGCAGCATAGCACGGAGCTGCGCTTTAAAAATATCCGGCCGGGACAGACAGAAACGTACCGCCCGCCACCCGAGGATCGGATTACTCTCATTAATACCATTAAAACCCGGTATTACCTTATCTCCGCCCAGGTCGAGGGTCCTTATTGTAACACTCTTTCCTTTTACTGACTCCAGCACACTGCGGTAGGCTTGAAACTGTTCTTCCTCAGTGGGAAAACGATTCGGACGGATAAATAGGAATTCTGAACGGTATAGGCCGATTCCATCAGCGCCATGAGCAATTACCGATTCCACCTCTTCAGGAATTTCGATATTGGCCTCTAGAGAAATCAGTTTGCCATCCCGGGTCTCTGCGGGGAGCTCATTCAGGTTCAATAACTGCAGTTCATACTTATGCCATTCTGCAAGTGTATTGTAATACTTCTTTATAACCCTCTTGTCAGGCTTTACAATAACCAGCCCTTTGGTACCGTCGACTATTAATTCATCACCAGTCTGCACATATTGAGTAATATTCGAAAGACCCAATACTGCGGGTATTTCAAAAGAGCGGGCCAGAATAGCGGTGTGTGAGGTCTTGCCCCCAACATCGGTGGCGATTCCGATTACCTTTTGCTTATTCATGGTGACTGCATCTGAAGGCAGCAGATTGTGAGCTACTACGATACTCTCTTCATCAAGATCAGCAAGAGAAATTTTCTGGATACAGAGCAAATGACTTATTATACGCTGAGAAACATCATAAATATCAGCTCCACGCTCCCTTAAGTATTCATCTGTAAGGGAGTCAAGCCTGCCAGCAATCTCACCTGCGACTTCTAGCAATATCCATTCAACATTCTGCTTATTCTGTTTTAGCTTTTCATTAACCTGCTCATGGAACTCCGGATCATTCAGCATTAACAGGTGCGCATTAAGGAAGCTGTTTTCTCCATCTCCCATGGCCGCGGAAGTTTCTTTTATAAGAGCTTCTATCTCGGCACCGGCCTTTTGCACGGCATCTAAGAAGCGTTCGACTTCATAAATAATCTGACCGGCAGAAATATCATACATAGGAATGGAATGTTTTTGTTCAGCATAGACAAAAGCCTTTCCGATAGCAATACCGGGAGAGACCATTATGCCCTTTAATTGTTCCATTTGTTGGATAATATAAATGCTTTTTCCTAAGCTGTCAAATCAATCTACTTTGCGAATGTACCGATCATAATAGTAATTATGGCAAGAAAGAAATCATCTATAGGCTGTCTATTTTATCTGGCTTTAGTTCTTTTGGTTATTATAATCTTTCTATTTAAATGGGGTACCATCAGGGAGGTTATAAACAGCACCGGCTTTCTCAAGGTATTTACTGAAAATGATAATCCTGACCCTATAAATGTAGTGATTAGCCCTGATGAACAATCAGATGATCCGACCACTGAACAGGAAGAAAAAAGGATCGAAAAAAACACTGATATTGTGCTCCATGTTGATGAGCAAAAGGATAAAGAAAAACAAGAAGAAAAACCTGTTTACACCCGCAGATCGCGGATTTTCTTTGTCCAGGTTAATTCCGAAGGTGAAATAGCATTGAAAGGCGTTATCCGTTCTGTTCAATACCAGGATGCGCCTCTAAAAGCTACTTTGGAAACCCTGCTCCAGGGTCCGCTGGCAGCCGAAATCAATCAAGGTCTATTGACCTTATTGCCCCATGAGACAGCCATCAACAATATCTCTATAAGGGGAGATACAGCTGTCCTGGATTTTAATGAGAGCTTTCGCTTTAATTCTCTCGGTCCTGAAGGTGCTTTAGCCCAGATCAAGCAAGTGGTATTCTCTGTAACCGAGTTTTCCAATATCAAAAAGGTGCAGATATTGATCGACGGCAAGCGTACCAAGTATTTGAGTCCCGAGGGAGTTTACATTGAAAAACCGCTATCCAGAAATTCCTTCTAATACCACTTCTTTCAATCTTTTCTGCATATCAGGATAAGGTGCTTCCTCTGATCTTTTCAGGTGAAAAAAATATTCGATATTTCCTTTGCTGCCCAGGATGGGTGATGATGCAATTTCAGTGGTAAAAGCCCCCTCCTGCCACAGGTCTTTCATGGTATCCAGCACTATTTTATACCTGGATTCTTTACGGTATACAACGCCGTCAAAATCCTTATCCGGATTCCGCCACTCGAATTGGGGTTTCACCAGCGCAATAATCCAGCTCTCTTCAACGATTCCCAGCAGGAAATAAGCGGCGTGGCGCAGAGAACGAAAAGAGAGATCCATAACTGCGGCAGCCGGTTTTAAGCCCTGAATCTTGTCTCTTAAGTCAAAAATATTTGTCCTTTCAAAGAGAATGATCCGTTTATCCTTTCTTAAACGATAATCCAGCTGGTTGTAACCAACATCTACGGCAATAACCTCTGTCGCGCCCCTCTGCAGCAGGCAATCACTAAAACCCCCGGTGGAACAGCCGGCATCAATAAAAGATCTGCCTTTACAATCAATATTCCACTTGCCTAATACAAAGTCCAACTTTTCGCCCCCCCTGGAAACAAACCTTCGCCTTGGTGCAAAGGCCGGCTCACAACTTTCAGCCACCTTCAAAGCCGGATCCCGTACTCTTTCTCCGCTTACAAAAACCTCACCACATAGAATGCGGGCAAAGAGCTCTTTCCTCGGGATTTCCGGAAATCTTAACGATAAAGCATGAATCAGGGAAATTTTCACATTAAAGAATTTTCAGTAAAAGGTTTTATTGCCACGGTCTTACCGCTTTGAACATCTATCTCCAGCAGAACACCCATAATCAACGCAGATTTCTCTACAACATCCATCTTCAAGGGCATCTGGGTAAGGCCTCTTTGTATGGCGATCTCCCGGTTCATACCTATTACGCTATCTTTTGGCCCGACCATACCCACATCGGTAAGATAACCGGTTCCTGCAGGCAATATGCGCTGATCTCCAGTCTGTACGTGAGTATGAGTTCCAATTACGGCGGAAACCTGGCCGTCAAGATACAAAGCCAGGGCTTCCTTTTCTTCAACGCTTTCAGCATGAAAATCAACGATGATTACCTTTGTCTCACGCGACAAGCGACGAGCAGTGTCCCGGCCGATCTTAAAGGGGCAGCGCAGCGGTGAGAGAAACATCCGGCCCTCTAAATTTACCACTGCCATTTTAATTCCCTTTTTGATGATTAAACAGCTACCCTTTCCCGGCAGACTTTCATTATAATTCTCCGGTCGCAGCAGTCTATCTTCATTTTTTAAATAGGGATAGATCTCTTTGTGCTGCCAGATATGGTTGCCCGAGGTAATTATATCTACACCGGATTTGAAAAAAGCAGTCATAATTTCAGCAGTCAGGCCAAAACCTTCATTAGCGTTTTCACCATTGACGATCACCATATCAGCCTTGGTCTTCTTGGTAATACTTTTCAAACTGATAAAAACAGCCCTGCATCCAGACTGCCCTATTACATCGCCTAAAAGCAGGACTCTTATAACTGAAATCACCGTGCAAACTCGATAATTCGAGTTTCCCTGATTATCGTTACTTTAATTCTTCCCGGATACTTCAATTCCGCTTCAATTTTTTTAGCGATATCTTTGGCAAGGGAACGGGCGCCTGCGTCATCTACCGAGTCGTTATTCACCATAATACGCAATTCGCGGCCGGCCTGGATAGCATAGGTTTTCTCCACACCGGCGAAACCTTCTGCAATTTTTTCCAGATTTTCCAGCCTCTTAAGATAAGCATCGAATGTTTCCCGGCGGGCACCGGGGCGTGAAGCTGAAATAGCATCGGCTACCTGTACTATTACCGCCTCCAGGCTGCCTGGTTCCTCATCGTTATGGTGAGCAGCAATCGCATTGACCACCTTGG
>Ga0114923_10002044_pt1 | contig 13790 bp, 19 predicted proteins | sample SumtaG_FD_89578 | JGI IMG/M metagenome (GOLD analysis project Ga0114923, IMG submission 89578) | Deep subsurface microbial communities from Indian Ocean to uncover new lineages of life (NeLLi) - Sumatra_00157 metaG | ecosystem: Environmental > Aquatic > Marine > Oceanic > Sediment | place: near... | reverse complement strand
TGGATTGCACCATGATTTTGTAAAACACTTTTCTGAAATATACCGCGTTTTGAAACCAGGTGGAATTTACGTATTCACTACAGAATTTGGATTTATGAAAAACTCTGTAAAGATACCCCACCACTGGTGTTTCGGGATGGATGAAATAAGTGAATTAATTAATGGATCGAAGTTTAATATAAATCCGGAAATAGATTGTACTTTATTTAAACACAGGGTAAACTCGCCTACGCATATTTCTAAAGTAGCTCGAAATAAAATTCCTGCATTGCCTAATTTAACAGTAATGTACCCGCATATTATATTATGGCCGGCACATAGTAAGAGTCATTGCTTTACTTCCACTTGTTTTGTATTAATTAAAGAGCCGAGAAAAGGTAAATTTAAACTAAACTTTAAGAACATGGATGAAAGCATAGAATTTTTAAAGCAGTTTAAGGCATAAGATGAATCTTAAACTTGGAACAAAATATAAAGTTTTAAAACCTGCTGCCCTTAGGATACTTATTATATGGGATGATGATGATTATTGTGTGTATTTAGATGTTGGGGATACGATAGAAATTGTAAAACTTTATCCAAATAGGGAAGTAATTGAAATTTTACACCATATTACAAAAGAACTTGGTATAGAAGACACTGTATATGTTGAAGATCTAAAAATGGCAAAAAGTTTTAAATCAATTAAAAAAATACCTAAGAAAGGTATAAAAAAATGGATAATAAAAAATCTATTAGTTTAAAAGAACTAAGAAAAAAATTCAGTAAAGCAGCTATGGAAGGATTAGCTAAAAAACGCAAGTTTGCAAGTGATAATTATGATAAAATGGTCAATTCAAATATAACAAAACAATCTAAAAAATGATAAAAAATGAATTAGAATGGAATAACTTTTTAGAGCAATTAAGCTATGACGTGGATAAAGAGTTCCAAAATAAATCAGTAACGATTGGTTTATTAGAAGATATTCGTATATATGTTAATCAAGCACTAAACTTATACTTCTCAAAATACCCAACACCTGAACCCCTTGTATCGGCTATTTATGCGGATGACGCCAGTAAAATTCAAATAATGTTTCATAAACAGGCAAAAATGTACTTTGACTTGGGGAGTTGTTGCCATTGTGGTAGCTGATCATTTTAAGTTAAAAAATATAGTTCTCAAATAAAATAATGCGTGGTAATGAATTAGAAAAGGCCGCCGAGGCGGCTAATCGACGATACAAAGTAGAGAAAAAAGCTTTAATACTTAAAGTACCAACTCCAATAGTATACACCAACAAAGGTATGATAGCTAAACAAAGTACAGTAGACTTTGTTGGAATAATTTCTGGTGGAACTTTTATAGCCTTTGATGCTAAAGAAACTTTAAGTAAAACCAGCTTCCCTCTTAAGAATATACATCAACACCAATTAACTTATTTAGATTATGTTGATGAACTTGGGGGAATTGCGTTTTTTCTAATTCATTTCAAAAAATTATATAAAAACCAAGCTTTTGAAGTACCTGTACCTCTTGTTAAACGATACTGGTATGAAGAAGAAAGAGCATCAATCCCGATCACGGAATTTAAAAAAGAATGGTTGGTAACAACAACCGATTATTTAACCAATAAATAATATGTATGAAACAGTGGAGACAAGATTAGATAGAGCCTGTTTTTGTGAGAACAACATTGAAAAAGATGAAGTTGTACAATTAATTTCATCTAATGGCGATTTTAAACCTATCGGTAAAGTAGTTATCTGTAATCTAAGTCTTATAGTTTTAGGTCCAGTAAGTAAAAAGGAATTAAATGAGAAATATGAGCAGACAATTGTGTCATGTTTGACATATATAAATCCAGGCGATGTAAAATATATTTTAAAAATATAAACCAATGGTAAAAAAATGAAACTAGTAGATCTTGATATAGGGGATCTTTTAGCCTCTATAGAAACTATAGTAGATAAAAAAGCTTACAGGCGAATAAATTTTTGTTTAGACAATTTGCACAAAGGAGATATTGTTCAACTTGTTACAGATGATTATGAACATGTTAAGCCAGTAGGTTTAGTTCATAAAATAAGTCGAAATACTATAACACTAATGCCGACTGATGATGAAATATTAGAAAAAAACGAGTGGGTGTCAATCCCTATGGAAATAAGGATTAGTCCTACTGATGTACACTATATATTTATGATAAAACAAGGGAGTGGAGAGAAATCGAACTAAAAGTAAAAAGACTATCAAAAACAGCAAAACTACCTGAGCAAAAACGCGATGATGATGCTGGTATTGATTTCTTTGCTAATAAAAAGGTAATTGTACCAGGTAATGGAGTAAAGGGAATTCCTACCGGTATTGCAGTAGCGATACCGAAGGGGTACTACCTCCAAGCCCAAGATAGAAGTGGCTTAGCCATGAAGACTACTTTAATAATAAAAGGCGGAGTTATTGATTCTCAGTATCGTGGGGAAATCATAATAATAATGGCAAATCATGGCCATTACCCAATTACTATTATGCCTGATGATAAAGTAGCTCAATTTATACTTTTAAAAGTACCAAAAGTGAAAATTAAAGAAGTAAAAGATCTTGATGAAACAGATCGCGGAGAAAAAGGATTCGGCTCCAGCGACGAGGATAACACAGGATCCGCCGGAGAATAGCAAATGAACGAACTTTCGAAAGAGATTTGGCAAAATAATTACAAGGCAGAAAACGAGAAAACTATAGAAGATACCTGGAAACGTATTGCTAAAGCTGTTGCCTCAATAGAACCTTCCGAAAAAGAAATCTGGGAAAAAGCATTTTACACATTATTAGAGGATTTCAAATTCATTCCTGGCGGAAGAATATTAGCCAATCTTGGAGTAGAAGGTAGAAAACATACAACTTTAATGAATTGTTATGTCCATCATCCGAAGGACATAGGATTAAAAGATCCAGATTCCATAAAAGGTATTTATACTTTATTGCTTGCTCAAGCTGAAACATTAAAATCTGAGGGTGGTTATGGGACAAACTTTAGTTGGCTTAGGCCAGCTGGAACATACATAAAAGGCATAGGCGGAAGAACACCCGGTGTACTTAAGTTTATGGAACTTTGGGATAAAAGCAGTGAAATAATTACGTCCGGATGTGACAAAAGAGTGGATGAACTTCGCAAGGAAGAGAAAGTAAAAATCCGAAAAGGTGCCCAAATGGCTGTTTTAAATATTTGGCATCCAGATATTGAAGATTTTATAACAGCAAAACAAAACACGGGATGTTTAACTAAGTTTAATATGTCAATAGGCATTACAGATGCTTTTATGGATGCAGTTGTAAATGATGAAAATTGGGATTTAGTTTTTCCAGATGTTAGCGATGAAGCGTATAAAGAAACTTGGAATGGGGATCTTGATGATTGGCTTAAAGATGGTAATAGCACAGTAGTTTATAAAACTATTAAAGCTAAGGAATTGTGGGATACAATAATGTTTTCCACATATACTAGAAATGAGCCTGGCGTTATATTTTTAGATACAATGAACAAGCTCAATCCTATTCAGTACGCTGAAAAAATCCTCCAAAGTAACCCCTGCGGCGAAATTGGAATGTCTACAGGTGTTTGCAATCTTGGATCTCTGAACTTGGTAAAGTTTACATCACGAAACTGTGATGGAGAATACTTTTTTGATTTTAAGAAACTTCGTGAAGCTACTACAGTAGCTATACGTTTTTTAGATAACATAAATGATTTATCAGATGCACCCCTTCCAGAATATAAACAATCTATGATAGAAAAAAGAAGAGTGGGATTAGGTACATTAGGGTTTGGATCTTTATGTTTTTTACTAGAATACAAATACGGATCAACACAATCAAAAGATTTATTAACAGCTATTTTATGTAATAAAGCAGAGGCAGAAATTCTTGCATCAGCGCAACTTGGTAAAGAGAAAGGTTCATTTAAATTATTTAATTGGAGCTTATTCTTTAATACAGAGTGGTGGAAAAATTTAAAAATAAATGACCTCGTGAAATTAAAAGTAGAACAAATCGGAGAAATGCGCAATAGCTGCCGAAGCGCACACGCCCCAACTGGAAATACTTCTGTTTTAGCTGGCTCTGTAAGTAGTGGAATTGAACCTGTATTCATGAAGGAATATATCCGATGGGTAATTGTATCCGAAGAAGAGCGGCGAAGATTAAAAAGAAAAGGATTTAAATTCCCTAATAATGTAAAAGGGGAATGGTTCAGTACAATCCATTTAAAATTTGTAAAAAATGATAATGAAGAACAAGAACTCGCTGGAAATTTTAATAGCGAACAATATAAATTTGAAAAAAACAGAGGGCTTATAAAAGCTGTCAATGTAACCGATTATGGTTGGAACTTAATGAAGGACTCTGAGACAGCGAAATTCTCTCCCGAGACCTTTGCCACAACAGAAGATCTTGAAGTCTCTGATCATTTGGACATATTGGAAATTTGTGCCCATCGTACAGATATGGGCGTATCAAAAACTGTAAATATTCCTAAGGAATATCCTTACGAAGATTTTAAAAATATTTATATAGATGGCTGGAAAAGGAATATAAAGGGGATAACAACTTATAGATCCGGAACCATGGCCGCTGTTTTAGAAAAACGAGAAAACATTAAGAAACACCAATCCGCACTTGAAAAAGCATTAGAAGAAGCAGGCGAAGGTGTTCTTGCAGATAACGTTTCATTGCCAAATGAGTACTATTCTAAAGGTTTTAAAATTAGAAGTAACGGTGCAAAAAAGTGGTATGTAAATATCGCGTTTGTAGATGAAACTTACACAAAACCATTTGCTATCTTTATCTCTACTAACAATAGGGAAACTCAAGAAGTAGCAGATGTAGTTATTGATGGTATGACAGAGATTTGTTTAAATGCTGGAATTGAAAAGGCACTAGTCGAAGAGCAGATAGATAAATGCAATGGGCAATCAAATGTTGTAAAAATAGCACGGATGTTAGGAATGGCCTTAAGGCACAATATCCAGATACTAACTATTGTAACTTTATTTGAGCAGTATGATATAGAATTTTCATCTCTTCTTTACCATTTGACGAAGTTACTTTCAAAATACATTGAAGACGGCACACAAGTAAAAAATGAAGCATGCCCGGAATGCAAAGAAACGCTTGTATTTCAAACTGGCTGTAAAATGTGCCCCTCGTGTTTTTGGGGTAAGTGTTAAAAATTGGTATAAGAAAGATATAACTATGCGGCTAAAAAATAACTTATACGTAAATGCTACCCCATAGTAAAATGAAACTAAATCAAAAAAAGAGAAACCAGAAAAATAAATGGGACAAGATTTTTTAGCTTGTAAATTAGGAGACAAATTAAGAACTTTAACTATTAATAATGTTGAAAAACGTGAAGTTACATTAAAAGAAGATAAAGGAACTGCGGAACGAGTAGTGTTGCTAACAACCGAAAAAGACCGCGATAGGGATTTTGAATTATCAGATGTTTATGTAAAGGACTATAAAGGCTTTAGAATACAGGGATTATGGTTTTCTTTTGTAGAAGGAAGAATTCCGCCAACTAGCGCTTTAGGAAAAGTTTTACACCATTATAAAGTAGACACCTTAAACGAATTAATAGGTATGGATGTAATGGCATATCCAGATAAAAATAATTACTTAGTTCTAGTGGCATGTGACCCTAAACACTTAAATACTTAAATAAAAAAAGGAAACCAAGAAAACAAATGAACACAAATATTGACAAATTTCCAATTATCAATAAAATCTACAATCTGAGATTAACAGATGCAGAAGTTAAAGCACTGCAAGAAAAATTACCAAATTTTATTAAGTCGTTGAATACTCTTACCGCTGAAGATAGTGAATTAAGGGAAAGTACTAATAAGATTATAAACGGGATGAGTTTTTGTATAAGAAAGGGAGAAATATTTGCCCGATGTTATACAAGACACGGTGTATCAAATAGTCCTGTTTATGGTGTTGAAATTTCTAAAATTGATGAAAATACGCAAACTAATGTAAGAAATGGTATTGATAAGTATATTTCAGACGATGGTCAAAATTTTTCCATGGATATAGCAAGAGTAAGTTTAGTAAATTTTAAAAAATTGAATTTAAAAGATTTTAATGATTTCATTAAACTTAACTATTTTAACTCAACGCAACGTTATAGTGAAAATGATCCATTTATGGTAGAATTTATAAGGCAAAATAGCTTATTTACTTCTTTTAAAGATTTTAAAATAAAATTAATTGAAGCGATACTCCATGAAGATACAAGACATTTAATTAATAACGGAGCATTTGACAATAGTTTGAGGAATAAAAAACAGGAAGTTCTTTCACTTTTATTTCCTAAGGCGTTACATACTGCTTTAGATTCCGTGGATAAGGGTAATCTCAGTCATAAAAATTTAGCTATAATTACTGATGTTTTTGAAATTAAGAATACAAGAATTTGTATTTTAACAAAACAACAACGTAATAATAGAGAACTTTCTTCTAAAATAGCTATTATAACAGCGGAAGATGTTACGGAATATAATTATACTGATGTAGGAAGATACATTCTTTTGCATGATAGAACTGCTGAACACAGAATTCCTGGATTTGGAACAGCTTTTTTTATTGATGAAAACCCCTCTATACCGAAAATTGATGATGACTTAATTTATATTGAAACTGTTTGCAGAGATGATAACTTGACAGTTCTCAGTAATAATAACATTAAAACATTTATTAATCGTCATGTGCAGAGAACAAAAAGAACCGAAACTGATAAAGCGCAACATGAAGTCTTAGTTGAGAAAATAAAGGAGAAAGTAACCGCTTTGAGGGGAGGGTCTAAATTAAAGTTAAATGGAATGGTATTTACTAAGGGATCCGTAACTTACGAAAATCAAGTTTTAAAATTAGAAACTATGTCTAAATCTGCCCATGCTTGGTATAGAGAAGCCCGGGCTGATGATTGGACCGCTGATATCTTAAGACAGTTGATAACACATTTCGATCTAAAAGATATTACGTGGGATCAGGTCTTTGAAAAATTTGTCACATGGGTTCCCTTTGTTGGATTTAAAGGAACTATTGGCACTGTTGAATTTAACATAACTGTGAAAACTACTCAAAATAAAAACGGAGTTGAAAATACTCGTACGTATATAAACGATGTTCGTATAAATGCCGATGAGATACATACTTGCCTTTTACACAGTATCTGTGAATTAACTACAGAAGCTTACACTAAATGGCTAAAAACAGTCAGTAAATGTTCTTTAAAATTTCATAGATATCTTCACACTGGAATTGATATTTCCGCCCTCGATGAATTTAACTCAAATCAACTAAAATTTAAATTACCTTTAAAGAGATTTAAAAATAAAAATTATGTAGTATTAGATAAACAAGAATTTTTAGTTAAAAACTCTGATAAGTTAATTAATTTGGCGGATATTCAAGATTTAGGTGAGATAGCAACAACACTTCTTACGGAAACAACCGTAGAGGGGATTACTGAAAAAAATATACAAGTAGTACTTGCATCCGCAAAGAAAGAACATCACGATGCAATAGAAAAAAGCTTACAATTACTTAAGCTTGTAGAAACAAAGTTTAATATAACAAGGCAATTCCATAATTTTGAAAATGGAAAAACCATGGAAGGATATTTGGTTAAAGGCCAAATAGACAACTACGTTATAGAAAGTTCCGGTAAACCGGATGACAAAAATGGCGTCTATAGGTACCCAAGCGGAAATTATGTCTGCATTGTAGATAAATCGAACGCTCAAGTAGGCGCTGACAGATTAGTTAATCGAATATTTGCTTTAGCAAATGACCAAAAAGTTACTAAAGAGATTCACACTATTTAGTAACATGCATGCAAACCAAAAAAAACAAATGTCGAAGAAACAACTTAACAAAAACGCTTTTAAAATGGTAACTATTAAAATAGTTTCCCTGGCAGGCCATGACGAACAAGAATTAGATGCTTTATCAGCATTGGCCGAAATCCAAAGACAAGCCACTGAACATGGAAAATGGGTTTACGTAGACCTGGAACGCTGTGATCCAGATGGCTTAACAATAGAGGATTTAGTTGAAGCGGATGATATTACTTTAACAAATGCCCTCGTTGGCGGTTAAAACTTTTAGGTAGGCGGGAGGTAGTACTTCCGCCTACTTATATTTTTATAAGGAATTTATGGAAAACTTAAGACTAAACTTAACAAGAAAAACTTACAATGAGTTGGTAGAAGCTAGTCACGAATCTCCCGACGACGAAATAATATTTGTCGGTATTGGAGATAGAGAAGAAGCTTCCTGGAAAGTTACAGAGGCTTTTCAAATTAAAAATGATTCCATGGAAGAAGAAGGTATTAAGACTTCAGCTTTTTATGTAGGAGCTGCGGATGATTTTATTAAGGTTATGATGAAGACAAGACATTTTAACTCAAAAGCGAAAAAAGATCTTACTATGATTTTTCATACGCATCCACACGGTGCCTCAAGACCTTCGGGTATTGACTTAGGGCGGGCTCAGTTTAGATCAATTTACGTAATTTATTCCCCGAGATTTAAAACAATGAACGCGTATTTCTGGGACGGGGACGAAAGCAAACGGGTCTGGAACCCCATTAACCATTATATTATATGAAGCACGCATTATTAGTAGGTGGCGGAGGTATAGGATCTTACTTTGTACGGGGCTATCAAGAGCTAACAAAGGTGGAGGGTTTTAATCAATTCCCTAACCTTTCATTAACTGTAGCTGATGACGATACAGTAGATACAGATAATTTACCATATCAGAATTTTGAATTAGCTGATGTGATGGATTCAAAAGTTAAAATTTTAGAAGCAAAGTATGGCATTGTTGGAATTGAAGGCCTTATAGAAACTGAGGATCAGTTTAAAGGGTTTGATGTTATAATTAGTGCTGTGGACAATACCTCTTTTCGTAAAATGCTGTTTAAATATGTTTTCAAGAAAAAAAATGAAAACGCGTATTGGATAGATTTACGAAGCGAAGGAAGAACTATATCAGCTTACTCAAAGCACAAAAAACACACACTTAAATCGATGCAGGAAACGCTACCGAAGAAAGAAGTTAAAGACGGTAGTTGCCAACTTAAATATGAAAAAGAAGCTGGTATTTTCCAAACAGGCAATAAAACTATAGCCTGCCTTGGCGTGCAAATGTTGCTAAATTGGACACGCGGAGACACGAATAGAGCAGAATTTAGCATGAGGACATAATATGGGAATGCAAAAAAGAAGGCAATCAAAAGATTTTAAAGAAATTTGGAACGTACAAACTGGTATGAAAGTAACAGATGAAGACTGGGATGCCGCTTTCCATAATTACGACGATCCAGAAAATTGCCCTGGACGAAAAAGAGTAACCGGTTGCACAGTATGTGACAAATTAAAGAAAGGAAAAGATTATGAAGACACAATTTAAACTTTTAAAGTCAAAACCCGGTATAATTATAATAGCAATACTAATTATACTACTTCAACATTGGTGGTTTACTGCTTATCCGTTCGAGAAAATTCGGTATGTAACGGATAAAGTAACTGAGTATATTAATGTACCTGTTACGGAAATAGTTGAAAAAGAAACATTTGTGGATAAACTTGTATATCGAGACGTAGAAACAATCAAAGAAGTTGTACGGATTGACACCACATTAATACCTGTAGATAAAATAAGGGAAGTTATCAGAACAGTTATTTTTGTAGGAGGAACGTTTAAGGATGGTCGCAGCACAGTTAAAATACTTCACGGTTCAGAACTTCTTACTTTTACATTTGATCAAGCGCCGGAAGGTACTACAAAGATAATTCCAGTAGACTCAGGAACAGTGGAAATAAAATCCCAAAGATTCGGATTATTTACCGCTATTAACGCCGGTTATACAGTTAATCAATTACACACAGTTGGTTTAGACTTAATGTATATTAACAAGTTGTGGCTCCTGAGAGATGTGAGATTAGGCTTACAGGCTGGTTTTAAACCTAAAGAAGACTGGGACAGTAATCTTGGTATTCACATCGGATGGCAACCCTTCCCAGCAAAGAATAGACTTATCATTACAAACGAATTTTATTTATGGCCAGAGCGTATTTATACCGTAGGGATGCAAATCCGAATGTTTAAATTTTAAGACAATATGAAAAAAATAGCAATTTTAGGGTGTGTTCATGCAGACTTTTCTAGCGTAAGAGATTTTATTGGAGCACACCCCGATGTTTCAGAGGTAGTGTGTTTAGGCGATTTTGGATTTTGGTTTTCTCAAGAAGAGGCTATGAAAGACACAACTATGTGGAGGAAGTGCGGTCATAAAGTTAGAACGAATATAGACCGTTTAAACTCAAGTAAATTTAAAACATTTAGTATCCCCGTGCATTTTATAACAGGGAATCATGATCAGTATGATTACACCTCAGATGAAGTGTCTAAACTAAAAGATTTAAATATCTTCCCTCTTCCAAGGGTAGGTATTATAACAAAGTTCGGAATAAACATAGCCATTCTTAGTGGGATATTTTCCCCTGTTAAGTTTGAATGGGAACTGCATGAGTTAAGTGGACGTTTAAAAAGATTTTATACACGTACGGATTTACCATTGTTGCGAAACAATGACAAGAAACATATAAGTTTATTTTTAACTCACGAAGCCGCAAAAGGCGTAATGCCTACTGGTAACAAAAGTAAAAACAGGAAAGAGACAGACCAAGGTACGTGGGTTCCAGCATATATTTTAGATATATTAAAGCCCGATTACTACATGCATGCCCACCATCATATTAATTATAAACATACTGGAGTCAATGACACAGAAATTTATGGATTAGGGCTACTTAACAGAGACAAAAGTTCACACGCAATTATAACTGTAGAGAATGATTCAATAACCAGCGTGGAATGATGATCAAAAAATACCTGGAAGAAATTAGTAGTAAGAAGCCACTTTCAAAAGAAGAGGAAAAACGCTACTTAAAATTAGCAAAGAATGGAGATAACAAGGCTTACAACAAGGTGCTAGAATCTAATTTAAAATTTGTTGTAAGTATAGCCAGGCAGTATCAAAACCAAGGAATAGATTTAGATGACCTCATAGCAGAGGGTAATTACGGTTTGGTCAAAGCCTTCGCAAAATTTGATATTAAAAGAGAATTCAAATTTATTACATATGCAGTTTGGTGGGTACGGCAAGCCATACTAAGCGCTATACATTCACACAGTAAACTTATAAGATTGCCTGGAAATAAGATTGCAAATGTAACTAAAATTTCAAAGGCAAAACAAGATTTAGAACAAAGCTTAACAAGGATCCCCACTTATGAGGAGCTAGAAGAATTTTTAAATGATACAAAAGTTCTTAATGACTTGGGATTTAACTATACCATCATAGGGTTACATACCCCATTTACGGAAAACAACAAAGATTTGACAGACGTCATTCCAGCAAATTTAACTTCTGAAGAACTTGAAGTGAAGCAAAAACAATTCATGGAAGAATTTAATGAGTTGCTAAAAAGCTTTCCTGAAAGAGATAAGAAAATCTTATGTCTGTATTATGGCATCGGAGAAATTCGACCATATACTCTTAAAGAAATTGGAATCGAAGTCTGTTTAACAAGAGAACGTGTTAGACAAATCAAAGAGGAAGTATTAAAGAAACTGCGTAAGAAAAAGCAAGATAATGCTATACTACGCGATTTTCTGTAACCATAAAAAATATGATAAGATACGTTACAACGGCGGCAGAAGTTGTGGATGCTTATAAGGTTTTGAATCGTTTATCTGTGCTAGCAATCGATACCGAGACGGAGGGGTTAGATCCCTTAGTAGATCGACTTTTGTTACTGCAAATTGGTAATTCGAGTGATCAGTATGTTTTCGATATTTATCAACTTGGGAAACACATAGCACCCATTTTGAAGATATTAGATAAACGATCTGTTTTGAAGATACTACATAATGCCAAATTCGATTACAAATTTATAAAAAAGCATCTTGGGGTAACTATGGAGACGTTAAGATGCACCATGCTCGGAGAAAAACTCCTGATGCAGGGCTGGAAAGGTCCATTATTTAATTTAAATACTGTTCTAGATAAATATCTAGGAAAGCATTTAGATAAAGGCGTTAGAGAAGAATTTATCGGAAAAAAATTCGGTGAGTCATTTACTGAAGAAGAAATCGAGTACGCTGGGGATGATGTTAAATACTTAATTGAGTTGGAAAGTATTATTGATTTTAAGTTATCGCAAAGGGGTTTAACAGATGTGTCTCGGTTAGAGTATGAGACTCTTAATGTTACCGGTGACCTTGAATTAAATGGCGTGCTAATTGATCAGAAGAAATGGTTGGCACTGAAAGATGACGCAAATTTACGTGCCGATGAAGCTCGGTATAAACTTGATGCTCATTTTAAACCTTATTGTGAAGTAGATCTCTTTGGGGCTCCAGTGATAAATTACAATTCTCCTCTGCAGCTAAAACCTATTCTAGAAAAAATACTAGATAAGCCCCTTTCGAGTACTGGTAAGGATTACCTTAAAATGTTCATGTCTTATAACGTAATAGAGTTATTGTTTAGCTACAGAGAAGCGGCAAAACAAATATCCACTTACGGGCAAAATTTTATAGATAATAATGTTCACGAGGACGGACGCATCTACTGCGATTTCAACCAGCTGGGTGCTCAAACCGGAAGATACAGCTCCTCAAACCCAAACTTGCAAAATATTCCAAGTAACCAAAAATATCGAACACCTTTTATAGCAGAACCAGGATACAAGCTAATATCCGCAGATTTTCAGGGTCAATTAACTTAAAAAATCGCTTGCTTTTTGCGCAATAATTTCGTATATTTATAGTATGAAACCTTATAAATATACACCAGAACAAGAAAAAAATATATGTAAACTTTACCTTGATGGTAAAAATGCAACAGAAGTTGCAAAATTATTTAATGCTAGTGGATATATTATTTACAAAGTGTTAAGGCGTAACGGTTGTGAATTAAGGAATCGTTCTGAAACACATAGAACAGTAAAGGGAAATCCTTTTAAAGATTTAACTAATTCAGAAGTCCAATATTGGCTTGGATTTCTAGCCGCGGATGGTAATTTAGTAATTTCAAAAAATCGTTATTCAATAAGTTTATGTTCAGCAGAAAAAGACTCCAAGCATATGGTAAAATATTCAAATTTTATAGGATTTGGGAAAAAACCTGAACAAAACCTGATTAAAGGATACCAAACATATAGGCATACAGTACAATTTGGTAATAAAGAAGTTCATGAATTTTTGAGTAACTTAGGCATTACCCCCAAAAAAAGTAAAACCTTATCTTTAAATATCCCCTTAACTTGGAATATTATTAGAGGTATTTTTGATGGCGATGGGTGTGTTTACTTTAATAAAATCCGATTAAGAGTAAGTATTGTAACAGGTTCACCGAAATTTTTAGAACAGTTATATACATTTTTTAAAAAAGAGGGTATCCATGTTACTAAAAGATTTACTAATATAGGAATAATTGATTGCTGTACTCAAACAGAAATAAATAAATTTTATGAAAAAATGTATAAAGATGCAAACATATATTTAAGCAGAAAGAAAGAAATTTTTGAAAAAGGCCCACTTATCAGGAAATTGATGAGCTCATACGCCGCTAATTCGGTGAAATCTAAATCTTCGTATGAAGACACGACAATACCGAGCAAGGATGCAATTCCCAACTGTATCTATGTGTAGAGACTCTACACGG
>Ga0114923_10002043_pt1 | contig 13795 bp, 7 predicted proteins | sample SumtaG_FD_89578 | JGI IMG/M metagenome (GOLD analysis project Ga0114923, IMG submission 89578) | Deep subsurface microbial communities from Indian Ocean to uncover new lineages of life (NeLLi) - Sumatra_00157 metaG | ecosystem: Environmental > Aquatic > Marine > Oceanic > Sediment | place: near... | reverse complement strand
CTAATAATGCGTTTTTGTGATTTTTGGTTTGCTTTTCCGTCGTTAATTCTTGTTATTATTATAGCTCCTTTAATAGGAAATAGTTTATATAATATTCTAATACTATTCGGGCTTTTTGGTATACCCGGATCTACTCGATGGGTACGAGCGTTAGTATTACAAGTAAAACAAAATGTTTATGTCAGAGCAGCGATAACTAGTGGGGCTGAAAAATTTAAAGTAATGTTTAAACATGTATTACCAAATGCAATTTCTCCTATTATTATTGGTTTCTTTGGAGCAATGGGAGGAGCAGTTCTAGGTTTCGTAGGTATTGCATTCCTAGGATTAGGAGATGAAGCATTTGCAGATTGGGGTACAGATATTCAATATGGTAGAGGTGAATGGGGCGCTTACTATGCAGTCTGGTGGCCCGGGCTCTTCATCGCAATTACTGCCATTGGATTTATGTTAATAGGTGATGGTTTGAGGGACGCATTAGACCCTCGATTACATTTATAAATAAGAGGGGTTCAAAAATTATAGGAATAACAATTCTAGGAGTACCTAATTACGGATTTGCTTTAATTGAGGCTATGATCGCCTTTGTAGTATTATTTCTAGTTACATTTTTTATTATAAATTTTTCTCTTGAAGAAAAATATTTAAAAAGGGCGTATAGACTAAGTTCACTTATAACCAGCTCAATTATTTTGGGTATAATAATAGTTATTAGGCTTTTATTTGAAACCTTAGGGTCATGGATTTATATATTTAGGGCTTTAAATAATGATCTATTTTACTTTGCAATAATGATAACGATCTTTTTATTACTCCATAAAAAATTTTTGCGTAAATTTGGTTATTCAGATGAAGACAGACCTAAAATTTCCAGTTTCAATAAAATTATTAAAGCTCTTCTCGGATTAGTATGGTTTCTTGCAGTCATTTTTGTTTCAATTTATTTACTTAATATTAGATTGCGTGAACTTGCTTTTCCCGACTATCCTGATAAATTTGGTTTTGGGATAATGTGGAGCTTCATCATAGTTTTCGCTTGCATATTGATTACTTCTATAGTTAATAGAAGTTTATCAGATGAGAAAAGGATAGAAAAAAAAGTACTTAAAAGTGCCATGTATGGCGGAGGATTTATTGCATTTGGTATTTGGTTTATACAGTTATTAGTATTTGAAGTATATCTTAACAGATGGCTCAACATCCAAATTATCAAACAGGATCTTCGAGTATTAGTTATCTTTGTTTTGGGTATATATATTATTTCCTTTTTTAACTTACTGAAAGGCAAATTGTTGCCAGATTCGAATGAAAAAAGTTTAAAGAGAGTAAAAGAACTATTAGATTCAGAGATAATGAAGCAGTCTTCTAACCGCAATGCTAAGGAAACAGATATCCTAATAAAAGATCATGAATCTTCTTCCGATCTTGGTAGTGAAGATAAAGTTACTTATTATCCACAGGGGATTTCCCTTAAAACCTATGTATATCTTTTAAAGAAATTTAACTTATCTGACTCCTTAGATGATTATGATTTATCGAATAGTAAATTAAATACAAAAAATAATAAAATTTTGGTAGGATTATTATGGAGTATTCCGATTATAGTAATATTAATAGTTAGTATACTTTTTTCAAATCCTTTAACAGAAGTACTTTTTCTCAGCTGCATGTGTTCACTTTTCATGGTTGTTGGAGATCTCTCTCTTATCTTTTTGTTCAACAGGATTAATCCGGGAAACAAACGGATTTCAAAAATATTACTTCAACAAACTTTTCTTTTTGGTGGATTTGCAACATTTTGGATCTGGATGGGGCCATTCTTTGTTATTTACTTATATCTATTTACGATGATAACAAATGTTATCATTTTGAATATAACATTTACTATAATCTTTTCAATTGTAATGTTTTGGTTAGGTATTAGGATTATTTTATGGTATGCTACATCAATAAAAATGTGGGATGCGGCTACAAAAAAAGCGCCTTTTGTTAAAAAGAAAGCATTAAAAGTTAATTTGGTTTTGCTTATTTTTAATATCCCTCTTAGAATTGTTTTCTTCATACTATATTCAGGAGCAGGGATTTATTATTCTAGTATCTTACACACTTTTTGGGCAGGTGATTCTTGGCCAACACAATATGAGCTATTACTCCCAATTTTAGCAAATGAATTGATCATAGCAGCCATCAATATTATTATAGGTACAATTGTAGTTTTAAAAGTCTATAAAAGAAAATTGGGAGAATCTGTTAAATTTATGAGCTTGTCTCAAGTCGTAATATTTTTAGTTACTATATTTACGACCATTATAATGGGTTTATTCCAATCTCTTATTGCATCCTATAATTACAACTTTCAAGATCTCCGGGTTCCCTTAATTGTCGCAACAGGGGTATATATCATCTCTGTTTTTGCTTTCTTAAAAATACAATTAAAATCGGGAGCTTCTCTAAAACTGGATGAGCAATTCCTTGCAGCTTTAAAAACTAGTGAGGAAGCCCAACTACAAGATCCAATGTCAAAGAGAAACGGAGTTATCTTAAATGTTCAAGATCTTACAACTTATTTTTATACAGAAGAGGGTGTTGTCAGAGCAGTAGAGGGCGTTTCATTTAAAATATATGAAGGTGAAACTCTCGGTCTTGTTGGAGAAACGGGATGTGGTAAATCTGTGACTGCTTTATCTATCCTTCGATTGGTTCGTCCCCCAGGTGAAATTAAAAGTGGGAAGGTTTTTTATGAAGGAGAAGACTTACATCAAAAAACCGAGGAAGAATTTTTAACATATCGTGGAAATAGAATTACCATGATTTTTCAAGATCCTCTTAACTCGTTAAATCCTGTATTTAAAGTTGGCGATCAAATTGCTGAAGTGTACCGACTTCATATGGAAGATGAATTGCTAATTGAAGCCGCAAAAAAAAATACAAGTATTTATGATATTGCTAGAAAGTGGAGTCAAAAAATATTAAAAGATTTAAATATACCTATGCCACGGATAATATTTGATCGGTATCCCCATGAATTAAGTGGAGGTATGCGACAACGTATTCAGATTGCAATGGGTCTTGCTTGTAGCCCTAAACTATTAATTGCTGATGAACCCACTACCGCCCTTGATGTCACAATTCAAAACCAGATATTACAATTAATGAAAAACCTAAAGAAAAAATATAACACTTCGATACTTTTTATTACTCATGATTTAGGAATTATTTCAAAAATGTGCGATCGCGTTGCTGTAATGTATAGTGGATTTATCGTTGAATATGGTGACATAGAAAAATTATTTATAACACCATATCATCCATATACACGGGGTCTTATATCTTCTGTTCCAGTTGTAGGAAAGAAAAAGGAGTCCCTTGATGTAATACCTGGAATGGTACCGAATTTGATTTATCCACCCTCAGGGTGTAGATTTCACCCACGATGTAAATATTGTTTTGAACCATGTGATTCAAACATTCCAAAAAGAATAGAAACCGAACCAGAATATTTTGTAGCGTGTGATCTTTATGACCCTGAATACAAAGATCTCGCTGAGATCGCAATAACAAAAGCAGAAAGTACATAATTGACAAACATCTGATAAGTAAAATAAAGTAGTAGTTTAGTTTAATACAATTATTCAAAATAACCAATCATAAAAAAAAAGGATCTAAACATGCAAATGCAAATACCATCAAATTTAACAATGGGGTTTTTTTTATCTGAATTAATTATTGGATTTTTCATCTCTAGTTTAGTATTACTCTTAGGGTTATCTTTTATAAAATCATATGTGAGCAGAAAAGAGTGGGATGATTCTCGAGGACCTGTAATTATTGTGAGTTTAATATGGATAATATTAAACATACTTGTTGAATTTATATTTCTCTATTTTATTGGAGCAGGAGGAGGTTTAATTTCCGCAATTTCTGATATTTTACGAATTGTAGCAGGGATAGGGATAACTACAGTTGTAGTGTTGTAATACTATACTGAGATATTAACTGAATCTTTGATATTCTCCACAATTTATCAAATTTTCTTATTTGCTGTAGTCTCTTTATTGGGAATTATTATTAACGTCATAAGATTCATGGTCAGTAGTAATGATAGTGATGTATTTGGGGGTGGTATAGCATTTATTTTTGTGGGTATCCTTATATTTGGGATTAATAGTTTTTATATAAATTGGGGAGATAAAGCCCAGTTTTTAAGTAATAGAAATTCACTTATCTTGATTACAATCCTACCAGGATTTTATTATTTAGCAGATCTCCTTAATTCACAACAAGAAGCATTCACCGCTGGTTTTTTTATGAACCTAATATGGGGATTACTAATTACAATAATCACAAGTACTATCGTAAAATTACTTGTTCAATCAACTTTAAATTTCGAGAAATATAGAGAAAAAACGGTTCTTGAAATAAATAAGACCCTATTAGAAGTAAAAGATTTAAAAGTTTATTATCCCTTGGTTGGGGGAATGTTAAAAAGACAGTTTGGATCCGTTAAAGCTGTTAATGGTGTCAGTTTTAGTATAAAAACTGGTGAAACTGTTGGATTAGTAGGGGAAAGTGGTTGTGGAAAAACTACTATTGGTATGGCTATTTTAGGATTAGTTCCGAAAGAAGCAGGTGAAATTAAGTTTAATGACGAACCTATACCTAATAGTTACACAAAACATTTGAGACAAAAGATCCAAATAGTTTATCAAGATCCTGATTCATCACTAAATCCTCGAATGAAAATAGTTGACATCATAGCAGAACCCTTGAGAAATTTATTGGGGATTACAAAGAAAGAATTTATTAGAAGACGTGTGTTAGAATTGTTAGATGAGGTTTCCTTAAAACGAGAACATTTGGATCGCTTCCCTCACGAGTTTTCGGGAGGTCAAAAACAAAGAATTATCATTGCAAGAGCTTTGGCTAGCAATCCAGAATTGGTTATATTAGATGAGCCTACTTCTGCTCTAGATGTTTCTGTTCAGGCTCAAATTCTTAATTTGTTAAAAAAGCTACAAAAAACTTATGGGTATGGATTTTTATTTATAACACACAACCTAGCCGTTGTTAATCATATTGCTGATAGAGTGGCTGTAATGTACCTTGGTAAGTTCGTAGAGGTTGGGGAAACTGATCAAATTTTCTCAAAACCTACACATCCTTATACTCAGGCATTATTAGCTTCAAGAACTGAGCTTGATCCCAAAAACAAGGAAATTAGTTTTGTTATTAAAGGTGAAGTTCCGAGTCCAATAGCCCCTCCTCCGGGATGTACTTTTAATCCACGTTGCGTCTCAGATGCAAAAACGAGAGAATGTATGCATGATTTGCCCCATAAAATAAAGATCGAAGAGAAACATTACATCTGGTGTGTTAATCCCCCTTTATCAATGCAAAAAAAAAATCCTATTCCGACAGATAATTTGGATAATTAACTAAAACTTCTTAAAATTTTTCACTTAAATTCTTCTTACGTAAAAATTACGCATTAGCTTTAATTAACTTCCTCAGAAAAAAACTATTTTTAAAATTGCTATATTTAAAGAGGAAATAATCGGTAAAACATAAATTTAAATTTATAGTCTAGGTTATTTATTTATCTGATTAGCTGTAAGAGTAGTAAAATTATATAAAGAAAAAGATTATTGATTTTTTAAACTGTGAGTGTGCTTTAGAAATGGAAGTTTTTTTGAAGAGAGCAGAACAACCTTTTAAAGATAGAATTGGAGAAGAAAAGACGGTATTACTGTTTGGAAATATTAAAAAAGCTACAAACGAAATCCCTGCAAAATTTCGACGAACAATTGGTTCTGAAATTCCAAAATATCTGTTTAATCTTTCAAGGGACCTTGGGGAACTATCTCCTGAAACCATTGCTGGAGTACTTAACCATGTTCTAATATTTGCCAAATCACTTAAAGATTTACAAAACAAAGATAAAAACCAAGTAAATCAGCTGTTGATTAAAAGAAGTGAAAACAAAACACGAAGTCTTTCAAATTTAATGCTTGTTTTCGTTGAAAAAGCAAAGAATGATGAAATATTGAATGATCAAGTAAGCTTCGAAGAGATTGTTTCATTCTTATTTGGTAGTAAAGCAGAAGTAACTCAGTTTAGTGATATAGAGTTATTTGTAAAAAGGGCTGAGAAAAGTTTCGCTTTTAAAATAGGAGATGAGATATCACATCAATTTTCAGAACAAATTATTAAATCCTTATCTGAGGTTGACGAAAAATTACGAGATTATTTTAGTTCAGAAATTTCAAAATATATGTTTAAGTTTTCACAGAACATTGAGGATTTAACACCTGAAACCTTAAAGGGAATGTTAAATCATGTGGTGTTGTTCACCAAGTCTATCGCTAATTCTGACGGAAAAACATCTGATCAAATAAATCAAGAGATAATAAAAAGAAGTAATAATAAATTATTTACCTTAATGGATTTATTGAAAGCATTCCTTGAGGTTGTTAAAGAGAAAAATTTATTAGAGTCTAGTGAAAGCTTAGAAGATATATTAACTCATCTACTAGGAGAAGAAGAAGAACGTGTACAATTTTCAGATGTTGAAGCTTTTCTAAAACGAGCAGAAAAGAAATATGCTAATATAGTTGGGCAAGATATGATTGACATGTTAAGTGAAGAACTGTTAGAAGCAATAAGTCAAATACCCGAACAGCATCGAGAATATCTTGGCTCTGATCTAGCAAAGTTTCTATTCACATTCTCAGAATCTGCTTCTTATCACGAACCAGAGAAGGTGGAGTTAGTATTTAATGGAGCTATTATGTTTGCAAACTCGTTAATAGAATTAACCGATTTAAATAAAGCTGAGATAAACCAATTCATAATCAATCGATCTAATCATAAAGTAAGAAGTTTGTTTGATCTTTTTAAAGTGTTGTTAGAGAAGATCGAAGTAAGAATGCCACTGGCTTCAGATCCAACCTTTGATGAGATTCTTGTTCATACTCTTGGTAAATATGACGGACCTAAAGAATTTGATAAAGGAGGATTAATTCATGATTTATTGGCTGACTACCATGAAGAAATTCCATTATCGATGGAACACTTCAGTTGGGCTAAAGCAATTGCAGAAATAATCCCAAGATTTTTAGAAATTCTCCCGAGTCAAGAAGGTGATCGAATATTAGATTTTTTATGGCAAAATAAATTTCCCGAAGATCAAATCAATGAACAACACCGAGTAAGATTAGCAGAAATGCCTAGAGAAAAAGAAAAAACTTTCATGTTTAGGCTATTGAATATGCTAACAAATCAAATATTGGTTGAAGAGGAAAAGGATCATGTGTTAACAGGGGCTTTAGCTTTTAGAATACTTGGCAGTATTTTTGTTGAAATGTTTGGTGGGAGAAATTCTCAAATTAGAGTAATTAGACTTACCCAATTACTGAAGGATAGACAAATTGCAAACAAAGAGAAAAAACAAAATTTAGATGAACATATTTGCAAAATACTTGAAGAAGATCTTAAAGCAATACAGCAACGAACAATGACCATTAATACGATAGTACCTATATTAAGCAAAAAGGGGTACTTTATTAAAACCTATGATATTGTTACAAAAGATTTTCCAGAGTTGATTATTAAAATAATTACCTACAGGGAAACTGAACGTTTAAAAGATATAGGAAAAGAATATAAGCAGAAGGGTCTTTCAGGAGAAATAATTCCTCTTGTAAACGGATTTCTTCAAAAGCTTGATTATGCTGTACGATTTTATAAGAAATACTTTGAAGAGATGTATTCAATAGCATTTGATGCTCAAAGAAATATGCTAAATTTGAGAAAATTCTTCAAATTTTTAGTAGAATTGAGCCAAAATATGGATACGATTGAGTTTTTTGAGATTAATATTGCAAATACAGAACATGCGATATACATTTTAATATTGAAATATTTATATACTCCTTTGCCAGAGGTGTTTGAAATAATGAGTATTATTCTAGATGAACAAGATTATCAGAGAAAAATAATGAAATTAGACAGGTTTCTGAGCAACCAAAAATTAGAACAAGTTCAACTTGATATAAAAGAAACTGAAAAGAAAATTAAAGAATATGAATCTTTTGAAGATTTTGATGCTTCTCAGAAAATTACGAATCTAACTAAATTTCTCAATAGGGATAAAAATGAACTGAAGTTTTACGATACGATGTTCAGGCTTCTTACTGAATCAGAAAAAATATTTGACGATTTAGAAACGAGACTCCGATTTTCAATTAAACTCCTTAAGTTCTCGAATTCTCTGAAAAAAGTACATGCTAGTCTTCCAGCAGCTTTAGCTGAAAATTTAGGAAATTTACCTGAATTTAATCAAAAAATTGATGAAATTGTTAAACAATTACAGGAGAAAAGTACTTCAGGTATACTCTCACCTTTTGAGTTTAGAGAAAAAAACGATGCTTCAGAAATTATAAAGAAAGAATTAATAACTCTATGCTCGGATGATGAATTCGCAAGTCAAGTTAAAATGTTAATGAAAATGTCAGAAGTTAGTCTATTTCAAGAAAATTAATCCTTTACTATCCTTTATTTTTAGAATTTTTATGGTTTATACATTCATTGATAAAAGCTGCGTAACATGGGCTGGCAGAATAAGGTCTTGATTTAAATTCTGGGTGAAATTGAACACCTACCATCCAGTGATCTTTTCTATTTAATTCTATACTGTTTATTATTTCCCCAGTTTCATCTCGACTAGATACTCGTATACCCTTTTCTTTAGCATCAGTTGTTATAAATCTTTCTTGAATATGAAATCGATGTCGATATCTTTCAAAAATCTCTTTTTCTTTATAAGCTTCATAAAGCCAAGTGTTTTTTTCAACTATTATTTTTTGAGCGCCTAATCTCATTGTACCCCCTTTTTCAATAACATCTTTCTGACTTTCTAAAATATCTACAACAGGATATGGTGTATTAGGATCAATTTCTGTTGAATTTGCATTTTTTAGCCCGAGATACTTTCTACAGAAAGCTACAAAAAATAATTGAGCCCCAAAGCAAATCCCTAGAAATGGGACTTTATTTTCCATAGCATATTCTGCTGATTTTATCATCCCTTCAACTGCTCTTTCACCAAATCCAGGCGTAAGCAAAATTCCATCACAATCTTTCAGTTGGTCACTAATATCTGTATTCTCTTCAATGTTAATCATTTTTAATTCTGTTTTATGTCCGAGATGAGCAGCTGCATCTTCCAAAGCCACATTTATTGAGATATAGGAATCTGAAATGTTAAAATATTTACCAGGCATAGCGATCTTCAGCGTTTCTTTGGCATTTTTAAACATTTCAATCATTTTCACCCATTCAGAGTAATTTGTAACTTCACTATACGCAACTAATTTTGCCTTCAAATCAATAAGTTCGCAAATTAGATCACCTAATCCTTGCTCCTCAAATAATAATGGTAATTCATAAACAATCTCTAAATCTGGGTTTGAGATTACAGCATTTTCGGGAATATTGGAATACAAAGATATTTTTCTCTTAATATCATTATCTAAAGGTTTTTCGCTCCTTCCAACTATTATATCCGGTTGTAATCCCAAACTTTGAAGCATTTTGACAGAATGTTGGGTTGGCTTAGATTTTTGCTGTCCTACTGCTCTAGAATATGGAATAAGGGTTACATGAATAAATGCGGTCCGTTTAGGATACTCTAATTTCAATTGGCGAAATGCTTCCAAAAATATGCTTGACTCTAAATCACCTACTGTTCCACCACATTCAATTAGTAATACATCTAAATCTTCTTTTTCCGCAATTTCCATTAATCTTTCTTTAATAATATCTGTCACATGGGGGATTATCTGTACTGTTTTACCTAAAAATCTTCCTTTTCTCTCACTTAGGATAGTTGATAGATAAATTTGACCAGACGTTATATTATGTGAGGGGTGCATTTCGATACCTAATATTCTAGAATAAGTGCCAAAATCTTGATCTATTTCAGAAATTCTATATGATCTTTCATCAGATTCTGCTACAGGCCTAAAATCCCATATATCTTCGGTAATAAAGCATTCTCCATGTTCAATTGGGTTTAAGGTCCCAGGATCTACATTCAAATAAGGATCTATTTTAACAACTGATACTTTAAATCCGCGAAATTGAAGCACCTTACCTATACTTGCTGTAACAACACCTTTTCCTATTCCTGACATTACGCCTCCTGTCACGAACACGAATTTACTGTTATAATTCACAATATCAACTTTTTAGACAGAATTTTTTAAATCTCTCAAAATAAAATAATAAAAATAACCCAATTTTAATAAGAATATCTATTATAATTATAATTTTTGGGATTTCTTTCTCAATAACTTCCTTTAAGATTTAAAAAATGATATAAATTTTAATACTAAGTTAAGAATTCAAGGAAAAAGTTTTAGTCATCATCATTATCATCGTCATCGTTGTCATCGTCGTCATCATCGTCATTATCGTCGTCATCATCGTCATTATCGTCGTCATCATTGTTATTATCCTCATAATCTTCTTCAAAGATTACGTATTCTTCAGCCTTCCGATAATGTTTTTCGCAATAGGGTTTAGCATGTACATAAATGGCATCATCTTCGAGTATTTCTTCCTCACAGGTATTGCATTTTACATAATCCTCATCCTTAGATTTTTTCATGATTAATACCTTCAAATATAGTATAAGAAACTTAATTACTTAAGTTATAAAAAGCCTTTTAGATGAAAAATTCGGATCAGAAGTGATATTAAGGCCCAGTCTTCTTAAACCGGCTTCGTCTCCTGGAGTTGGGATATGAGTTGAATGCATTTCGCAACCTTTAAGTTCCTTAAGTTTTTCCATGGCGACTTTAGCAGAAGGGTTGAAATCAGCGCTGATGCTTAATGCTATAAGTGTTTCTTCAAGATTAAGACTCAAAGGATTTTGATTGAAAACTTCCGATTTTAATTTACTTATGGAGCTTAATATATTGGGGGATAGAAGATAAATATTATCGGGAATACCCGCTAATTCTTTGATAGCATTTAAAATCAAACTGGATGCTGAATGCATAAGTTTGGAGTTATTCCCTGTTATAATACTTCCATTCTTCAATTGTAATGCTGCTCCAGCAAATACACCTTCATGTCCTTTACCTTTTTCTTGAGCGGCTTTTGACGCTTGATGAGCATGCTTCACGACCTTCCGATCTAATGCATTAAGATTCAATTCCTTCATAAGTAATTCTGCTCTCTGTACCGTCTTCTTAGATGAAACACCCATAGCATATTCGCAACTGTATCGAAAATATCTCCGGATCATTTCTTGTTTTGCTGCTTCTTGTACAACATCATCTTGATTAATGGCAAATCCTGCCATATTTACACCCATATCTGTAGGAGATTTATATACTAAATTGGTGCCCATTATCCTTAACATTATTTTCTTGACTACTGGAAAAATTTCTACATCTCGGTTATAATTTATTGCTGTTATACTGTATGTTTCAAGATGGAATGGATCAACTTGATTAAAATCCCCAAGATCAGCAGTTGCTGATTCATATGCCATATTAACAGGATGCTTTAAAGGTAAATTCCATATAGGAAAGGTTTCAAATTTGGCATAACCCGCCTCAATCCCCCTTTTATGCTCGTGATATATTTGGGAAAGACAGGTTGCCATTTTCCCGCTGCCAGGTCCTGGTGCAGAAACGATGACTATAGGTTTCGAGGTTTCAATATATTGATTTGCGCCGTATCCTTCTTCACTTACGATTAAATCGATATCAGTTGGATAACCCTTGATCGGATGATGTGTATACACTTTTATATTTCTTCGTTCGAGTTTATTCATGAATTGTTTTACGATCGGTTGTCTATTATATCGTGTCACTACCACCGCACATACTTTAATTCCACCTTCTCGAAGATCATCGATTAATTTCAATGCGCCAGTGTCATAGGTGATTCCGAAATCAGCACGAATCTTCTTCCTTTCAATATCTCCGGAATATATACATATAATAACCTCAATTTTTTCTTCAAGAAGCTTCAAAAGCTTCATTTTAACGTTGGGATCAAATCCCGGAAGAACTCTTGAAGCATGATAATCATATATCAGTTTTCCCCCGAACTCGAGATATAATTTATTTCCAAACTTAGAAGCTCGCTCTAAGATCCTCTTAGATTGCTCACTTAGGTACTTTTCGTTATTAAAACCAATTTTATCAATAGTCATTTTAACACTTTATTATTTCATAAAAATATTAAATATTAACCACTTCTAATAAGAATTTCTATCAACTTTTATATTGAATTACTTACTTCTGATATATGGCTCTTTTTTTTAGTTTCTCATTTAATACAATGATCCTTACAATTAAGTTTAAATAATTAGTTTGCGATTTCATCTTTAACATCTAAATATATTAAATCTTCTAAAAAAGTTGAAACTAAAATGAATGATGAAAAGAAGAAAGATTCAAACGAATTATTAAATTTTTTAATGATTATAATTGGTCTACTGTTTATCTTGAAGGCTGTAACAGAACTCTTAGCTTGGGCGGGTTTCCTTGTTCCATGGTTGACGATAACACCTGAAGCGCTCTCTATCTTTGGTAGTCAAGGTATAATCTCGATTCTGTTGGGTTTTTGGTGTCTTATAGCGGGTATTGGTTTATTCAGAGAAGAAGAATACGCATTGGGAATGGGCTTAGTTGTATTGAGTATAATAGCAGCAGCGGGTATCACTGCAGTGATTGGATGGATTTCTACTCCTGCATCATTTGATGCGTCATATTGGCCAAATTATATTACAATCGTGGCAACTATTGTCGGAGTACTCGGTTTCCTCTGGTTATTGTTCACGTACAAGAGATATGACTAATAGTGGGACAATTTAAAGTTTTTCAAATTTAAATTCTATTTCTTTTTTTCAATATAGGGGTAGTATTACTTTCAAACTCCGAATATTATTTAGAAAAACTATCCTGACATGAACATAAGAAAAAAATTATTGTTTAGTCGAAGTTTTTACTCCTATTTACTTCGCTCTTTTATCTCTTCTTCTTTTGCAATTCATTAATGATGACGGTTTATTGAAATTTCTGGGGGAGTCATTGTTAATAATTTTTTAGCAATCTTCGGATACTCCGCTATAAATAAGAATTCTTCTTTGACTAATGGACGTTGTTTGTGTACGTTAGCATATCTCACAAGCTCTAAGATTTGTCGTGCTTCCTCGTCACTCTTAAAGTTTATATTAAAATGATTATAACTATGAATAAATGCAGAAATCCCCGAATATTCTCCTGTGGTAATTTTTCTCCCGGTTTCAATCATTATAGTTTCACCACGTCCTAATTCATTGTAATCGTATAACTCATAATTTTTCCGATCTTTTAAAGCTCCATCTGCGTGAATCCCAGATTCGTGAGCAAAGGCATTATCGCCTACCCCCGGTTGATTAACTGGAATAGGAACTCCAAATGCATGGGATGCATAATTTGCAATCTTCCATACCTTTGATAAATCTATTCGTGGATCTACCAATCCCAATTCTTCAATATCAGCACCGTGTTTTAAGGCTAAAGTTGTAGAAGCCAAATCAGCATTACCAGCTCTCTCACCCATACTGTTGACTGTAGTGTTTATCAAGGCATCTTGACCTTCTTCAAGTACCCCCTTAGCACCCATAATAGAGTTAGCAACTGCCATACCCAAATCATTATGACAATGTAATTCCATTGGCAAATCTACAGCTTTGGTAAGATCTTTCATACGGAAATGAATTCGAAACGGAGTT